>ERZ1032130.183-NODE-183-length-18570-cov-6.666865_pt1 | contig 18570 bp, 16 predicted proteins | sample MGYA00517879_ERZ1032130 | MGnify/ENA primary metagenome ERZ1032130 (study PRJEB33719, sample SAMN04262597) | wastewater metagenome | biome: rural village; feature: animal feces; material: feces | host: Bos taurus | place: El Salvador | collected 2012-01-31 ...
CTGCCATTTTAGCACTATTATATTTTGATTAGAACACACTAGCAATGCGAGTTGCTTATTCATTTTTATACTAATGGTATGGGTTGTAAAAATATAAAGCTCATTCCTATATATGCGGACAGAGAAATTTTTGGAGAAAATTTCTCTGTCGCCTTACTCCTTGAACAACGCAAAAACCCCGAAGCAAGGCACAACTTACTTCGAGGCTTGTAGACTTCTAATTTTTCTGTTTTTAAAATATGAAATTTGTTTTTACAAATTATAATTACTCGATAATTGTAGCAACACAACTGTTAATATCACAACATGTATTGTTTTGAATATTTCTAGTGATGTTTTATTTTATATAATGGTACATTTTGTGATTATTATATCTATTTCAGAAACTTTTCAAGTCCAAAATAAGCCCATGGGCTTTTTACCTCCAATTAATATGAAAGGACTGATAACAATGAAATTGATACACGCTGAATATAACCCGATGCATAACAGCATCGACATTAACCACTATAACGGCTACATCCTCCGGATTGACTGCAACCATGCAGAATCCGGGATACGGACCACACCTAATTCCCAGCGATGCCTGAATGCTCTGGCGATTGATAATCCGCTGGAATATGCAAGGCTTGCTCTGGATGGTGAGATGCAGGCATGGGTGGATGCGGAGGATAGTTTAGAAGTGTTTTAATGAATATATCGGATACTCATTTTAGAAGTATCCGATATATTCATTTCTTACTGTATCATATCTTTTGCAATTTCCCACCAGCTACATTTGTCGGCTAGATTTCTCCATACACAATCTGCTTGTACGTCTTATTATTTACTAAAACTCGATTCGGCGAAATAACTGAAACATTTACTCCATTTTTATCTCTCTTCTTTTTAGTTATGTCTCCGTATGCAATAACCATAATTTTATCAGGATATTTTTCTACTAATTCTTTTACCTTTGATATGTATATTTCAAATTCATCCATCCCAGCTGACAGTTCATTCGAATAGAACGCCTCTGGAAAAGCAATGTTTACGGTACTATGCTTTGTTGCCAAGTTAAAATATGCAAATTTTCTCTTATTCTTATCCTCTTCTAACTGAACATTACTTATAAATCCGTAAACCGATTTTCTACATCCAATATCATCAGTACTTATATATTCAGCATCCTCATAATGAATTCTTGGCATATATTCACTCTTATTGCCGTTTTCGTCACCTTCAAATACTACGGCTTCATCCTCGCCAATTACATCGACCTCCATACTACCATTTGGCGGATCAATTATATCTTCGTCAGAATATTGTCTGAGTAATCCTTCCATTTTTCTTTGTAATCGGCGCAAAATAGTTTCTTCACTTAGTTCTATGCTTTCATAATAAGCACTAAGCTTTTTTCTTCCCACTTTTCCCTTATAATCAACATGATAAGGGCAACCTTCTTTATGTAAGTGCCCCTCTTTATTCCATGTGCTAAAGAATTTAACATTATTTTTTCTTTCTGTAAATTTGATTTTAGCCGGACATCCCTTTATACAAGTCAAATGCCCTTTGTATTTGGTTTCATAGTCATTTTTGTCTAAATCTCCACAATATATTTTCTTTTTGTTATCCCCTTCAACATTTGACTTTGCATACATTATCTTTTTTGCCATACGCCACAAACTCCTTTCTCTTATTGTATTTGTTACTGATACTTTTCAACTTACAACGACATTCTTTCTGAGGCTAATTACACGCTTTTAAAGACGTTTATTCGTTCTCATTACTCAAACGTAATCTCTTCCTCAGCTTTAACATAAACATCAACCTGCGTATGTACATCAAGTCTGGAAACAACCCATCCTCTCATCATGCACATCTTTATGAAGTCATCTATTCTGTTTTCGCCATTCATTTCTCGTAAAGTTACAACAACGCCAAATCGCAAACCTCTACCTGCTTTCGGATCAAGTCTTTCTTTTGTTTTAATACTTAGTCCCCACATGCCAGATTGATACGCCTTACGGGGACGTCCATTTTCCTTCAATGCCTCACTAATATGCTTAACATTATCCCACTTACGATACAATTTGCGGGCATCTTCCTCATAGATTGTATTGAGACCTTCTTCTGCTTGTTTGTTATAATCTATAGCTTTGATTACTGCTTTTCCCTTCTGCTCAGCAATTCTTCCAAAGTGAATATCCATCTCAGTTGATGTATAGTCAACACCTTGATTACGATCGCTTTGCGGAAAATAAGCAAGCGTAGCCTTTGCAAAGAAAGGATGTGCATTCATATCTTGAGGAACCGGAATATTATAAGTATATACTTCATACTCATCAATGCTTCCAGACATAATAAATCTAATCTCATCCTCTCGGGAGTACAAAATGTCCTCAATCCTTTTCGGTACAATGCCATATCCTTTTTCATATTTAATGGTATCTTGTCGATCCCATCCCGCTGCAGAATCAATTATTAAAGCTTTTGCTACTTCACGGCTTAATCCCATAACATGTATAAGATATGCCATTTTACGAGTTATCCAAGGTGCTGCAAACGATGTACCTGTTACAGTTGCTTTACCTAAAGGTTCACAAACAACAATTTTGTCCGGTCCATCTCCACCATAGTAGCAAACATCAGGCTTATAGAAAAAAGATAGAACCGGACCTCTACGTGTATAAGATGCCGGTTTACCGTTAAAATCCACCGCATTCACAACCAATGAATTGAGTGAATCTGCTGGAGCGCCAATTTTACTAACATCCGAGTTTTTCTTTTTATTTGTACCTGCAACTACAAAAATTACATCATACTCATATTGAATTTTGTCCAATTCAGCAGCTTCAGGAGATATGAAATTTGCATCAATTTCCATCGCAGAACCCAATGACAAATTCCACACTTTTATATCTCTGTTCTTCCGAACAATTTCACGAATCTGCTTTAATATTGCAAACGAACTAAATCTACCTGCCGTAGCCACTCCAAAATGGCGAACTCTAAAATTACCACAATTATCTTGTAATCTTGGATTAAATGCCGGTCCATCGACAATAATTGATGTTACCGCAGTGCCATGAAAGAAATCCTCAGTATGTAATTCAATATCATCACTTATACATTTTCTATACTCTACCCAATCACTGAAATATACTCTCTCATCAAATTGCGTATCTATAACACCTACAACAGGTTCATTCTCAGGCTTTTTTATCAAAACTTGCTCTTCATATTCCTCGCTGTCAGTAATATCATAGACAATTTCAGCAAAATTCTTAACGCTCATCGCAATCAAATACGGTGCTTTATCACACAAAATGTCTATCTCTTCTTTTTCCATCCTCAAAGTTGTTTCATCTATCATTTTGGCATTAATCATATTTATGCCTAATCTGCTTAACAACTCTGTTGTGTCAACACCCGTTTTATATATGGTCACAATAGACTGCTCATTTGCAGTTTTGGGAGCAAGATCTATACGAAAATCCTCTACATAAAAACAATCTACAAGAGTTTTTAAAAAAGGATTTTTCTTCATAATACTGTCATTATATACACCAGCATTAATAAGCTCTGTATCATCACTTGAAATATTTCCATTATAAAAATTCTGGATAGTTGTAGCACACTTATCCAAAAGCATTACAGATTTCTGCAACGAATATGTAGCAAGAAAGTAAGTAAACACATGTTTATAAACCAACTTACTTTTGTCATTATATCCCTCTGCAAACTTTGAACCTCGTACAGATTGGTTTGGGTGTTTTCCGCCATCTGATAACAAAATTTGAATTCTGTTACTCTTCGCCACTACTTTTCTATAATGCACACTAACCAGGGCACCATTAATCGTTTTTTCCTGATTCCAAAACGAAATAATATCTTGTAACTGATTTTTCAATTTCAAAACATGGTCTACACTAACTGTTTTTCCCTTCGGCAAATTAGTAGGACCAAAACCGCTAGGTGCTTTCCGCTTTTGAAATTGACCTTTTAATTGCAAAATATTATTCATCTTCACTCATCTCCTTTAATTCTCTGGCAACACTACTCTTCGGTATTTTACTCAAAATTTCTATTTCTCTTACGGTAAAATTCTGTTCTTGCAGTTTTTTAATATTTTCTGGTTTTTCACCGGTAATCGTATAATACAATCTTCTAAAATAGTCCATTTCATCATCCGGATTACTAAATGCAACTGCTGTTTTTATCAAATTCTTCAAATCACCCGGATATGGTAATGGCGAAAGCAACATCATTATTTTTCTAAATAATCTTACATCCTTCTTTGCTAAATTAAATTTAGTTAGAAACTTATTCAAATATTCTTCGGATATATCCATTAAATCACTTTGCGAATATCTATTAAAATCAATCACCGAATCGAAACGTCTAATTAATGCTTTGTCAAAATGTTCATACAAATTTGTAGTTGCTACCAATACTATTCTTTCATCCATACGATCCATGCTCTTAAGCAACGAAGATGTTACTCGTCCCATCTCTCGCAAATCATTGGCATTTGTTCTATCTAAGGCAACAGCATCTATCTCATCAAACAATACTATAACTTTTTCCGGATGAACAAAACTATTTATTTCCTTAAATAGTTCTGACATATTTTTCTGTGTCTGGCCCATTTTGCTATCAATGATGGCTGAAAAATCAACCATATATATTTCTCTTTCCAATATTCGTGCCAGCTGCTTAACAGCTTCTGTCTTACCCGTTCCTGGTGCTCCCTGAAATAAAAATTTATTTATTCCTGCATTATGCGCTACTGCATGCACAATTCCTAATAAATCCTGAGTAATGTCTTCCGGCAACCATAAAGGATCACTTATCTTTTCAACTTTTTCAAACATAGCAGATTCATTCTCGCTCATTTGCGGAATAAAAGTATTGGCATTCGACATCAAAGCCATAATATATTCTGAAAGCTGATAATCTCCTGCTTGGTCAAAATATCTTGCTATTTCATAAGCTTCACTTCGAAAACCAGCATCATTATTCTCCGTATGATATTTAATTAAATTAATAACGCTCTTCTTTTTCATATGATCCACTCCTAATTATCTTTCTTATCCATACTCTAACACCTTGGGACAATTTTGTCAATATTGGGACAAATATTTTATTGACATTTATTTTGGATAGTGATATATTGAGTATAGGAACAGAAAATTCCAATAAAAAGAAACCAGCATCTAACGAATAGAATACTGGTCTCCTGCGTACATATGTACTTTCCCAAAAGCATTGTACCACAGATTAGTTCCGATGCTCAAGCAGAACATTCATTCGTTACGGTTTCTCTATTATTGTTTACATAAATTACAATATTATTTCAAAAGGAGAAACCAAAAATGAAAGCAACAAAAATTAAAATGAAACCTGGTTGTGCAAATTCAACCAAAACAACAGAAATCGATCAGATTTATATCGAAGGCTGTACCAATCCCGGATATTACAAAAAGGCTGATGTATATGACCATCTAAAGTCCCATCCCAACAGTATTTATGTTAATATCTCACCATATCCGGATTTAGTCCCTGCATTAAGTTCTAATTACGAAAAATATGTTCGTTCTGAACCTAATGACACACCATCAGACAATCTTCTCAAATTACCGAGAAGCTGATGCCTGAATGAAAGTGGTTACATCTTAAACATGCAAGCAGAAGAAGTAGATGCCAAATACATCTACTTCTTTTTATTGCCCAATGACCTTACCATATAATATCTACATCAAAATATCCATCGTCCCAACACACGTAATTTTTATACTCCTTACTTCCATAATACTTTATGCCTTCGATACCCGCCTTCTTACAACACGTTATGACAAATTCAGGCAGCAGATATTCTGTAGGTTTTATGGATTTTGAAGCAGTATAACGCAAACACTCTAAGAATTTATTCTTAGTCTTAACCTCTTCCGACAAATCAATCATTCTAATTGAACGCTTAGGACGAAGTCTTGCTACTTGTACCTCTGCTCCGCGATTGTGAATATTGATTTCAGCCTTAGCACCCTGCTCACTATCAGCAAAATAGTAATGGCTTTGTTTCATATGGTTAAATCTTCCAAAGGAAACGTACTCATTCGGAGCTTTTCCCATCTCATCACTTGTATAGATAAATCCATTTTCTTTCTTTGCACGCCCGTGATAATAGTATTCCTTATCAAAATCCATAAATGTGTTCCAGTCGCGAATAATTCCCCAAATTTTCCGACCTACTGGATGTTCACTGGCAAATGCATATTCATTTGCCAATACATCTATAAATCCCATCAATTCTTCCTCTTTAAGTGCTTCAAACAACTCCGTAGATGAAGATATTATGTTCATTGTGGCAACTTTTATTTCACAGTCTGCATTGTGTATCGGACGAAAAATCTTATCTTTGCAATTTACCTCTACTTGATCATTTTGTGCCATTCTTATAGCCGTTCTTTTATGTACCGAACGAATAAAGGTTTTCATTCCGCTTGGATACCATTTTCCAAAAGGGTTTCTAATCCGTCTGTATTGCACAAAAAAGCAAAATTCGCAACAGGAGCAAATGATGATTCTAAACTACTCATAAATTGTTCCATTCCAGATATCCAGTTTGCTTGATTAAAATCTTTCAGCAAATTAGTTATTGCATCTGTTTGAACACACTGTAATGCGGAAGACATTACCTCCATTTGTAATGTCAATGTACCGTTCAGCATATCTCTATTCCATGGCAATTCCAATCCCTGGAGCATCTCTATATGCCTTGGTACAAGAGAATCTATTACATCTCTATACCTTGCCGTTGTATCAAGCACTGGTTGCAATGATGTTGCTAATTGTATTGCATTAATCTGTTGTTCATAAATTTCTGTCCACTTACTAAATCCTCTTAATGATTCACCTATTGTTCCTATGTATTTTAAATAATCATCTTGCCTTTTCACGATTCCTCCCTTATCTTTTGAATCATTATCCCTTGCAGCTTACTCATTTCCCATACGGATAATAATGCTCTGCCTTCGACTGAAACTCCTTCAAATCACAAATCTTCATATCCGTATCAAACTCGGCAATGGTCACTCCATCAAAACCATCCACATTGCCCTCATAGTCACACTTAAAATACCATTCCACAACAGTTGTATTCCCGGTAACAATCACACGCTTTATATCCCACTGCAAAACTGTACCTTTCCGGTTCCAATCCTCAAACCATCTGATTATCTGTCCAATGCCTTTATACATCGGACCATAGCACTCGCTGTATATAATATCGTCGCTAAAAATCTCTTTTACAACATCAACATCTTTATCCAGCCAACATTGAAAATATTTTCTAATAACCGCTTCCATTTGCTCCTACGCCTTCATCCTCTCAATCGTTTCCTCCACAGAAATACATTCCGCATATCTGCCTTTCCACATAAACTCGTTATAACATTTATAATTCTACTCTCCTCATCATAGATATTTCTCAATCACACTCTGCTCCACAACCTTTTTCCCAAGCAGCGTCATAGCTTGCTTCGGACAATTATTGATACACCTATAACACATGGTACACTAGTTATTCTGTACCACTTTCTTATCAACAATCTTGATATTATTCATAGGACATAACTTTTCACACTTGCCACACCCTATGCACTTATCCTCATCCACACGCAGTTTATCAGAATAGTTCCTTGTCTTATGTCCAAAATACAATCTTTTTCCAAAGAAACCAGCCATGCGATATAATATACCTATTCCCTCCCCAGTTGGCTTCCCTAATTTCAAAAGCCGAACCGACTTGCTAATCTTTTGCTCCGCTTTCTTCACAAGCTCCTTGTTCTTTTCCAGCGGACGCTTCAACACTTTTTCATCGCCTATGTTATCCGGCATTTTCAAATGCAATCCACCTATTATTTCTGCTTCATATTGCTGTAAAAGTCGCCCAAGAATTCCTGCTCCATCACCACTAAACAATCCCATTGTGGCAATAACAAAAATCTTCTTATTCTTCCACAGTTCTTTATTTTCAATTATAAAATCACGCAATATTTTCGGCACAGTACTATATTGCACAGGATATGCAAATACAAGCATTTCTTCATTTCTCACAGCTTCAATAATGTTATCGTCCTCTATTGAAAAGGATTTTGCTGTTTCATCATATTCATTACAAAAGAATTCCACTGCATATCTCGAATTGCCGGTTCCACTAAAATAGATTCCTACCATTTATACCTCAAAACTCTCCGTCTTCAAATCACAATAATATCTGCCACTCTGTGCAGTAAATCTCAGAACACAATAATCCGGATCCGTAACGCCTTTCTTATAAAACACGGTGTCCCCTTTTCTCCAAATCATATCCTTTGTATCTTGGTCTGTTAATACTTCCATCCTTCCCACCAGCATAACGCCTGTGTATTTAATCAGTCCTTTGTGATAAAAATATATACTGGCATTAGGATTGCTTAGAAACTGCTTCACCCTAAGTGACGATGCATTTGTAGAAAAATAGAATTCCTTCAAACCGTTTATTTTTCTCGGTTTCAACATTGCTTTCACATTCGGGCATCCATTCTCATCCACAGAACATATGAAACTCACCTTTTGCTTTCTAATAAATTTTTGTATTGTATTTAAATCCATAGCAACAAATCCTTTTTACTTCCTCAAATTGTTTTCCTTATCAAAAAATGCTTTCTTCAGCATATCATACTCTGCATCAGAACAGACTTCTTTGCAGCGTTTCTGATATGCCTCGGAACGTTCCAACATACTACTAATCTTCCCACAAGGAAATTCTGCACACTGATTGCATTTATCTACATTATGCTCCTTTGTGCATTCAACCAATTGATATGTACATTGTTTATGAGAAGAACATCCTTCACATCGTATCTCTTCGTTAGATACAATGTGGTCCCGCCAACCTACGCGATACCATAGCACTGCCACAATCTGAAACCCTTCCTCATTGTGTGCATTGTATCTGGGACATTCTATACAATTATCTCCGCATAGGGTAATTTTTTCTTCCATATGATACCTCCACATCAATTACTGCAACACGATTTTCATATTATTTGTCATTAATTTCTTCGCATAACCTTTCTTCCTATACTCCGGCTTCGTATATCTGTTCCGGTCTTCCTGGTAATAAATGACGGGCTCATAGGTTTTTCCACTATCAACAAAAATGCACATGAAACAATATCCATCTCGTCCCTTGCAACATAAGCCATCAAATATATCTTTTATGGTTGCTTTATCAATTATCAAAGACACTACTTCCTTTATCCCTTACCATCTATCCCAATGAATCCGTTCCTTCACTTCTATATCCTTTTGCTTTACAACATCTGCATCCGCTTTCGGCTTGCCTATTCCAATAAAACAAGGCATAAAATATTCTTCAGGATACCCCAGTACGTCTCTTGCCCATTCTCCCTCATTTCCTAATGGCACACGTAGAGTACATGCATATCCTTCTGCGGTTGCAGCAAGAAAAATATTCTCAATACTACACCAAATAGAAGCAAAACCATTTAAATGTGAAATATTATCCGGATGCAAAATATCTGTCTTCTGCTTCAATAGAGGAATTACAATAGCCGATGCATCCAATAACATTTTATGTTGCTTCGGAACAGCATTCCTATATGCTTCCTGCTGTTCGTTATCACTCAAATTCCAATCTTTAATAAGCTGATTCACGCGTCTGAAAACTCTTTCTTTTATTATCTGCCCATCTAAAATCTGACTTTGAAAATCTATCAATCTCATCATTTCCTAGTGTTCCATTTAAAATTATATCATTCGTTTTGGTGATATTTCTTATGTATTCTCTCACTAGAACGCCTCCATTTACTTATGTATAAAAAATAGTCTTCGACTATTCAACTCCCCTGCCCCTCAATCTTGAGGGGTGGGGTTATTTTTATACCTCAATTCTTCGATAATAATTACATGAGCAACATACTACAAGATATCTTTAAAGATTATTACGAAGAAATGATTTATACGTTACATCCACGTCAATCCGTCATTGAAAACGTTGACCGTATGATTAATTGTGGTGACCCCGCCTTCGGCGGTGCCATGTATGGTTGTTCTTCCTGTGGCACACTTAAATTTGTACCTTTTCGTTGCCACAGCCGTTTCTGTCCTACCTGTGGCACCAAGTATTCCATTGACCGCACTACCTCTATGTCCTTTAAAATCATTAACGTTCAGCATAGACACTGTGTTTTTACCATCGACGAAGAACTTCGACACTTTTTCTTGGAAGACCGCACTCTCTTAAACTGCCTCTTTGCAGCAGTAAAAAGTGTTATTCTCAACATGTTCCACAAAGAAAACAAAACTGAATAATTCACTCCTGGGTTCATTTGTGTTCTTCACACATTTGGTCGTGACCTCAAATGGAATCCTCACATTCACTGTCTGCTTTCTGAAGGTGGCATTGGAAACAGCGGATTATGGAGAGGAAAAAGCCATTTCAATTACAACTATCTTCGCAAAGCTTTCCGAACGGTTCTTTTAAATCTTCTTGAAGAAAAACTTGGACCTTCCTTTAAAAAAGTAAAAGCGAAATGCTATCGTATACATAAAGCTGGCTTCTATGTCTTTGCCAAACCAAACCGATGTAATCCCAATGTCGTTGCCAAATACATTGGACGCTATCTTGGCAGACCCGTTATTGCCACATCACGTATTGATTCATATGATGGCGAAAATGTAACATTTCACTACAATCGCCACGAAGACAATAAGCTTATTACCGAAACAATTCCTGCCATGGAATTTATTGCCCGCTTGATTCAGCATATCCCCGAAAAACATTTCAAGCAAATCCGTTATTATGGTCTCTATGCTCGAAACAAGGAATCTGATAAAAAACTAAATCATGCCATTTCAAAAGACAAACATCGTCTTATTCTCTCTTTTAACCGTTGGCGTGAATGTACCTTGTTCTCTTTTGGGTATGATCCACTGAAATGCCCTTGTTGCGGACAAACAATGCTTTTTCTTGAACTGTATCATAATCATCAGCACGTTTCTCTGGACGAATTATATGAAAAGGCTATGCTAAAATCACATCATGTCCCCGCATAGCTTTTACAGTCCCCTCCAACTGTGATACAATAAACTCACCAAATTTGGAGGAAAAATACATGGCTAAACAACGTACAGAGAAACTTAGAAAAAAATACATACTAAATCCGCCCGAAGGCATGACCGCTGATGATATCCGCACAATGAGCGAGGATGACCTTCTCGACATGGATTACTTCTTAATCGAAGATGACTTATTTGATGATGAAGCTGGTGTTGAAGGCTTCTATATCTTCTAATCTGACATCTTCTAGTTTCTTACGCCCACCTTTGTGGGCTTTTTTCAATCCAAGAGTTCTCCGCCAAGGAGAACTTTCCTATAAAGGTTAGGGTGTCAAAAGGTCATTGACCATTGATATAAATTTGTACCTTGAAAACTTAACACGATATATCAATTCATCCAGATATTTGGTAAAATATATGTATCAAATATCGAGGTGATTTACATAGTTTTTGTTGCAAATACTACACAGCAACTAACACTAATGGATAGTACTTTCAACCTTACTGAAAGAGAAAAAAGATTTTTAGAAAAATCATGGGCAAAAACATTTGCAGAGAAGGTTTTTCCGTCCATTGATGAAAGCATTTTTCTGCTTTATACAGCGATAAAGCTTCTCGTCCTAATACACCAGTTAATGTAATTGTTGGTGCTTTAATTCTAAAGGAGGCTCTTGGCGATACTGACGATGAATTAGTTGAAGCTCTTATGTTTGATGTTCGTTATCAGTATGCTCTTCATACAACAAGTTTCGAAGAACAGCCTCTTAGTGACCGTACATTAAGCAGATTCAGAGCAAGAGTATTAGCTTACGAGACGGAACACGATGTTGACCTGATTCATGAATGCGTTGTAAAAATGGCAAAAGAGATTGCCGAATTTATGAATATATCTCCAAATATGCAACGTATAGATAGCCTAATGATCGCAGCTAACATCAAAAATCTTTCCTTATTGGAATTGTTTTACACCTGTGTTGCAAATCTTGTGAAAATAATGAATCAGCGCAATGTTACTCTTCCGGCAGAACAACACCACTACATCGAAAAAGATGATTATAATCGTTGTATCTATCATAAACGAGAACTTGATGCTACGGAACGTACCATAGTTGTAATGCATAACGCAGAAAAGCTTATTGAGATTTGTGATAAAACAGGTGTTCTTGACGATACAAGTGAATATCAGCTTCTAATCCGCCTTTTAAAAGAAAGAACCATCATTGATGATGACGGAACCAGACGCCTTCGTAAAAAAGAAGAAGTTGAAAATTCATCTGAAGTTTTGCTAAACCCATCTGATCCAGAAGCCACATTTCGATACAAGGCTGGTGAAAAAAACTTAGGTTATGTTGGAAATGTTGTTGAATCCGTCGGAGAAAAAGGCAGTCTTATAACTGACTATGCATATGAGAAAAATATATATGCTGACAATCAGTTCATGAAAAACTATCTGAAACAACAGGATGTTTTTGATGATGGTGCATTTCTTGTTGCCGATGGTTCTTATAACAGTGAAACGAATTCACAGATGGCATCATCACACAACCTCAAGTTGATTACTACAAATTTTACAGGTCGCAAACCGGATGAAATATATGCCGATTTCAAATTTACGGAAGACGGACATTTTTTGATCGAATGCATCAATGGTAATACTCCGGAGGAATGTACCTATGATTCTGGTAATGAACGTTCAGTTGCATACTTCAAAACTGAGGAGTGCCGCTCTTGCCCATATAGAGAAAGATGTCAGCCACGCTTCCTGAAAACAAGAGTCCGTAAGGAAGTTTCTTGGAAATCAGTAGGAAGAGCAAAACAGTTACAGTATATGAAGACCGAGGAGTTTAGCCAGTATCCTCGTTTTCGAAACGGAGTGGAGGCAATCCCATCTCTTCTACGAAGAAGATATAACGTAGATAAAATTCCAACGCGAGGCAAGAATCGAACGCGATTTCATTTCGGATTCAAAATAGCCGCATTAGATTTTCAAAAGTTATTGGATTATATCAATAGCTTGGAGCATTGTGCTCAAAAAATCGAAACGGCATAAAAAGAATAAAGAAAGCCATCTAAATAATCACCATTATATAGTTCTAAAGCAAATCCTTAACTCAATTCGTGTTAAATTTTCAAGGTATAAACAAAATCAGATATTTATTAATGTGTCTTTTGACACCCTAACCCTATAAAGTGAAAAAAGGGCTCCCCGATTTCTCGGAAAGCCCATAAAATCAATATAATTTTTAATTATTCAATAATTGTAGCTACACGGCCTGAACCTACAGTACGTCCACCTTCACGGATAGCGAATGTAAGACCCTGTTCCATAGCGATTGGGTGAATGAGTTCAATTGTCATTTCTACGTTATCGCCAGGCATACACATTTCTGTACCAGCTGGTAAGTTACAAACACCTGTTACGTCTGTTGTTCTGAAGTAGAACTGTGGTCTGTAGTTGTTGAAGAAAGGAGTATGACGTCCACCTTCATCTTTTGTTAAAACGTAAACCTGAGCTGTAAATTTTGTATGACATGTTACTGTACCTGGTTTAGCAAGAACCTGACCTCTTTCGATTTCTGTTCTCTGAACACCACGAAGTAATGCACCAATGTTATCACCAGCCTGAGCTTCATCTAACATTTTACGGAACATTTCAATACCTGTAACAACAGTTTTTCTTGATTCTTCTTTGATACCAACGATTTCAACTTCTTCGTTTACATGAAGAACACCACGTTCTACTCTACCTGTAGCAACTGTACCACGACCTGTGATTGTGAATACGTCTTCTACTGGCATTAAGAATGGTTTGTCTGTTTCACGCTGTGGATCCGGAATATGAGCATCTACTGTAGCCATTAATTCCATAATCTTGTCGCCCCATTCGCTGTGTGGATCTTCAAGAGCTTTTAAAGCAGATCCTTTGATGATTGGGCAATCTGTGAATTCATATTCTTCAAGCTGTTCTGTGATTTCCATTTCTACTAATTCAAGTAATTCCGGATCATCAACCATATCACATTTGTTCATAAATACTACGATGTAAGGTACACCTACCTGACGAGACAATAAGATATGTTCTTTTGTCTGAGCCATAACACCATCAGTAGCAGCAACAACAAGGATAGCACCGTCCATCTGAGCAGCACCTGTGATCATGTTTTTAACGTAGTCAGCATGTCCTGGGCAGTCAACGTGAGCGTAGTGTCTGTTGTCTGTTTCGTATTCTACGTGAGCTGTAGAAATTGTGATACCACGCTCTCTTTCTTCTGGAGCTTTATCAATGTTAGCGAAATCAACAGCTGCGTTACCTTCTACTCTTTCAGATAATACTTTTGTGATAGCTGCTGTTAAAGTTGTTTTACCATGGTCAACGTGACCGATAGTACCAATATTACAATGTGGTTTTTTTCTTTCAAATTTAGCCTTTGCCATTTTGAATATCCTCCTTAATTTAATGCCTCTTTGGGCCAATATTTTTATTTTTTACTCGCACCTCTGATTATATAGAATAATCAGAGGTTTTTCAAGTCATTTTAATACAATTTATTTACGGGCGAAATCTTATTTCGCAGGCAAAAGTTCTATTTTGCTTTTGCGGCTAATACTTTTTCCTGTACGCTCTTTGGTACCGGTTCGTATTTTTCAAAGAACATAGAGTAGTTACCACGACCCTGTGTCTTAGAACGAAGGTCTGTTGAATAACCGAACATTTCAGCAAGCGGAACGAAACCTCTAACGATTTTACCGCCGCCAAGGTCATCCATACCTTCAATACGTCCACGACGAGAGTTGATATCACCGATAACATCACCCATATATTCTTCAGGCATAGTAACTTCTACTTTCATGATAGGCTCTAAAAGTACCGGGTCTGCTTTCTTCATAGCTTCCTTGAATGCCATAGAACCGGCAATGTGGAATGCCATTTCAGAAGAGTCGACTTCATGGTATGAACCATCATATACGTTAGCACTTACACCAAGTACAGGGAATCCGCCAAGGATACCTGCTTTTGAAGCTTCTTCGATACCTTCACCAACTGCCGGGATGTATTCCTTAGGAATAGCACCACCAACAACTGAAGAAACGAATTTGAATGTTTCTTCACCGTTTGGATCCATTGGCTCGAATTTAACTTTACAGTGACCATACTGACCACGACCACCTGACTGTTTTGCGTATTTGTATTCCTGGTCGATTGCTTTTGTAAATGTTTCTTTGTAAGCAACCTGGGGAGCACCTACGTTAGCTTCAACTTTGAATTCACGAAGAAGTCTGTCTACGATGATTTCAAGGTGAAGTTCACCCATACCTGCAATAATTGTCTGGCCTGTTTCCTGATCTGTGTGAGCACGGAATGTAGGATCTTCTTCTGCAAGTTTTGCAAGAGCTTCACCCATTTTACCCTGACCTGCTTTTGTCTTAGGTTCGATAGCTAATTCGATAACCGGTTCAGGGAATTCCATTGATTCCAAAATAACAGGATGCTGGTCGTCACAGATTGTATCACCTGTTGTTGTAAATTTGAAACCTACTGCTGCTGCGATATCACCAGAGTAAACTTTGTCAAGTTCTGCTCTCTTGTTCGCATGCATCTGAAGGATACGTCCAACACGTTCTTTTTTGTCTTTTGTTGCATTTAATACATATGAACCTGAGTTCATTGTACCAGAGTAAACTCTGAAGAATGCAAGTTTACCAACGAATGGGTCACTCATAATCTTAAATGCCAAAGCTGAAAAAGGTTCATCATCTGATGAATGTCTTTCGATTTCGTTACCATCCATATCAACACCCTTGATAGCAGGAATGTCTAATGGAGATGGCATAAATTCAATAACAGCATCAAGCAATTTCTGAATGCCTTTATTTCTGTAAGCTGTACCACAACATACAGGAACTGCTGTACATTCACAAGTTGCTTTTCTTAATACTGCTTTTAATTCATCTACAGATGGTTCTTCACCTTCAAGGTACATCATCATTAAATCATCATCTAATTCGCAGATTTTTTCAACTAATTCTGTACGATAAAGTTCAGCATCATCTTTCATATCAGCAGGAATTTCTGTGATTGAAATGTCATCACCCTTATCATCATTGTAGATGTAAGCTTTCATTTCAAACAAGTCAACAATTCCTTTGAATTCGTCTTCTTTACCGATTGGTAACTGAATACAAATTGCGTTTTTACCAAGTCTTGTTTTAATCTGCTCTACTGCACCGTAGAAGTTAGCACCTAAGATGTCCATTTTGTTAATAAATGCCATACGAGGTACGTTGTATGTGTCTGCCTGACGCCATACGTTTTCAGACTGTGGTTCAACGCCGCCCTTTGCACAGAAAACGCCTACAGCGCCATCCAATACACGAAGGGAACGTTCTACTTCTACTGTAAAGTCAACGTGTCCAGGAGTATCAATGATATTGATACGGTGTTCTAAAGCACCATCCTTTGGCTTGCAGTTTTCCTGCAATGTCCAATGACATGTTGTAGCTGCAGAAGTAATTGTGATACCTCTTTCCTGTTCCTGTTCCATCCAGTCCATGGTAGCAGTACCTTCATGAGTATCACCAATCTTATAGTTAACACCGGTATAGTAAAGAATACGTTCTGTGGTTGTAGTCTTACCGGCATCAATATGAGCCATAATACCAATGTTTCTGGTTCTCTCTAATGGATATTCTCTTCCAGCCAAGATTTTTTCCTCCTTGCTTTATTAGTTATACACACTATAGAAGAATGCGTTAGCATTCTTCCGAGACGAAATATAGTTTTTCTTAAGCAACGTTCTTTGCTGCTTTAGTAAAACTTTTCGTCTTTTCGTCTTTTCGTCTTAGAAACGATAATGAGCGAAAGCTTTGTTTGCTTCTGCCATTTTGTGTACGTCTTCTTTTTTCTTAACAGATGCGCCTGTGTTGTTAGCTGCATCAAGAATTTCGTTAGCCAATCTTTCTTCCATGGTCTTTTCGCCTCTCTTACGAGAATATGTTGTCAACCAACGAAGACCTAAAGCCTGACGTCTTTCAGGTTTAACTTCGATCGGTACCTGATAAGTAGCACCACCGATACGTCTAGCTTTAACTTCTAAAACCGGCATAATGTTATTCATACATTCTTCGAATACTTCGATAGCTGGTTTTCCAGCTTTTTCTTCTACTCTTGCAAATGCTCCATAAACGATTTTCTGAGCTACACCTTTTTTACCGTCTAACATAATGTTATTAACAAGCTTTGTAACTACTTTATCGTTGTATAAAGGATCTGCTAATACATCTCTTTTCTGAATATGTCCTTTACGTGGCACGATTCTTCCCTCCTTATTCATTCAATAAAATAATTCATAGGTACTCACATGTGTCCTCTAATTCAATGTGTGCGTGCGGTATATCTGTCTAACAGAATTTCCAACACTAACTTAAAATTAGTTCTGTTTGTGGTACTGATAAAAATCAGCTAGCTAGATTATTTTCCAGCTTTTGGTCTCTTAGCGCCGTATTTTGAACGAGCCTGTTTTCTGTTAGCGACTCCCGCAGTATCAAGTGTACCACGAATAATGTGATATCTTGTACCTGGTAAGTCTTTAACTCTACCACCTCTGATAAGAACAACGCTATGTTCCTGTAAGTTGTGACCTTCACCCGGGATGTAAGATGTTACTTCGATACCGTTTGAAAGACGAACTCTGGCGATCTTTCTAAGAGCTGAGTTAGGTTTCTTAGGAGTAGCAGTTTTAACAGCTGTACAAACACCTCTTTTCTGCGGAGCAGAAAGGTTTGTAGCTTTTTTGTGAAGTGAGTTGTATCCCTTCTGTAAAGCTGGTGCTGTAGACTTCTTTTCTGTTGTCTGACGTCCTTTTCTTACTAACTGGTTAAATGTTGGCATTCTGTTTCACCTCTTTCTTTTGAAAATTTTACATTATAATTTTGTGCATAAAAATAAAAATGCATTCGTATGCACGCTAAATCATTATACGTGCTCACGAATGCATTGTCAATACTATTTTCAACATTTCTGCAACTCTGTGACGACAGGTATGTTTATTTTTTACAGTTTCATAGCCGTGACGGGCTATTTCCATACGTTCCTCTTCGTGTTCCAGATAGTAGGCTGCCTTTTCTTTTAGTTCTGCTGCATTTTCATAGCAGTCCAAATCTTTTCCAATTTCCATGTACTCAGGAATTTCCATCTGGTAGTTTGTTAAAAGAAAACCGCCACAGCCGAGAACATCCCAAACTCTTTGTGAAAGTCCCGTCTGAATGGAACGAATGGTAATATTTAAATTAATTTTGCTCTTATAAAAAACCTGTGGCATCTCTTTGTGCGTGGAAACCCCGCCGTGTACGTTTACACCCTTTAAAAGAGACGCATCACTCCTTGTAAAAAGGTCCACCTTGAAATTTTCCGCCAGCATATTTAACAGACGGATTCTTTCCAGTTCGGACACACGCATACCC
>ERZ1032130.184-NODE-184-length-18538-cov-5.604177_pt1 | contig 18538 bp, 17 predicted proteins | sample MGYA00517879_ERZ1032130 | MGnify/ENA primary metagenome ERZ1032130 (study PRJEB33719, sample SAMN04262597) | wastewater metagenome | biome: rural village; feature: animal feces; material: feces | host: Bos taurus | place: El Salvador | collected 2012-01-31 ...
TTCTCAAACAAGTCTTCACCAGCCTTGCCCACATAGCAGAGTTATTATATTTGCATTAATGTATATATAGACTAATTATGTGGTTACGAAAAGTAAGTCAAAGGTGCAGTATGTGCGCGAGTGGGCAACAATATGCCGATACTATGCGTCGTGTACCACATAGTTGCCGTATTTATAATTAAAGTGTGTATTATTTGAGATTGCAACATTTATGTAGTATGAAAATTTTATTAATCAATATTTTTACTAATTCAAATCTATAGAGATGAAAAGAAAATTACTAAACGGATTACTTGCTCTTGCTGTGACAGTGGCAGGTGCAGGTGCATTCAGTTCTTGTAAGGACACTAACGAGGACATGATTGCTCAGGCTGAGAAAGATTTGAGAGCTGAATTGGAGCAGAAGGTAAAGACTCTTCAGGAGGCTCTTGATGCACTTGATGCATCGCACACAGCAGCTCTTAAGGCTTGCAAGGAAGAGTGCGAGAAGAAGCTTGCTGAGCTTCAGAAGCAGATTACAGATGCTAAGAAGGAGCTTAACGATGCTATCAAAGCTAACGCTGACAATATCGCTGCTCTTGAGAAGCGCGTAAAGAAGCTTGAGGACCAGATGAAAGACGTTCTTCAGCGTCTTGCTACAGTAGAGGGTGACCTCGCTAAGGCCCAGCAGGACATCGAAAATGCAAAGACTGCAATCGGCGACAACACTGCTAAGATTAACCAGATTCTTGCTATGTTTGACATTCAGTCGGGCTCGGCAAATGGTGGTGACCTCGTTGTTACTGATCCTACTACCGGTCAAGGTGTAAAACTTCAGGACGTTATCAACACTGTAAATGCTCTTATCTATACCCTTCAGCAGGACCTTCAGGCTCTCAAGCAGGATATGGCTGACCAGAAGGCAGCTCTTGAGCAGCAGATTGAGGATCTCCGCGCTGAGGTTGCAGCTGGATACGTAACTAAGGAAGAGTTCGCAGCATTCCAGGACTATGCAGCACAGCTTGTTTCGAGCCTCCAGCAGAGCATTTCGCTCAACGAGATGCGCATCACAGCTCTTGAGAACGAGCTTGAGGATCTTAAGCCACAAATCCAGAAGGGTGTAGATGCTTACGACTGGGCAGCACGCAATGAGGCTCGTATCGAGGCTCTTGAGGCTCTCTTGGCTCAAATCCCTGATGAGTATGCTACTAAGGCTGAGCTTCAGGCTGCAGTAGAAGGTCTGCAAGATGAGATCGACGCTATCACTACTGAGCTTAACGCAGCTATCGAGAACTTCAGCACTACTATCACCGACCTTACTAACTCACTCGTTGACCAGCTTTCTAACATCGACGCTATCCTCACATCACTTTCTTCGAAGGTAGATGCTCTTGAGGGTCGCATGACCGCTGTTGAGACTAAGGTTGAGTCTGCTCTCGGCATGACAGAGCGCATCAACGACCGCTTGAACAAACTCGTTACTGGCGTATTGGTACAGGGTACTTACAACCCCGTATTCGGATCATTCGCACTTCCTGTTGGTATTCAGTCAAACATGCTTATGGCTTACACCGGCTGGAGCGCAACTAATGTTACTTTCCCGAACAACAGCTCAGCAGCTGAGTACAACAATGAGCTTTGGCTCACTTCTGCCGATATGAATATCCTCCGTCAGGGTGCAAACTTCAAGCAGATCTCGTTCTATCAGGGCGACTTCCTCTGCGAGGAGACTGAAGGCAACGCCGGTACAGTATATGTTACTATCAACCCGAGCAACGTTGACTTCACCGGTGCTACACTTCCTCTTGTGAACAGCCGTGATGAGGAATCTGCAATTAAGCTTTCTGCTCTCAAGAAGAGCGACAAGCTCCTCGACTTCGGTTACAGCCGTGCCGACAATGGTTTCTATGAGGCTGCTGCAAGCATCCTCAGCCAGGAGGCCGCACTTGCAGCTAAGGTTGAGATTGAGCCTACATTGCAGCCTGCTGTTAAGGAGGCTTTGAAGATGATTAAGGATCGCAAATTCTCTGCCGGTTCACTTGTTGACCTCGGTCAGGCTATCTACAAGCAGTTCAACGGCATTCTTCCTGCATACGCAATGAAGGCTGCATGGACTGCACAGGATATCAACGGCATTGACATCAACCACGCAGTTTACTCGCAGTACAACTTGGCTGCAACTTGCTTCCAGCCACTTTCGTTCAAGTTCTTGTATGATGTAAATCTCCCGAACCTCCCGACAATTACTCCGCTCACCGGCTTTGAGTTTGATCTTTCACAGTTCACATTCAATATGGACTTCCCGCCGGTTAATATTAACGGCGTAACACTCGACTTTACACTCCAACACATCAACATTGATGTAACAGGCGACATTGTAGTTACAATCAAAGTTCCTGATGTTATCGACAACCATGATGGTACTTACACCGTAACTGAGAAGAACGTTGACGTTAAGATTACTCCTGCCGACCTTGCAGGCTTCATCGCTGAGGTTGAGAGCTCAATCAATGGCTCAATCGACGGCTGGAATGCTTCAATCCAGGCTGAGTTTGAGAATGCTATGAATACTCTCGTTGATCAGATTCAGACTCAGGTGAACGATATGCTCGCTTCTGTTGAGGGTCAGATTAACGACAAGATTTCTGACTTGATCCAGGATCTTGAAGATGAGGTTCAAGGCAAGATTGATGGTGCAATCAACAAGGCTAATGATTATATCAACATCTACAACTCAGTTGCAGAGCGCTTGAATGCTTACATCAACAATGCAAACAACTACCTCCAGGTAATGATGGTTTACAAGGGTGCTGATGGTCAGTATCACCAGTTGAGTACTTCACCTGCAATGCCTACACCTCTTAACATCGACGGTGGTGATGCAATGACATTCTTGCCGACTACCTACACCGGTGAGATTGCAGTGCCTGTATATAAGAAGTTCATCGGTGTAACCAACGTATGGGATTCTTACGATCCTTCAATCAGCGCACAGAACGGTGACAACATCTGTATCCAGTATGCTAAGGACGCCAACGACCAGTTCTTGATGGGCACACCTGTAATGGGTAAGACTCACCGCGTACCGTTCAAGGTTAACCGCAAGGGCTACACTTACGAGATTGTTTACTCTGCACTCGACTATAAGGGCGTAACATCAACTCGCAAGTACTATGTAACCATCAAATAATTTCTCCGAAAGAGATTAAACGGAAGTAGAAATTAACTTGTAAAAGTAAAAAAGATGAAATTAAGTAAAATCATACTGACTTCTTCACTTGTTCTGAGCAGCCTTTTCGCCGCTGCTCAGGACAAGGAGGTCACTGCATTCAATCCACACTGGTACGTTCAGGGCCAGTTTGGTGTGCAGGAAACACTTGGCGAGACCTCTTTTGGAAAGCTCCTTTCGCCCACAGGACAACTTGCAGTGGGCTACAACTTCAGCTCTAAGTTTGGTGCACGCTTCGCCCTCAATGCATGGCAGAGCAAGGCAGCATTTGAGCTTACTGATGCAGTTTATAAGTGGAAATGGAACTATGTAGCTCCTACTATCGACATTACAGCCGACCTTACTAACATCATCGGTGGCTACAAGCCCAACCGCTTGGTATCGGTAGGCGTATTTGCCGGTATCGGTGCTAACTTCGGTTTCAGCAACGACGAGGCAGCTACTGCTAAGGCAGCACTCGCACAGCGCGGACACGATGCTCTTCGTCTCTACTGGGACGGCACTAAGACTCGTTTCCTTGGCCAAATGGGTGCAACTGTTGATTTCAAGGTGAGCAATCGCGTGAAACTCGGTATCGAGCTTCAGGCAAACGTTCTTCCTGATGGCTACAACTCAAAGAAGGCAGGCAATGCCGACTGGTACTTCAATGCCCTCGCAGGCGTGAAGATTGCCCTTGGCAAGACCAGCAAGAAGGTTGCAGCACCTGCACCTCTCGTAATGCACGACACAGTGTATGTTGACCGTGTAGTAGAGAAGGTAGTAGAGAAGATTGTAGAGAAGCCTGTAGAAGTTAAGACTGATGCAGTAGAAGTACAGAAGCTTCGCCGCGACATCTTCTTCACCATCGCTAAGACTGTGGTAACACAGAAGGAAATGAGCAAGGTGGAAGAAGTTGCCAACTTCATGAAGGCAAATCCTGCAAGCAAGGTAGTTGTTACCGGCTATGCCGACAAGGGTACAGGAAGCAAGGCACTCAACCTTCGTCTTTCGAAGAACCGCGCCAACGCAGTTGTTAAGGTTCTCACAGGCAAGTATAAGATTGCCAGCGACCGCATCATTGTTAAGAGCATGGACGACGACATGGAGCAGCCTTACAGCGATCCAGTTCAGAACCGCGTAGCAATCTGCGTAGTTGAATAATATCACCTATTTATCCGATTAAAAATCGATAATTAGTTCAAATTTACTGATTGCTGCCTTACTCACATCGATAATACGAGGAAAACGGTGGGTAAGGCAGCAATTTTATTTACGATTTGAAAAATAATATGAGATTTAGTTTACTTTTAGCAACGTTGGCTCTCACGTCTATAGCATCGCTTGCCGAGGTGAACGGTGACGGTTACTACCGCATACAGAATTACAAGACTACACGATATGTGTATGTGACCGACAACAAGGGACGTCTCGACTATGCTACCACCACTGCCGATATGGGAGCTATCGAGCTTTGGCTCGGCCTCGACAAGGCAGCGTGCGACCCTGCCACAGTGTGCTATGTGAAGTCGATATCGGGTTCGCAATATGATGTGCAGGCTCAGGGTACAGGTATATATGAAATTATATCTACTTATGTGAAACTGCGCAAGAATAGCGACGGAACATATTTAGCTTACGGCGAGAAAAGCGGCATGACCAAGTATCTTGGCGACGGTGAAAAAGGCGACTGCGACCGTGGCGTGATGTCGAGCGAGGTAAGTGGCGACTATCGCAAGTGGTGGATAAAGCCAATCAACACCGATGATAACTACTTCGGCGTGAAGGCCGACCTCGCAGTGGGCGGTAAGCACTACCGTTCATTCTACACCGAGTTCCCCTATAGCTTTGCTTCGAGCGGCATGAAAGCCTACTACATCAGCAAGGTGGATAACGGCATGGCAGTGATGAAAGAGCTGACCGACGGAGTACCGGGAGGGACCCCGGTGTTCATTGAGACATCGAGCGACCAGCCGGTGAACTGCAAGCTGAATATCGGAGGTGTATCAGGCTCAAATCCATCGGACAACAAGCTCACCGGCGTGTATTTCAACACCTATAACGGTCCGTCACACACCAACCGTGTGGCTTACAACCCCAACACAATGCGTGTGCTTGGCAAGACATCTGACGGCAAACTCGGCTTTATCACTGCAGTGCTCGATTACATACCAGCCAACAGCAGCTATCTGAAAGTTGCAGCAGGAACAGCCGCAGAGCTGAAGATAGTTACCGAGGCTGAGTATGAGGAAGAAATGAGCAAGTTTGCGCAGTCGATAACCATGAGCCAGACCACGGCATCGGTTACCGAGGGCGAGCAGTTGCAGCTCACAGCCACCGTGCTGCCCGAGCCGGCAGCATCGCAGGCTCTCACATGGACCAGCAGCAACACTGCAGTGGCTACCGTTGATGCCAACGGACTTGTGAGCACCATAGCTCCTGGCACTGCCACAATCACCGCTACAACTACCGACGGCACTAACCTTTCGGCTACTTGCGCACTGACGGTGACAAAGATACTGGCTTCGTCGATAACCATAGCACCGACATCGGTAAATGCAGTGGAAGGCAGCCAAGCACAGCTCACAGCCACCGTGCTTCCTGCCAAGGCTGCATCGCAAGCCCTCACATGGACCAGCAGTAACACTGCAGTGGCTACTGTTGATGCCAACGGACTTGTGTCGATAGTTGGAGTGGGAACTGCTATTATCCAAGTGACTACCACCGACGGCAGCAATCTCTCAGCTACTTGCGCCGTGACCGGTATTGCAGGTGTGGAGGCAATCTTTGCCACTAAGAGCGGCAAGGCCGACATCTACACCATCTCCGGAACGCTCGTGAAGAAGAATGCCACTGCCGACGATGCCAAGCAGCTTCCTGCGGGAATCTATGTGATTGGCAACATGAAGGTGGCAATTTCGAGATAATGAATATCCGTTAATAAAATAGCTTCTTTTCAACTGGAACCCCCTGCCCGAAACAGCTTCGGGCAGGGGGTTTCTTATGGCGTATTCAGCAGCGTACCTTAACGGCACGCTATCTTATCTTTTACAGCTTTTCGCCAAAGGCGAGGTCGCCGGCATCGCCCAAGCCGGGGACGATGTAGGAGTGTGCATTGAGATCGGGGTCGATTGCAGCAATCCACAGCGTTGTGCTCTCTGATGGGAGCGTCTTAGCCACGAAATCCACAGCCTTCTGCGAAGCAATCACCGACAGCACATGCACGTGCTTAGGTGTGCCCTTGGTGAGCAGAGCCTTGTAGGCAAGCTCCATTGAAGCACCGGTGGCGAGCATCGGATCGGTGAGTATGAGCGTCTTTCCATCGAGACTCGGCGAAGCAAGATACTCAATGTGAATATCAAATTCGTCGCTGCCCGGGCGATATTTGCGATATGCACTCACAAAGGCATTCTCGGCATTATCGAAGAAGCTCAACACACCCTCGTGGAGCGGCAGTCCGGCACGGAGAATGGTGGCAACCACCACCGGCTCTCCCACCACGTCGCAGTGAGCGGTGCCAAGAGGAGTGGTGACATCGGTGCGAGAGAAAGCTATTTCTTTCGACACTTCGTAAGCCATAATCTGCCCGAGGCGGTTAAGATTGTGGCGAAAGCGCATGCGGTCGGTCTGCAGATCGACGTCGCGCAGCTCAGCCATATACTGGCTTGCGAGCGAAGGCTGTTCAGCCAAATTCCTGATTTTCATAACGGTATATTTTTTTGAGTTTTCTGTTTCAAGCTAAATGCTTTCTCGGTGGAAGTGAGCTTCCGCGTGGAGAAAGGGAGATTATTGTGAGTTAAGAATCTTGCAAGTGAGGGCGAGGTCGGCAGTGAGCTGGCGTTTCAGCTCGTCGATGCTGCTCATTGGTCGCTCATCGCGCAGCCGCTGCACAAACTCCACCGTGATGCCGCTATCGTAGAGATTTCCGTCGAAACCGATGATGTGCACTTCGATGCTGCGCTGCGAGCCGTCGGCAAATGTGGGGCGGGTGCCGATGTTAGCCATTGCAGCATGCCGGGAACCATCGGGGAGCGTCGCCCACACGGCATACACACCATTCCGGGGTACAATCAAGTTGGTGGCAGGCAGCACCACATTTGCAGTGGGGAAGCCGATGTCGCGACCGCGTGCAAAACCATGGGCAACCGAGCCTGTGATGCTGAACCGCCGTCCCAGCTTGTTTCCAGCCTCGGCAACGTCGCCGGAGAGGAGCAAGCGGCGAATGATGGAGGAGCTGATTGGGGCGTACTGTGCGAGATATTCCTCGGCACGAGCCACTTCGATGCCCAATTCGCTGCCGTGGCGCACATAGTCGGCAAGTTGCTCGTTACGGTTGTGCCCGAAACGGTGATTGAAGCCCATGAGGATAGCCGCAGTGGCATAATCATCGCGCAGAAGGCGCATAAATCCGCTGGAATCGAGCCTCGACAGCTCGGAGGTGAAATCCATCAGCACTATGTAGTCGATGCCCGTAGCGGCGATTAAATCGAGCCTACAGCTGAGTGGCATGATAAGCTGCAATCCGTCATCGGGGCGAAGCACATTCTGCGGGTGGTCTCTGAACGTCACCACAGCCGACTTCAGTCCACGCGCGGCAGCCCACGAGCGAAGTTGCTCGATGAGCCACAGGTGACCGCGGTGCACGCCATCAAACATGCCGATGGTGGCAGCTACGATGCCGCAGTGTGATGAAAGTGGTTGTGTGATGATTTCAGACATAGCGATTGATGAAGAGTAGTTTCTTTCGGTTGCCGTATTAGCTTATTATTGTGCTATTCGTTGATGAGCTTAATTCCTGCGAGAGCGTCGATAAACTCGCTACCAGGCGGCACGAGAGCGGTGGCAAAGCCCACCTCGGCAGCGGCATCGAGATTTTTCTGCGAATCGTCGAGGAAAAGCGTCTCCTCGGGCTTTATACCAAGATGCTCTATTGCATACTCAAAAATCGCGCGGTTAGGCTTGGCAAGGTGCGACTCGAAGGAGGTGACGCGGCCATCGAAGTAGTCAGCCATCTCGCGCCCCTCGGCACGGAAGCACTCGGCGATTTTTGAGTAGTACATTATAGGGTTGGTGTTAGAGAGCAGATATATGCCGAAATCTTTGCGGAGCATGCGCAGCTCCACGAGTCGATGCTCGGGAATGCCTATGAGGAAGGCATTGAGGGCATCATGCACCTGCGCGTCGGTGACATCGGCACCACCGCCGGGAATGCGACGGCGCACCTCGCTACAGAAGTCCTCGGGCGACATTTCACCCTCCTCGAGTTTCAGAAACGGTCCCGACTGCACATAAAGTCCCAGCATCTCATCAGCGCCCTGCATGCCAAGGCGGGTGAGAGCCTCCACGCAGCGTTCGCGCTCTATATCCATAATCACACCTCCAAGGTCGAAGAGGAGGTTGCGTATTTTCTTGTTTTCAGCCATAGAAACTATAATAATCTGTTAATGAAACATTCCGGCCGGCGAGATGTGGCGGAATGATAGTGCAAAAATACAATTTTCCGTGCACTCAGGCAAACCTTGGCGCGAAAAAGAAATCCCCGATGCTCACAGAGTGAATATCGGGGTTTCTGTAGTTATGAAACAAGATTGATTGTCACACAGAAGTGGATTATTCTCCTGCCTGCTGCTGTGCACGAACGAGGTATTTCTCGATATCCACGTTGTAGTTGGCAGCAAACTCAGGGTATTTCTCCTTGATAGTCTTTAAGATTTCAGCCTCGGCCTTGAAGTCCTTGAGCTCGCGGAGCACTGTAGCCTTCTTCAGGAGGAAGAGCGGAGTGTAGAGTGCGTTGTCGGCAGAGAGCGAAACAGCCTTGTCGAAAGCAGAGATAGCCTCATCATACTTCTTGAGGTTAACGTAGCAGTCACCGAGAAGCGATTGCGAAGCCGGACCCACGATAGTACCCTCAGCATCGAAGTTCTTGATGTTAGCAGCAGCCTCCTCATATTTGCCTTCCTTGTAGAGAATGATAGCGGCGTTGAGGCTTGCGCGGTTAGCGGGATCGTTGCTGTAGTTGGCAGCAACAGCGAGATATTCCTGAAGAGCTACAGAATCCTTGCCGAGCGAAAGATCCATATCAGCCTTAGCGATTTCGGCCTTGGCATTTTCCATGTTAGGATTGTGAATGCCATAAACGTAACCGAGAATAATCAAAGCCAACACTACAATGCCACCGGCAATCCAGTAGATGTATTTCTTGTTGTTCTCCACTTTCTGTTCAAAAGTTGAAAGCGATTCATTAAGCTCGTCGATTGATGTGCGAGTAGTTTCTTTCTTAGCCATTTTTGTCTATAATAACTTTTTAATGATAAAATTACAAATTCAGATTTGCAAAATTAATAGTAATTCTGCGATAAATAAAATAATTCGCCCGTTTTTTTCAATTTAGAGCCAAAAAACAGAGCACCAAGGCATAAAATCGCCCGGATTTGCACCTTAGTGGTGTGTGAAAAGAGCCTTTCGGCCAAGATTGCCGTTAGCGTTAGGGCAAATGGATTAGCCGAAAAGGTCAATCTTCTCAAACACGTCGTCATTGGCGGTGAAAGGAATCAACTTCTTGTGCTGCAATCGGCCCACGATAATAGCCGGGTGAATGCCATATTTTGTGGCATATTGCCCGATGGCTTCGGCAGAGAAGTCGCCACGACGGATAATCTCGTTCTCAGCCGACACAGGCAGCAGAGTGCGCGAAGCAAAAGCGTCGGCTTCGTCTTCCTTGTTTTTCTGCTTGTCGGCATAGTCGATGTCTTCGAGGAAAATGTCCTTCTTGCCGTGTAGCAAAATGTGTCCCAACTCATGGAAGAATGTGAACCAAAAGATGTCGTTACGCTTGTAGCGCCCCGACATCTGAATGCAAGGCACGTTGTTGAGCCATCGTGTTGAGCCGTTGATTGGGGCTTTTGGCAGACATGGAGTATATACCAGCTTGATGCCGACAGATGCGCACAGCTCTTGCAGTCGCACAGCAAAATCTGCGGGGTGCATGGCACAGAGAGCTTTCATTGTGGGAATAGACTCGCGCAGAGCCTTATCGGAAAATTCGGCAACCTCCATTTCGGAGGCTTGAATTTCGCCACGTCGAAGCCATGCCGATATTGCATGAGGCTCTTTTGTGCCCCATAGCGATATGCGGAAAGAGACTTTCAGCTGCTGGCGAAGGTAGTAGTCTTCCCATGCCTTAACGGTGCTTATCTGGAAGAACGACAGTAGGGCATTTATTTTCTCCTCGGGGGTGGTGACTGCGGGAATCCAGCCCAGTTCTGTCATTTTTGCCAAAGGAAAGGTGCGAACCCACTCATAATCGAGAGCAAGCTGCTCTTCGCGCCTCTTCCGGGCGACGTATTCATCGTAGCCGCGCTGGATATTAAGCCAGAAATGAGCCGGGATTTTTGTGACACTCTCAAAGGCTACAGCCATATCGGGAGTAATGCTGCTATTGCCACCTATTACGGCAAAAATAGTCTTTTCGGGCTTGGATGTGCGCAAGGCAAATTCCTTGACGCTCATCTCCATCTCCTCTAATTTCTCAGAAAGGGTCAGTCCGGGATGAAATTCAATCTGCGGAACAAATTTTCTAAAAGTTGCCATAATCTTCAGTGTTATTTACCGTGATAGTTTGTAATTTCAACAATTTCCACACCCTTGATTTCTATCCAGATGTATCTGCCATTGTCGTCGAGGGGGATAGGGTCTTCGTGCGGTTCAAAAATCAGCCTAAAGGCTGGTCGAGGTTGCAAGCCCACTGTCCTTTCCTGTCGCCCGACAATTCGTGATAATGCCCCGGTAAATGGCGAACGTCTTCAAGGGTGTAAGCTCGATAAAGGTCGCGCATACGCATCAGGAAAAGTTCGGCTCTGCGTCGTCCCAACTCCTTTGCGCATTTCTTGGGGTCGAATGCAATCTTCTCCAGCTTTTTGTTCTGAAAGATTATATCCATGTGGTAATTGTTGTTTCAGACTTACACATAGTGTAATGAAATTTTGCTGCAAATATAATGATTTATTTTTATATTACAGATAGTGTGAGCTGAAAAAAGAAATAATATATGGTTAGATGATGGATTTGTGCTAATTTTTTAGCACAAATGTGCGGAATTATCCGGTTTTCTGTATATATTTGTGTCGAAATATAAAAATTTAGCATGACTATGAGAAAGATTATTCCGGCATTGATGCTGATTGCAGTGGCTCTTGTGGGCTGCAAGGAACGATACTCTGAAGGTGAAAAAGTGGGTAACCTTATTGAATTCACCGAAAAAGGCGTGTTCTGGGACTCTTGGGAGGGTCGCTTGAATATGACCCAGACGGGTATGAACACGAGTGGCGAGCCGTTCAGCTTCTCGTTTGACAACGATCGCAACGACCAGGATTCTCTCATCAAGCTGCTCTATCAGGCACAAGCCGAGGGCTGGAAAGTGAAGATAAAGTACCACGAAGTGTGGGGCATGACCAATGTGTGGCGCAATCGTGGCGAGACCGACTATTTCGTAGATGATGTGACGGTGCTCGACAAGGACTTTGCCAATGTTGCAAAGCGTTTTGCTGGAAGCCGTGAGGGCAGGGTGGTAGATACCATCTATGTGGTAATCGACAAGAACGAGCTGAAGAACAGGAAATAGTCCTGCCAATAGACTGAAAACGATTGCGGTGGAGCAACCTGTGAATGGTGTTGCTCCACCGCAATTGTTTTTTTGTAATAGATGCGAGTGCTATTTCTCGTCGTCCTGAGGTTGGGAGTAGAAGAATTTGTCCTCTTTGTAGTCGTCGGGCCAGTATTCTTCGGGCCATTGCTCCTCCTCTTCAGCTTCGGCGGCATCCTGCACAGCCTCATCACCAAGTTCCGGCTCTATGTCGTAGGGAGCTTCGCTGTCGTCGTACTCGCCTTCCCACTCGTCCTCATCGAGCATTTTGCCTCCGCAATAGTCGTCGTCATCATCGATAGGCTCTTGTTCAAACACCCATTCGTCCTCTTCTTGCACACGGTGGTGGGCATCGAGGTCGCGGTGAGTGATTTTTGTGGGAATGCGGTTGTTCTCATCGTTGATTTCGCGCCACAGCAAGTCTTTCAGCTCGGTGAGGCCCATTCCGGCAACCGAGGAGATAAACACCGCCTTCACGCCGTCGGGCAATTCACCGCGCATTTCGTCCATCAGCTCATCGTCGAGCATGTCGCACTTGGTGATAGCAAGCACACGAGGCTTGTCGGCAAGGTCGGGGTTGAAACGTTGCAGCTCGTTGCAAAGTATTTCATATTCGCGGCGAATGTCGTTGCTGTCGGCAGGAATCATAAACAGCAGCACGGCATTGCGCTCAATGTGGCGAAGGAAACGCAATCCCAGACCCTTTCCCTCGCTTGCACCCTCGATGATGCCGGGAATGTCGGCCATCACAAAAGAGCGGTTGTCGCGGTAGCTAACGATGCCAAGGTTAGGCTCGAGAGTGGTGAATGGATAGTTGGCGATTTTAGGCTTTGCAGCCGATATTGAAGACAGCAGAGTGGATTTTCCGGCATTGGGGAAACCCACCAGACCCACATCGGCAAGCAGTTTCAACTCAAGGATAACGGCTTTCTCGATACCCTGTTCGCCGGGCTGTGCGTAGCGTGGGGTGCGGTTTGTTGCACTCTTGAAGTGCCAGTTACCAAGACCGCCGCGACCACCCTTCAGGAGCTTTATCTCCTCGCCATCGTCGGTGACATCGCAGAGGAATTGCCCGGTGTCGGCATCAAACACGGCCGTTCCACACGGCACCTCGATGATGCGGTCTTCACCGTCCTTGCCGAAACTGCGGTTGGCGCCACCCGACTCGCCATTGGTGGCAAACACGTGGCGCTGATACTTGAGGTGGAGCAGAGTCCAGAGGTTGCGGTTGCCGCGTAGAATCACGTGGCCGCCACGACCGCCGTCTCCGCCGTCGGGTCCGCCCTTAGGGATGTATTTCCCGCGGAAGAAGTGCAATGAGCCACGGCCGCCCTTTCCTGAGCGGCAAAGAATCTTCACATAGTCGATAAAGTTCGATCCAGCCATAGATATCGTAGAAAGTAGTTTATTGTCAAAAAAATATAGTGTTTGGGATTGAGCTTCCAAAATGAGCTATCAGGGCACAATTTCCCCTATTTCGGCTGCAAAATTACAACAAATTTGCGTAATGTGCAGCAAATCAGAGAAAATTAGCGAGGCAGTTAATTCACTTGCACGGCGATTCCGGCAGCCTCGATGCGTCGGGCAATAGCGTCAAGCTCCTCACGCGATACCTTCCGTAGGTTTTCCTCGGGAGTCTTGCGGTCGATGGAGTAGAGCATCACCTCGCGTGGACGAATCTCAAGATAGGCGGCGATGAGGGCTTCTACTTCGGTGTCGGTGGTGTTGTCGATATGGTGCCCATTGTGCTCGCCACGGAGCATCATGGTCTGCACAATGCACGAGCCTGAGAACTGTTTCAAATCGTTGATAATGCCCTCGGCTTGCACATTAACCGACTTAGGCTGATTGATGAGCCTGAGAGTGCTGTTGATGGCAGAATCGAGCTTGAGAATATTGTTATCTACAGTGCGCAGTGCATCGGCTACGTTTTTGTGTCCCACCATTGTGGAGTTGCTGAGCACCGACACCTTTGCTTCGGGATAGAACTTGTTGCGCAGCAGCAGCACGTCGTGAACAATTTCCTTGAAGTTAGGGTGCAGGGTAGGCTCGCCATTGCCCGAGAAGGTGATAACGTCGAGCTTCTCGCCGGCGGCGTGCATGGCGCTGAGCTTGGCATTCAGGCGATAGTGCACATCGTTGCGCGTGGGCACACCGGTGGTGCCTTGCCCTTGGGCATTGTATCCGGCTTCGCAATACACGCAGTCGAACGAGCATATTTTCCCATCGTTGGGCATAAGGTTTATGCCGAGCGAGATGCCTAACCGGCGACTATGAATGGGACCGAAAACGGTTTCGTGAAAAAGAACAGTCTGCATAATATCAGTGTGTTTATAGTTATAGTTTTGCAGGGGCGGGAGGCTCTTGTCGGGTTATGCGCGTGAAGAGATCGATAAAAGCCTGTGCCACATTGTTGGCTGAGAAGCGTCCGCGCACTTCTTCGTGCAGGTCGTTGCGGGCGATAGGGGCATCAATCGCCCACTCTATTCCCTCGGCAAAGCTTTCGGGGCTGAGATAATCGGCGATGAATCCGGTGCGCAGATGATCCACGATGTCGGGCTGGCCGCCGTTGTCGAACGTGACGGGCACACAGCCGCTTGCCTGACCCTCGATGAGAGTGTATCCCAGGCTCTCGTAGCGTGAGGTGGAAAGCACCACATCGGCGTGGCGGTAGATGCTATTGATAGCTTCCATGCCATTCACTTGCCCGATGAAGGTGTAGGGAATTGCTATTTCGCGCAGGAGAGCCTCGTTGCGGATTGCTCCGTAAAGCAGCAGGTGAAGGCGTGAAGCGAGAGCCGGCTTGTGCTCGGCGATGTGCTTTGTCACCTTCAGCAGCAAGTCGAAGCCCTTCACGGGGTCATCGAGGCGTGCAGCTCCCATCACAAGCACCTTGCTGCCGGGTTGTACATTCCAAGCATCGTCGGGAAGGCGGTCGCAGAGGAAATCATCTACGGGGAAAGCGTTGGGAATGATGTCCATACGCGCATTTTCCATGAGGTAGCTCTCGCGGCAACGGAAGGCGAGCCAGTTGCTCACAGCCACGAAGCTGAGGTTGCGGTGAGCCTCATAGAGAGCCTTCTTGCGCAGCAGGGTGAAGCGCGAGAGGTCGCGGCGTCGGCGCGAGCGCAGATATCGGCAAGTGCCGCACTTGTCCTTGTAGCGGCGGCAGTCGTAGGCATGGTGGCACAGTCCGGTGCAGTTCCACATGTCGTGCATCACCCACACCACGGGCTTGCCGAGGGCGCAGATGCGGTTGATGGAGCGCAGCGAGAGTGCGCCCTGGTTGATCCAGGCAAGCACCACCACATCGGCTTCGCGCACCAGAGGGTGCGACGAGAGGTCGCGTCCGAAGCGGGCAGTATCTACTTTGAAGAGATTTTCGCGTGAGAATCCGTTCTGGAGGAAAATCTGAGCGCGTTCGGCAAGAAACACAGCCTTGTCGGCAATGGGAGAGGCCACCGACACCACGCGGGGGTCGCTTGTGCGGCGATCAACCACGAGCAAGTGGGCATCAACGCCATTGGCGCACAGGGCGTGCATCAACCGGAGCGATGCTACTGCCGCGCCGCCTTTTGAGTCACTTTTGTTAATGATAACTACCCTCATGTGGAATCTGTCGGTCTTATGGAGTTAAGCAGATAGTCTTAATTGAGGCTGCGTAGCATTTCGAGCACATCGCAGCTGCTGAGTGCGCGGTCGGCTTTGAGCCGCTCCACCATCGATGTAATCACCGAGTGTACGTTGCGGTTCTTGAACGTCTGGAGCATATATTGGAAGTATTTGTCGAAGATTCGCTCCACTTCGTCGTTTTCGAGCTGGCACGATGATTTCCCCTCTTCGCAGGCTGCGTCGAGGAGAGCCTGGCGTAGTTTCTTATCGACCACGCCCTTGTCGTGTAGCATCTTGCGGCACATGGAGTCGGCGATGGTCATTCCCAACGTTACTTGGAAGCGCTGGAACACATCTTGCCACGCTGAGGAGGGGGAGAGCAGCGGATTTCCTACGGAGTAGTATTGTGGCACCATGTTGATGCAGTCGAGACCGTCGCCATCAAGAGTGACGCCAATTAGCAGGTCTTCAGCGTCGAGAATGGCGAGAGCCACCGACATGCCTGCTACGCCATAGCATTTGTCAATTTCATCTCTGTATTTCATAATAGAAGAGTCCTTTCGAGCTTGCAAAGAGGCACACGAAGCATGCATCTTGCAATTTTCCCACAAAAGTACACTTTTTTCGTCACTTATTCAAACTTCGCAGAATTTATTGCCGGGCAGTCAGAAGAGGGAACGATATACGGAGGTGAGGTGGGAGTAGAATCGGGAGTAGCATAGCCGGGTGTCGAACTCCTCCTTGGCGGCGGCACCGATGCTGTTGCACCGCTCCGGGTCGTCGAGCAGATGTTCTATGGCATCGGCGAGAGAGCGGTAGTTGTCGGGCGACACGAGGATTCCGGTGCGACCGTCTTTCACATATTCGTGCTGTGCACCATTAGTGGTGGCGATGTGAGCCTTACCGAGCATCATATACTCGAGATTGGTGAGTCCGAACGGCTCTTTCCACACCGAGGGCAGCACGCCGAAGTCGCACTGTGCGAGCAGCGGCTGCACATCGTCCTGGTAGCCCAGGAAAGTGACGTTGCGCAGTAGCTGGTTGGCTACGATGAATGCCTTTATTTCTCCCATGTATTTTGTTTCTCCGGCACCGATAATCACGAGGTGATAGCGATCCTTATCGAGCTGTGTGAGTGCTCGCAGAAGCACCGATACGCCCTTTTCGGGAGCAATTCGGCCGTGGAACATGATGAGTCGCTTATCAGCAGGGATATTGAGCTTCAGGCGCAGATCTATTGCCTTATCGACATTCTGCAACTTGTGGTGCACGCTGTTGTGTATCACCGTGATGCGGTCGGGGTTCATGCCGCTGCGACTCTCAAGGAATGTGGCTTTTGCGAGTTCCGACACGAAGATAATCTTGTCGATTTCGCGATACACGCGCTTGTATATGGGACCGCGCTTAGGCTTAGCCACGGTGTGGCACGTCATCACCACGCGAGTGTTCTTGTTTTCAGAGATTTTGCGTGCGAGCAGAGCTGTGGCGGCGTCTTTGGCATTGTGCACGTGCACAATGTTCTTGCCCCGCTTTATGAGGCGGGCAAAGCGCAGCGCGCTTTCGATGTCGGTGAGCCCCTTTAGCGGCAGAATTGAGATGGGCACCTCAAGCTCGCGGAAGCGGTTGAGAATCTGCCGGCGGTTGCGTGTCACTATTTCGATGTAGGCACCGTGTGCGCGAAGTTCCGAAGCAAGGTCATAGACGTATTGCTCGGCTCCTGCCCATTCTTTATCAGAAACAATATGGAAAACGTTGATAGCCATTGTGCGGAAATTTAAGGGAACAATAGTTTTTTTAGATTTGGTTTAGATAAGGCGACTTATCGGTGCTGTGTGGTGGTTATCGGTGTCGTCGGCGAAGCAGCTTGTAGGTTGCGAAAGCCGAGTGGGCAGCCGTGCGGCTGATTTCAAGTCCTTCACGCCCATCGAGGCAGCCAAGCCGGCGCAGATAGATTCTCAAGAAAGCCATAGCCGCCTTCACATAAGGCGTGATGGCTGAGGCGCGACGGCCTTCGGTGGAAAGAATGCGCGAATTGATTGTGGCATATCGCTCCTCTTTGTGGCGATATTCCATAGGAGAGCTGCAACGGTGGTGGATAAGGTGCCCGGGAATAGGCTCAGGGCGCAGGGTGCCGGGGAAAATCACCGTCTCGTGCACATCGCGCAGATTCCAGCTTGCATATCGCTTGTCGAAGAGGCGAATGGGGCGGTCGGGCTGCCAGCCGCAGTGGCGAATGGGCACATCGCAATAGTAGTTGATGCGGTTGAGCGAATAGATGCGGTGGGTGAAGCCTTCGCGCTTCAGTGCGATAATCGACTGGCGAAGCTCCTCATCAAGAAACTCGTCGGCATCGATAGAGAGAATGTAGCTGTTGGTGGAAAGCGACACTGCATACTGCTTCTGTGCGCCATAGCCATTAAACCGGCGTTGGGTTACGATGCAGTCGTAGCGCTTACAAAGCTCCAGAGTGTTGTCGGAGGAGAAAGAATCGACCACAATAATCTCGTCGGCTACACCTTGCAGCGACTTGAGGCACAGCTCAATGCGGTCAGCCTCGTTATAAGTAATGACTGTGGCGGTAATTTTTCTCATCGGTGACAAATTTTTGTATTCCGTTGCAAAATTACTGCAATCTGTTAATAATGACAAATAAAAAGCGGTTTTTATTTTGAAATTAGGTCGATAAGCCGTAACTTTGCAGTGTTATGGTTTCAAAATAGGGAATGCCGTGAGATTCGGCAACAGTACCCGCTGCTGTATTTTCCGCTGAAACTGCACCACAACCACTGATGCCACGACCCCTTAAAGTGGCGTTGGGAAGGAGGCGCAGCCGAGGAATAAGCCAGAAGACCTGCCATAGCTTATTGTGATAATATCAAAGAGAGCCTTCGGGATTTAGGGCATCGTTGATTACCGGCAAAGCCTTGCGGGCAGCCGGTCACTGCATTGTAGCCATGCTGCATATTCAAGAATTATCACAATCAGCTCACCGCACACTACCTGTGTGCGCGAAGATTTTGCAACCGTAACACTCATGTGCCTCAATGTGCGCACACTCGTGGCTGCGGCATAGCTATGCTATGCTCACACGCGAGGAGATG
>ERZ1032130.185-NODE-185-length-18494-cov-6.177070_pt1 | contig 18494 bp, 13 predicted proteins | sample MGYA00517879_ERZ1032130 | MGnify/ENA primary metagenome ERZ1032130 (study PRJEB33719, sample SAMN04262597) | wastewater metagenome | biome: rural village; feature: animal feces; material: feces | host: Bos taurus | place: El Salvador | collected 2012-01-31 ...
CTATGAACTTTATAAAGTTTTTTATTATGTAGCAACATCCCTCAGCTTTTCTGAGGCTTCCAAGCAATTATATATCTCACAATCCGCAGTCAGCCAGTCCATCAAAACACTGGAAAAACGACTGAATCAGAATCTTTTTATCCGAAGTACAAAAAAGGTTCGTTTAACTCCGGAAGGCGAAATTCTCCTCCGCCATATTGAACCTGCAATTAATTTAATCCAGCGGGGAGAAAATCAGATTGTTGAAGCAAATACCCTTGGCGGCGGTCAGCTGCGTATCGGTGCCAGCGACACCATTTGCCGGTATTTTCTTGTGCCTTATCTGAATAAGTTTCACGATGCTTACCCAAATGTGCATATTAAGGTAACGAATCAGACTTCTCCGGGATGTGTTGATCTTTTGGAAAATGGACAGGTAGACTTCATCGTGACCAACTATCCAAACTCCCGCATCAGCAATACAAACCGCATTCATACGATTAAAAAATTCCAGGATGTTTTCGCAGCCAACAGAACATTTTTTGATTTGGAAGATCGCGAATTTTCCTTTGAAGAGCTTTTAGACTATCCAATCCTGATGCTGGATCGCCAGAGTACCACCAGTGAGTTTTTACATCATTTGTTCCTGCAGCATGAGCTGGATCTGGTTCCGGAAATCGAGTTGAGCAGTAACGATTTGCTGTTAGACCTTGCAAATATCGGTCTTGGAATCGCATTCATCCCGGATTACCTGCTGACAGAAGACAGACCGGATATGTACCCGTTAAAATTAAAAGAATCTCTGCCGGCTCGTGAAATCGTCATCGTTACAAGTGATCCGATTCCACTGAGTCCTGCTGCCAGAGAATTTATCAAATTTTTCCAGGAGGATTAACCCTCCCAGAAGTTTTGCAAAATATTTGACAAATCAGATATATTACCAAAAACAGGCTGTTTCCATTCCCTTGGAAACAGTCTTTTATATTCATTTCTTGCAAAACGTTCATCTAAAAGAAGAATACAGCCTTTATCTGTGGCGGTACGAATAACACGGCCTGCGGACTGCAGCACTTTATTCATTCCCGGATAAAGATAAGCATAATCAAATCCCCCAAGTCCCCTTGTATCGAAATACTGCTTTAGGATTTCTCTTTCTGTACAGACCTTCGGCAAACCGGTTCCTACAATGATTGCTCCGATCAGCTTTTCTTCAGTCAAATCAATTCCTTCTGAAAAAATTCCTCCCATGACACAGAATCCCAGCAGTGATTTTTCCTGCCCTTTTTCAAATTCAGCCAGAAACTGCTCCCGTTCTTCTTCTGACATGTTAATACCTTGCAGCTTACAGATACATTCTCTTGCCACACCGGATGCAGCAAAGGCTCCATAAACATTTTCCATCATTTCATAAGATGGAAAGAATACAAAGTAATTGCCCTTGCGGTTCTTCACAGTTTCTTCAATGTATCTGCTGATTTTCTCATATTCTCTTTGACCTCTGCGGCTATATTTGCTTGTTACGTCATTTCCGATGAATATCAGCTGATTTTCCGATGGAAAACAGGAGGTTGCATAAACTGCATAATCTTCTATCTCACCACTTAGCAGTTCCTTGTAATACTGGATTGGCAGAAATGTAGCCGAAAAAAAGACGCATCCCCTTCCATGCTGTAAATATTCCTTCAGTCGATTTGCCGGATGAATACAGAATAAATTCAATCGAAACTTCCCATCCGGGCACATTTGGGAATAAATGGTATAGCTCTCATCCAATACATCATAAGTATTCAAAAAGGTACGAAGATTCAGATAAAATTCCGTTACACTCTTTTTAATTTCTGCATCCTCTGCGATTTCCAGATATTCCTGAATTTCGCCTGACAAGCTTAACAGCTGCAAATATAATGCATTGATATCTTTTAAAATCTCATAATGTTCACATTCCCTCTTTAATTCCAAAAGATGGGTATTGCTTTTATTTAACTGTTTTTCTACTTTCGGGGCCTTTCCTTTCAGCAGTCTTTTTAATTCAAGAAAGTCCTCCTTACAAACAGAAGCACTGTACATATTTCTGGCACGTTCTACCAGATTATGGGCTTCGTCTATGAGAAAAATATAGTCTTCCTTTGCTCCTTCATAGAAAAATCTCTTTAAATGTGCTCTTGGATCAAAGGCATAATTATAATCGCAGATGACCGTATCCACCCAGGAAGACACATCAAGGCTTAACTCAAAGGGACAAATCTGCCATTTTATCGCATGTTCCTGCAAAGCCTCCCTTGACATCTGATCGTTGTCTGTATTTAAAATTTCAAAAACCGCGTCATTGACCCTGTCAAAATGACCTTTGGCATAGGGGCAGGCTTCGGGATTGCAATTTACTTCCTCACAAAAGCACATTTTCTCTTTTGCAGTCAGGAGCACAGATTTCATGCGCAGATTTTGTTCCCTCAACAAGTCCAGACAGCTGGCCGCCACGGTTCTTGTAATGGTTTTGGCAGTCAAATAGAAAATCTTATCACTTAACCCCTCACCCATGGCTTTCACGGAGGGAAACATGGCAGCCAGAGTCTTTCCGGTTCCGGTAGGCGCCTGGATAAAAAGTCTTTTTTCTCTGAAAATACTTCTGTAAACACTTCCAGCCAGCTCCTTCTGACCTTCCCTGTATTCATAGGGAAACTGCAATTGTTTAATACTGCTGTTTCGAATCTGTTTCCACTCATAACGAAACTCGGCCCATTTTTTATATTCTAAGACAAGGTTCCCAAACCATTTCGTCAGTTCTTCTATTGTATAATGTTCATAAAAATAAAGCTTTTGCTCCGTATCCAGATTTACATAAGTCATCTGAATATCCATCTCACTTTTTTGATTTTGCACACCATAAATGTATGCATAGCATTTTGCCTGTGCCAAATGTACCGGCACCGGTTCTTTTAAATATTCAAGGCTTTTGTAAATTCCCTTGATTTCATCAATGGTTACGGGATTTCCGTCAATCACGCCATCTGCACGGCCCTCCACCTGCAGATCAAATTTTTCCATCGGAATCAGGTATTTCAGGCTTACTTCCGCATGATAGTCCGAACCCATGCTGCGCTGGATTTTCCGATGAATTCTTGCACCGGCAAGCATACTTTCTGAATCCCTTTTACCTCCCACACGATTGTCAATATCGCCGGAACGCAGGATGAATTCTACCAATTCTCTTACTGAAATTTTGACAAGCTCCCGTTCCATGATCAAAGTCCTTTCTATTCTATGAACTCTGTCATTTTATCACGGAATTTTAACGGCAACAACTGCTTTTGCAGGCTCTCATTTCTTCTGGCTTCTATAGCAATGCTTTTGGTAAATGCTTTCCACATAGCCCGGTAATCATCCTCTTCCATAGACAGCTGACTTCGAACCTCTTCAGCGATCTTCATATACTCCAGGATCATCCAGCCCTTTCCCGCTCTGTGAATGGCAAACTTGTCTCTCCTCTCATCGTAGATGATCCAGTTTTCCTCCGGATAGCGGTTGGCAAAATGAGGAGCGATCAGTGGAAGCACTTCGTTTTCCGGCTTAATATCCGCATAAAGGATCCCGCCTGCCAGCTCTGTAAACCTTACAAATCCCATAAAGCGGTGCGCCTCATTCCATGTTTTTTTCGCCAGATCAAGAACCGTACAGACGTAATCCTTTGTCTGACAGTTCATTACATTCTGCTTCTTTGGTAAATGCAGTCCCAAAACAACGGTTTTAAAAATTGCATTTGCTTTTCGCTTATCCCAGCTTGCTGCTGCCTGACAAATACAGTCATGAGCCTCCAGCCCCAATTCCCGACGAATTGTACGAAGCACTTTTTCTGCCTTTTCTCCGTCCGGCTCTACCTCTACATAATCTGCAAAAAGTTCTCTGTCCATTTCTGTTTCCATTTGTAATTTTACATTTTCAAATCCCAGTCTGCTGGCATAGGCCTCATACACACCGGTCATGATGCCTTCCAGACTGTTCCTGCACAAAAAGATTGTCATCGAACAACGATAGCTGTTTATAGGTCACATTTTCGGTCAAATGTGCCGGCAGCTTCTCCTTTACTCCTAATAATTGTCTGGTAATATAATCCTCCTCAATTTTGAGAGGATACATCTGTTTTCCTTTACAGGTAATAAAATAAATGGCACGTTTTAAAACCACACCGATACGTTTCAGATCCGTAAAGTCCAATGTCCCCATCCTGCGTGCCTTTACAATGCGCAAGGCTGATTTATTGCCAATTCCCGGTACCCGAAGCAGCATATGATAATCTGCCGTGTTAATCTCTACCGGGAAATTTTCCAAATGTCGCAGTGCCCAGTCGCATTTAGGGTCAAAATAGACATTGAAATTGGGATGTTTTTCATCCAGCAGTTCCCTTGCTTCAAACTCATAAAACCGCAAAAGCCAGTCAGCCTGATAAAGTCTGTGTTCCCTAAGAAGAGGCGGACCATCCAAAGTCGCCGGAAGCAGCTTATCCTGATTGACATTGACAAAGGCGGAATAAAACACTCTTTTTAAATCAAATTTCTGATATAAACTTTCTGCTACTGATACAATCTCCAGGTCCGATTCCCGGGTAGCTCCGATAATCATCTGCGTGCTCTGACCGGCCGGCACAAACCTGGGCGCACCACGATACAGCATTAGTTCATTTTTGTTTTCCTCCCTGCGAAGCTGCACCTGACGCATGGGCCTTAGAATGGCCTTTCTGGATTTATTAGGCGCCAGTGCCTTTAAGCTTTCTGCCGTTGGAAGTTCCAGATTCACACTCATACGGTCCGCATAAAATCCCGCCAGTTCAATCAGTCTCTCATCGGCTCCCGGAATAGCCTTCACATGAATGTATCCGTGAAACCCGTGGTCTTCCCGAAGCATTTTCAGTGTTTTGCAAATCAGTTCCATGGTATAATCAGGACTTTTTAAGATACCGGAACTAAGAAACAATCCCTCAATATAATTTCTGCGATAAAATCCCAGGACCAGTTCACAGACCTCCTCAGGAGTAAAACTGGTACGGACCAGATCATTTGAAGCACGATTAATACAATATTTACAGTTATAAATACATTCATTGGTAAACAATATTTTCAAAAGAGAAATACAGCGTCCATCGGCAGAAAAACTATGGCAAATTCCTGATTCCATGGCATTTCCAATACCAGAACCCTGATTCACCTTTGTCACACCACTGGAGGTGCAGGCAACATCGTATTTGGCGGCATCTGATAGAATTTTCAGTTTTTCCATGAGCGGAAGCTCGACGGATACCCTTTTGGCGTGGACGGTTTGCATATGCGGTTCTGTTTTTAATATATTGGTCACAATCTTCACTCCCAACTATCGAACTTACGTTCGATTTTATTATATAATATCATGTCAGTCCAAAAAACACAAGAGAATAAAACATTTCGATCTATCCAGAAAAAAATGGAAGAAATCCTTCCGGACTTCTCCCATTTTTTCATTAATCACGATTTAATTTATATCAGTACCGCAGCCTCCCTGTTTTCTCTTCGCACATTCCGCCGCATGAGGACATCCAATGCAGGTGACTCCTCTTTTTTTCTGACGCCTGATATATACACACGCTGCTGCAACAGCCAGCGCAATGACCAACATTGCAACAAAATCAACAATCATATGGACCTCCTCTTCTTTCAATACTTTATGCTTTCTTTGCCTTTAAAGCATATTCTGCTGCAAATTTCTTTTCCTTTTTTTTAATAATATACACAATCACTGCTGCAATTGCAATCACTGCAAGGAATCCTGGAACAAAACCTGTACCAACTGTACCTTCTGTGATAAGTGTCCCAACCTGGTATACCAGGAATGCTACAACATAACCTGTTGCAAACTGCAAACCTACACCTGCCCAGAACCATTTTCTGTCTTTCATTTCAGAGTTCATGGCACCAAGAGCTGCGAAGCATGGCGGTGTGAACAGGTTGAACATTAAGCATGCAAGTGCTGCTGCTTTTGTAATACCAAAAATTGCTGCAACCTCTGCTGCGCCGCCCATTAATGCAAGTTCTTCTGTGTCAATGAAAGATGTAACACCGTAAACAACCGCCAATGTACCAACAACGTTTTCTTTTGCGATGAAACCTGTGACTGCAGCTGCAGCCATCTGCCATACACCAAATCCAAGCGGTACTAAGAGCACTGCGATTGGAGATGCGATAGATGCAAGAATAGATGTTGATTCCATCCCTTCTTCCACAAGCTGTAACTGCCAGTTGAAGGACTGCATGATCTGTACCACTGTGTTGCAAACAAGGATGATGGTACCGGCTTTTACAATATAAGCTTTACCACGTTCTAACATAGAGAAAAATGCTCTTTTAATGCTTGGGAATTTGTATTCCGGAAGCTCCATGATAAAGAAGGATTTTCTGTATTTGTATCCTGTTACCTTATTTACAAGTAATGCACCTAAGAAGATTAAAAGGATACCTACGAAGTACATGAGTGTACCTACCCATGTGGCGTCTGCGAAGAATACACCGGCGAATAAAGCGATCACCGGTAATTTCGCACCACATGGCATGAATGGCGTTAACATTGCTGTTGCACGACGTTCTCTTTCGTTACGGATTGTACGGCAGGCCATGATACCCGGAATTGCGCAGCCTGTACCGATCACCATAGGAATTACGGATTTACCTGAAAGACCTACTTTTTTGAAGATTGGATCCAATACAACAGATACACGAGCCATATAACCACAGTCTTCCAGTAACGCAATTAAGAAATACATTACCATAACCAGTGGAAGGAAACCAACTACGGCACCTACACCACCGATGATGCCATCAACAAGCAGCGCCTGAACGAATGGAGATGCACCGCTTACCAGTTCTGAGGCCCATCCCTGGAAAGCTTCGATCCATGCTACTAATGTATCAGCAATGTATGGACCTACTGTAGACTGGGAAATGTCGAATACCAAAAACATAATCACAGCGAAAATTGGAATACCCAGCCATTTGTTTGTAAGAACGGCATCGATCTTATCCTGAGAGTTTGTATCTTTTGTTAACACCTTACGTGTTTCAACTTCTTTTACGATTTTATTTACGAAATCAAAACGTGCTCTGTCAGCACTCTGAACTGCTTCCTTGCTATGTAAATCAATCTCACCCTGAGAATACGGTGCTTTCTGACCTTTTCCTTTTAAGGATGCTGCCATTCTTACAACCTCTGCAAGTCCATTTTTTCTTGAAGTTGTAGAAATTGTAGAAATAACCGGACAGCCTAATTTCTGTGATAATTTTGCTGCATCAATCACATTTTCTTTCTTTGCATTGATATCGCTCTTATTTAACGCAACAACAACCGGAATGCCAAGTTCCAATAACTGTGTTGTAAAGAATAAACTTCTGCTTAAGTTTGTCGCATCTACGATATTGATGATTGCATCCGGATTTTCATTTTTCACATAGCCGCTTGTGATGCTTTCTTCCGATGTGAATGGGGACATAGAATATGCACCCGGTAAATCTACCGCGATTAATTCTTCCGCTCCGTCATAAAAGTTTTTCTTAATTGGATTTTCTTTCTTGTCAACTGTTACACCTGCCCAGTTACCAACATGCTCGCTTCTTCCTGTGAGCGCATTGTACATGGTGGTTTTCCCACTGTTTGGATTACCTGCTAAAGCAATTCTCATTCCTTAAGTTCCTCCTTCTGATATAACCTCTTTTATAAATATTATTCGCTTCTAACAATAAGTAGTTTTAACTAACATAAAATCAAAAATAATGAGAATCCAAATTCGAATTCTCATGCTTCCTTCTATACAAGAATCGCCTCAGCCAGCTGGTTATCAATGTTGTATCTGCCATCTTTGATGGCAACTACACAGCCGCCTTTTAAGTGGGAAACCACTGTAATGGGCTCACCGCTGTAACAGCCTAAGGTAAAGAGAAAATCATTTAACTCTTCATCCTCTGTACAGATTTCTTTAATAATATATTCTTCGCCAGTCTTTACTTCTGCTAAATTCATATTTGCCTCCTAACGTTGGAACAACGATTAGTCTTAACTAATTCATCAGAATGGTAACATTTAACTAACTAAATGTCAAGTAGACTAACTGCATTTTTTCTATTTTTTTCCATATTTTTTTATATGAAAAGAGACACGAAAAAATCCGTGTCTCACATATATTCACTATTTAGAGAAACGATATTCCGTTTCTGTATGGAATCTTTCCCCTGCCTTTAATAACGGACTTGGGAAGTTTTCATGATGCATTGCATCCGGGAACTGCTGTGTTTCAAAGGCCACTCCACTTCTGTTTGGGTAAATGCGTCCACCTTTTCCCGGTTTGTCGCAAAGGAAGTTTCCTGTATAAACCTGCATTCCAGGGCAGTCTGTAAAGATTTCCATCACAATACCGGACTCTTCTGAAACAACCTTTGCAATTGCTTCCTCTGCCCCGTGGGCATTTAATACAAAGTTATGGTCGTAACCGCCGCCAATATTTAAAGGTTCTTCATCATTGGAAATATCACGTCCAAAAGTCTTTGGTGTTCTAAAATCCATGGCTGTATCAGTCACGTCTACAATTTCACCGGTGCAGATCATTTCATTATTCACTCTTGTAAATGCATCTGCATTTAACCATAATTCATGTTCCAAAATACTGTCAGAGTTTTCTCCGTTTAAATTGAAATAACTATGGTTTGTCATAGATACATAGGTATCTTTATCGGAAACTCCATCATATGTAATTTTCAGTCCATTGTCTTCAGTTACTGTATAGGTTACGCTGATATCGAAATTTCCAGGAAGTCCCTGATCTCCATCCGGACTTAAAATATAGAATCTTACTGCATTCTCAAGGATTTCTGCATTCCACATACGCACATGATAGCAGTTAGAACCGCTGTGAAGACAATTGGTACGTTCATTTGCCTCCATTTGATAGTCCACACCGTTGATGGTAACCACTGCTCCACCGGTACGGTTGGCAATACGTCCTACAGTCGCGCCAAAAAACGGACCATTATCAATTTCATATTCCTGTACAGTGTCGTATCCCCATACCACATCTCTGAAATTACCATCTTTATCAGGCACATATAAAGAATGTAAGGTAGCCCCAAAGTCTGTCACTACCGCTTTCATCCCTGCTGCATTTGTAATCTCATAAAGATACGCCTGCTCTCCTTTTGAATTTTTGTCAAATTCTTTTTTTACTACTGCCATCGTTCTTCTCTCCTTTATTTTACTTCTATTTGTTTTAAAACCTGTCCAATGCTGTCCCTGATACAAAGTGTAGCATATTCATCTGCCGAGGTGGTACTTTTATTTAAAAGAACCAGCTTATTTCCTCTGAAATAGCGAATCATTCCTGCTGCCGGATAAACCACAAGAGAAGTCCCTCCGATAATCAGCAAATCTGCATTGGCAATGTGATGAATCGCTTCACTCATGATCTGATCATCCAGACCTTCTTCATAAAGTACAACATCCGGCTTGATCGTACCGCCGCATTCACATTTAGGAATCCCCTGACTGTTTAAAATGTATTCTGCATCATAGAATTTTCCGCATTTCATACAGTAGTTGCGAAGTACTGAGCCGTGAAGTTCCAATACCTTTTTGCTTCCTGCCAGCTGATGTAATCCATCGATGTTCTGGGTTACCACCGCAGTCAGCTTTCCCGCTTTTTCCAATTCAGCCAGCTTTAGATGTGCTGCATTTGGCCCGGCATCCAGACATAGCATCTTGTCTCTGTAAAACCGGTAAAACTCTTCTGTTTTTTTCATAAAAAAGGTATGACTTAAAATCGTCTCCGGCGGATAGGCATACTGCTGATGGTACAGCCCGTCTGTACTTCTAAAATCCGGGATACCGCTTTCTGTAGACACACCGGCGCCCCCAAAAAATACGATGCGTTTACTTTCATCTACCAACTTCTGTAACCGTTCAATCTGAGACACACTATCACCTCTCATCACATTTTTTTCATTCTATCACATCTTAACAATAAAAAAAAGCTCTTGATTTCTCAAGAGCTTCAAGAGCGATAGACGGGACTCGAACCCGCGACCCCAACCTTGGCAAGGTTGTACTCCACCAACTGAGCCACTATCGCATTTATTTTTGTCGACACATCTTAGCGACTCGTTCAATATAGCACAGGCCGCTAAGATTGTCAACAACTTTTTTAAAAACTATTTTTTCATTATTTCTGCAAATTCTTTCAAGGTGCTTTCAAAGACCTTTAAAGCCTCTTCTACAGGCTCTTTCGTGGTTATATCCACATCACAGATTTTCAAAAGATCAATACAATCCAGGGAAGAACCGCTGCTTAGGAATCTCTTATATTTTTCCACAATTCCCGGCTCACCCTTTAATATTTTACTGCTGATGGAAATTGCCGCAGAAAATCCTGTGGAATACTGATATACATAAAATGGTGTGTAGAAATGCGGGATTCTTGCCCACTCCAGTGCAATTTCCTGATCCACCACAATCTCATCACCAAAATATTTTTTGTTCAATTCATAGTAAATGTCGCAAAGCACTTCTGCAGTTAACGGTTCTCCTGCTTCAGATTTTGCATGGGCAATTTTTTCGAATTCTGCAAACATGGTCTGACGGAATAAAGTTCCTCTGAACTGTTCCAGGAAGTAATTCAAAAGATATGTTTTCTCTTTATCATCTTTGGAATTATCCAGAAGGTATCTGATTAACAATGCTTCATTACAGGTGGATGCCACTTCTGCTACGAAAATTTTATAGCCGGCATAAATGTAATCCTGTGTTTCATCAGAATGATAAGAATGCAGTGCATGACCCATTTCATGAGCAAGAGTAAATACATTGTTCAAATTATCCTGATAATTCAAAAGTACATAAGGATGTGTGCCGTAAGCACCCCAGGAATATGCTCCGCTTCGCTTGCCTTCATTTTCATAAACATCGATCCATCCTTCATTAAATCCTTTTTTCAGAAGTTCCAGATAATCTTCTCCCAAAGGTTCCAAACCCTTTAACACAATTTCTTTTGCTTCCTCATAAGGAATCTTTTTATCCGCTTCTCCTACCATCGGCACATAGAGGTCATACATGTGAAGTTCCTCCACGCCAAGCTTTTCCTTACGCACTTTTACATACTCATGCAATGCCGGCAAATGTGCATGAACACTTTCAATCAGACTATCGTATACCTCCACCGGGATGTGGCTGCCTGCAAGCGCAGCTTTTAAAGAAGATTCATATCTTCTTGCCTTGGCAAAAAAACCTGCCTGCTTTACATTTGCACGATAGGTCGCTGCCAATGTGTTTTTAAATTTACCATAGGATTCGTAAAGTCCCATAAATGCCGCTTTACGTACTTCTCTGTTCTGGCTTTCCAAAAGCTTCACGTATTTTCCGTGAGTAATTTCTACCGGTTTTCCATCTTCCCCCGTAATCACAGGAAATTTCAGGTCTGCATTATTAAACATCATAAAGGTATCCTTAGAACCTTCCGCTACTTCTTCTACACCGGCAAGCAGCTCTTCCATTTCTTTAGAAAGAATGTGCTCTTTTCTGCGAAGAAGTCTTTCATAATACATCTCATATTTGCGAAGGCCTTCCAGCTTTAACATTTCTTCCAGCACATTCTCCGGAATATTCAAAAGTTCCGGTTCAATATAAGAACTTGCTTCTGACAGTTGTACCAACAGCATCTGTGCTCTTCCGGACAGTCCCTGATAATAAGCGTTTCCTGTATCCTCATGCAGGTGCTGATTCGCGTAAACATAAATCCTTTCTGCCAACTCATTTAATTCATCGCTGGCTTTATGCATCTTTAACAGGTTCTCTGCTGATTTGGCCAAAGTTCCCTCATATTTTTTGATATCTTCAATTCCCCTTTGGAGCTTTGAAAAATCTGCTTCCCATGCTTCATTTGACGCATACAGATCTTCCATTTTCCATTGATACTGCTTTGGAATTTCTTCTCTTTTCATAGTTACCTCCCTGATTTTAAAGTGTTACTATCATAGCATAATTAACAAATGATGAAAAGGCTCTCTCCCACAGAAATTCCTGCTGTTTTCTTGAATTTTCCCATAAGAAATCGTATACTGAAAATACATTTAAGGAACGGGGAGGATTCATTATGTCACCAAAAGAAATCGCAAATCAGAATCTTGCTAATACGATCATTAAAAATATGGCTAAAAAAAATATGGAAGGTTATTACTGTGCTACAAGCGCTGAAGCAGTGGAAAAGGCCTTGTCCCTGATGCCGGAGGGCGCAAGCGTTACCTGGGGCGGCTCCATGACTTTAACAGAATGTGGTCTGATGGATGCTTTAAAAACAGCAAATTATGAGCTGATCGACCGTGATACTGCAAAAACACCGGAAGACTCCAGACTGATGTACGCAAAACAGGTAATGGCGGATTATTATCTCATGAGCAGCAATGCGATCACCATTGATGGAGAGCTTGTAAACATCGACGGCCGTGCAAACCGTGTTTCCTGCCTTTGCTGGGGACCACAGAACGTGATCATCATTGCAGGCATGAATAAAGTATGTTCTGATGTAGAAAATGCAGTACAGCGTGTTCGCAACTTTGCGGCTCCGCCAAATTGTGTTCGTCTGAATAGAAATACACCTTGTACACAGACCGGGAAGTGCGGCGACTGCTATTCACCGGACTGCATCTGCAGCCAGGTTCTGATTACCAGACGTTCCAGCACTCCAAATCGTATCAAAGTTATCTTAGTAGGAGAGGAATTAGGTTACTAATTGAGAATGCTTATGAAATATCTACTGATTTATCTGCTGATCATTAACCTGACCGGTTTTTTTACCATGTTTCTGGACAAACAGAAAGCCAGACGGGGAAAATGGAGAATCCATGAAAAAACATTGTTTCTCCTGGCTATAATCGGCGGAAGCTTAGGAACCACTTTGGGAATGCATACATTTCACCATAAAACAAAACACTGGTATTTTAAATTTGGAATGCCTCTGATTCTGATTGCTCAAGTTGCACTGATCGTATATATTTTTTCATAATATAATGCCGCTCTTACCAAAAAGTAAAAGCGGCATTTTTTATACGCGTATTTAGTTTAATGATTTTACCATGCATTCATAGATAAATTGTTTGTATTCTTCCTTACTCATTCCTGACATAAATCGATACTGCATCATAGTTCCAAAAAATACGATCATTCTCTTTTCCTCATCCTGTATCGTAATGATGCCTTCTCTGTATCCCAGATCAAACAACCGGTTTATCTGCCTGGTCATATATTCTTTTGCTTTTTCAATCAGCCCTTCCGGAATCAGTTCTTTTAACTGTGTACATTCCCCATGGAAACTCCCTTTCAGAGCCTTTATCAGCAATTCATTCTGTTCCTTATGATTTTCCATCCATCCCAAAAGAAACATAAATTTAGACTGAAAATCGTCATATTTTTCAAGTTCTTTTAACAGCTCCCTGTTCTGCTGAAAGCAGATCCAAAGACCTGCATGAAGGATAATCTCTTCTTTGGAAGAAAAATATTCGTAGGCAGTTCCTTTTCCTATACCCGCACGAGAAGTAATCTCCTGTACTTTCAAGGCTGCAATTTCTCTATTCTCCTGTACAAGTTCTGAAATTGCTTCATATATTCTCTGCACTTTCTCAGGAGGATCAAAAATATTTTTCAGTTTCTCACTCATCATTCATCCCCTCTATAGCTCTTCTTCCACCATGTTCTTTTCCCTGGTAAATAAATCATAAACACAAGGAATTACGATCAGGGTCAGTACAGTACCATAAACGAGGCCGCCTACCATGGTAATGGACATTGGCTGCATCATTTCCGCTCCTTCACCAAAGCCCAGGGAAGCCGGCACCATGGCAAGGATGGTTGTAAGCGCAGTCATAAGAATTGGACGCAGACGAATGATTCCTGCTTCCACAATTGCTTCACGTTTTAATTTTCCTTCCTGGCGTGCCTGAGTAATGTATTCAATGAGTACGATACCATTATTTACGATAACCCCCGCAAGCATGATGAATCCAAGCATTGCAATAACACTGACCTCTTTATTAAAAATCAGCAATCCCATAAATCCACCGGTAAATGCAAGCGGAATTGTAAACATAATAATGAATGGAAGCAACAGAGACTGGAACTGTGCAACCATGACCAGATAAATGAAAATAATCGCAAGAAGCATCATAAGCAGCATCTGGCTCATTGCTTCATTGATGGTTTCATCCTCCCCGGCCATTTCGATTTCATAACCTTCCGGAATATCCAGTTCTGCAAGTTTTTCCTGAACTTCATTGCTTACCAGTGTAACATTGTGTTCTTCGTCAATTCCACAGGATACCGTAAGGTATCTTTGCTGTGAATCACGGTAAATGGTGCTTAAAGTAGAGGTTTCTTTCATTGTACAAATATCCGTCAACGGAATCTCTTTTTCTTCACCCTCTTTGTCTACATGGGTAAATGTCAATGTCTTAATATCATCCAGCTGTAAATCCGACTGTTCTTCTGTCTGTAGATAAACTGCATAGTCTTTAATATCTGTAGAAATGGTCGTTGTACTTGTGCTGGATGCCATATCATTCATAACCAGCTGGAAAACTTGCGCAACTGTCATACCATATTCCGCTGCTTTTTCCTTATCAACGGTAATGGTCCACTGTGGGGTTGCTTCATCCAGACCATCCTTTACATCAACAGTTCCTTCGGTTTCTTCCACAATTTTTGCAGTTTCTGCTGCCAGCTGCTGTAAGATGTCCAGATCACTGCCTTTGATATGAACTGACAATCCGGAACCAAACATGGCGGTCATATCCATGGAGGCCGCACTGCTGCTGATCTCGCAATCCAAATCTTCCGTACGTTTTAAGATTTCCTCTGAAACCTGACTTGTGGTGACATCTGCTCCTTCTTCCAGCAGAACATACATAGTAACGGAATCTGAGGTTCCACCCAAAAGAGCAGAAGTTGAACTTCCACCTGCACTTGCACCAATGGTTCCAATTCCTTCAATCTCAGAAATTCTTTCGATAACTTCATCAGAAAAAGCTGTCAATTCCTCAAAAGTGAGCAGTTCTCCTTCCTTTGGTGCAACTGTAACTGTCATCTGATTGGTTTCCATTTCCATATCCATGAAGGTCAGCCCCTTGGATAAGCTCAATGCCGCACTTCCTAGCAATAATGCAACGGAAACAATCAGGACAAGCCATTTATGATTCAGGCAGCCTTCAAGACTTCTTCCGTACCACTCTCGCATCTTATCATAACCGGAAGTTTTTATTTCTTTTGATTTTTTCAATGTATACGACGACATTGCCGGAACTACTGTCAAAGCAACAGCAAGACTGGCAAACAGGGTAAATGCAATGGTAAGTGCCAGGTCAACAAACAACTGACGTGTCATTCCTTCTGTAAATATGATTGGAATATATACACAAACCGTTGTCAATGTAGATGCCATGATAGCGCCTGCTACCTGATTAGCACCTTCCACACAGGCCTTTCTGATGGACAGACCCTCATTTCTCAAACGATATATATTTTCGATAACTACAATGGAGTTATCGACCAGCATACCGACTCCAATCATCAGACCGGATAATGAAATCATATTTAACGATATATCCGTAAAGTACATCAGGACGATAGCAAAAATAACGGAAAACGGAATGGATATGGCAACTACGATGGTTGGTCTGTAATCCTTTAGGAATACAATCAGGACAAGGATAGCCAGGATTGCACCAATCAGCATATTCTGCACAACACTGTCTACAATCAGGTCAATGTATACACCCTGATCCATTAAAACAGAAATGGTTAAGTCCGGATTCTGTTCTTCCATACTTTCAAACTTATCCAAAAGTCGGTCGGTAACCTCTCCGGTGGAATATCCTGTCTGTTTTTCAAAAGATAAGGAAACACTTGGATTTCCATTTACCACCGCATAGGTTTCATCAGAATTATCCAGAATCTCAATATCTGCCACATCACCCAGGCGAATCATTCCTACAGAATCCATACCCATATCCATCAAAACTAAATCTTTCAGTTCATCTACACTTTTTACAGATTCTCCAACACGGACAAGATACTGCGTATCATCGTTGTAAGCATAACCGGCTGGCATATCAAAGTTCTGGGCTACAATCAGACCAGACAAGGTTTCAATAGTAAGGATTCCTTCCATATCTGCTGATTCCAGTGCCTGCTCTTTTGCATCTTCCAGTGCTGTTTTTGCCTGTTCTAAAGAAGACGATGCAACTGCCATTTCCGCTGCAGCGGAGCCCATTTCTATGGCCGCTTTAGCAGCTTCTGTATTTAAAGTATCAATTCCTGACTGCAATGCATTTTTTTGCTCCTCAATCATGGCAAGAGCTTCTTCCATCTGCCCGACACCATCGTTCATCTGTTTCAATGCATTTTCCATCGCAGGGGCAATTTTAGGAATGTCATCTGCTGTTTTTATATCTAAACCTAATTCCTTAAAATCCTTAGCATAGGCTAAAATCTGATCATCTAATGCTTTTTGCACTGTTGGTCCATTTTCCACAAATGCTTTGGCAGTTTCATAATCTGCTTTTGCAGCAGTATATTTTGCCTGCGCTCCTTCGTATTCGGCTTTCGCTTTTTGATATTCTTCTGTTGCTGTAAGTATTTCTAATTCTTTCTTTTTATCATCCAGATTTTTCTGAAGCTCTGCAATTTTATCTGTTTCTTCATTGGCAGTCGCTTCTTCTATTTCTTTCTGCAGTTCTTCTATTTCATTGTTCAGCTTTTCTTCCTGCTGCTGAAAAGGTATCCAGTTGACCGCCTGTGCCCCCAATTCCTTTTCTGCTTTTTCTGCTGCTTCTTTTTTACTGTTTTCTGACTTCTTTGTTTCTTCCAGCTCTTGAATGCTCTGATCCCGGAGTTCTAAAATTGGAACCACTACATTTACCAGCCGTTCTAACTGGTCCCTGCCTTCCACCAGGGAAGTATACTGCTTCTTAAGCTCCGTTTCTGCCTCCAAAAGCTGTTCCTTGCCATCCATTATTTCATTAAAGGCATCGGAAAGCGCATCAGATTCTTCTCCCATGGCATCCTTACCTTTTTCAATTTCAGAAATGGCATCGTTAATTTCTGCCTGAGGTTTCTTAAACTCTCCTTTTACCTCTGCCTGCACCAAATCATTGATTGCCTGAATCTTAATGGGGTCCAATGTTACCATCACAGTTTCTTCCAGCATACCGGAAGCTGACGCAGATGCCACACCTTCCAGAGATTCAAATGCCGGAATTAACTCATTTTCTACGTATTCTGTAATTTCCAGCGCACTCATCCCCTCAACATCCACAGATGCTGTCATAACCGGCAGCATATCCGGATTGATTTTCATGATCATGGGTGTTCCCACATTGTCTCCCCAGTAACCGGAAATCTGATCCAGACTTTGCTGTATTTCAATAACAACAGAGTCCATATTTACACTGTCATCATATTCACAGGTGACGACGGAATAGCTGTTGTAGGACATGGAGCCTACATTTTTAATCCCGGTAGTCGTAGCCATGGCAGCTTCGATTGGCGCTGTCACTTCCATCTCTACCTTTTCCGGGCTGGCGCCCATATCCGTTGTAATGATAAGCGCATATTGTAAATCCATGGAAGGGAGCAGATCTGCGGTCATACGCATCAGAGATACTACCCCTAATACAATGACAAGGAGCACTCCTACCAGGACTGTATATGGTTTTTTTACACTAAATTTTGAGATCATAAAATTCCTCCTGTTTTTCCGACCGACCGGTCGGTCAGAATCTCTTTTACATCATACTATTTATATTTTTGAATTCAAGAATCCTCACCCATATTTAATTGTTTTTTTAGAATTTATCTTTCAACAAAAAATATAATCATATAATAGAACCAAATTTCAGAAAAGGGGACTGTTCATGAAAAAAATCTTAATCGCAGGAACAAAAACGGAGACAGAAAATTATGTAGAAGTATTAAAATACTTAGGTGCAGAACCACTGGTCAATCTTCATCCTGAATCCGTATATTCTTTTGACGGACTGATACTTCCCGGCGGCGGAGATATCTGTCCCTCGTATTTCGATCAGCCGGTCATCGATACCCGAAAAACTGATCCCGACTTGGACCGACTGCAATTTCACATCCTTTATCAGTTTTTACATACCCATAAGCCAATTTTAGGTATTTGCAAAGGAATGCAGCTTGTCAATGTATTCTTCGGCGGAGACTTAAAGCAGCATGTAGAATCCGAAAATCTGCATCAATGGAACGGGGAAGATCAGTGGCATACAACAACTACAACCCCAAAATCTCTTTTAGAAAAACTTTACGGACCATATTTTAAAGTCAATTCTGCTCATCATCAGAACATTGTCAAACCCGGACAGAATTTTGAGATCATTCATACCGCAACAGACGGTGTTCCCGAAGCACTCCAGCACGATCACCTGCCAATCCTGGGTGTCCAGTGGCAT
>ERZ1032130.186-NODE-186-length-18489-cov-5.804546_pt1 | contig 18489 bp, 16 predicted proteins | sample MGYA00517879_ERZ1032130 | MGnify/ENA primary metagenome ERZ1032130 (study PRJEB33719, sample SAMN04262597) | wastewater metagenome | biome: rural village; feature: animal feces; material: feces | host: Bos taurus | place: El Salvador | collected 2012-01-31 ...
GTTTATATATTCGGAAGTGTAGTGAATTTTCTGAAAGCGTCGGGTGCAATTGCCGGCTTTGCATGTCTTTTTTATGTATTAATAGCTTTGGCATTTGAAGGGCTTAAAAATACGGAATTCTGTGGAGAAGACCGAGGCTTCTGGGAGAAAAAACCTTTTTTGAAAAGTTTTGCAATCTTGAGTGTTGTATATGGTATTGTTGTCCTTATCAGTTATCCGGGAACGCTCTGCTGGGATGTTATTGGTCAGATTGAACAGGTTACGAAAGAAGTCGGATACAGTGCGCATCATCCTCTTTTGCACACACTTTTGGTGGGCGGTTTGACCGAATTAGGACATACTTTATTTGGCTCTTATGAAATCGGTCTGTTTGTATATATGCTGGTACAGCTTTTCCTTTTTACGGCGGCACTTGCGGCAACAGTCAGTGTTCTGGCAAAAAGAGGGCTGAAGAAGAAATGGCTTACGGCGCTTGTTGTGCTTTATTGTGTTACACCGCTATATTCCAATATCGTATCGGTGGCAATTAAGGATGTGCCTTTCTGCGCCTTTGTAATCGGTTATTTTATCTGTTTTGTAATGTTACTTGAAAAACCGGAAAAAATAAAAGATACCAAATTTCTTATGTGCTATATTTTGTTGCAGCTTGGAGTGATACTTTTCAGGAACAACGGGCTGCCATTGGTAGTTCTTGGCGGTTTGGGCGCCTTTGTTTATTTCTTTAAAAAATATAATTGGAAAGACAGAATTGTGTATTTGGTGTCGGCGTTTGCGGTAAGTGTTGCGGTTAGTAAGCTGATTGTGTTTGTGCTTATGCAGCTTACCAATGCCACGGAAGGAAGCAGTGGGGAAATCCTCTCTATTCCGTTCCAGCAGACAGCCAGATATTTGCAACTATATCAGTATGAGATAGAGGAAGAGGAAAAGGAAGCAATTGAGGCGGTTTTAGGACCGGTATCCACGGTGGCGGCCCAGTATAATCCGGCAATCTCCGATGACGTGAAGAAATTGTTCAACAAAGAGGCTACGGGGGCAGAAATTGTGGATTATATGCTTGTGTGGGCGAAGGGATTCTTTCAACATCCGGGTGTGTATTTTGATGCATTTTTCACACATATATACGGCTGGTTTACGCCGGGTGTCAGCAATGCTATTCGTTATGAAACAACCTATACGGATATTGCACAGCAGGGGCTTTTTAAGGATGCGCAGAAGTATTTGATTTTCCTGTATCGTTTCGCAAACAGGTTTCCGGTTTTGGGAATTTTGGAAAATGTCGGAGCGTACGTATGGGGGATGTTTTTCTTTATGTTCTACGCAAAGAAAAATAAGAAGAAGGAATTTTTATATGCAAGTATTCCGTTAATTATCAGCCTTCTTATCTGTATGGCATCGCCTTGTTTCATCACGCATCCAAGGTATGGTATGCCGATTATGACCACACTTCCGTTTTTATACGGATTTATGCTGTCAAAGAAGGAGGATAACGCATGAAAAGGTTTACGAAAGAACAGTCTTTGATAGTAAAAGGTGTGGCCATAATGCTGCTTCTTGTGTATCATCTCTTCCACGAGCAGTATGTTCTGGAGGAAATGCAGGTGAATTATGCGCCGTTTTCCGAGAATGCGTTTTTGCAGTTTGCGGGCTTTGGCAATATATGTGTGGCGATTTTTGTTATGCTCACAGCGTACGGAATCAGTACGCCGGTGTTTGAAAAAACGGTATTTGATATCAAAGAAATTTACGGAAAAAGTTTGAAGCGTTTCGGAAAGCTGATGCTGAATTTTTCGATTGTTTATGTGACGGCGAATCTGATTTGTTTTCCGTATTTAAATTATGCGTCTTTGTACGGTGAAGGCAAGCAGGGAATCATTATGATGCTCTGCGATGCGACGGGCCTGTCCGCAGTGATGAAAACACCTATGCTGAACGGAACGTGGTGGTATATGAAAATTGCGTATGTGCTTATTTTCTTAATTCCGCTACTTGCGTGGGTTGTAAAAAAAGTGGGAAATGTGGCGCTGTTATTGGCTTTTCTGGCACCCTTTGTCATCAGTTTTGATGCGGATATCGAAAGATATTTTTTTGTGGCTGCCTTTGGCGTAGTGGCTGCGTACGGAAAATGGCCTGAGAAAATAATGAATTTGAAAATTCATCCTATTTTGTGGTGGATGGCGGCGGTTGGCGGCAGTGTTCTTTGTGTACTGATTCGTCAGAATGCGCTTGTGAAAGACTGGTTTTGGAACTATGTGGATGCGTTTGTGGCATTATTTTTGATTTGTGCTACGGTTATGACAGTAGGCAGAATTCAGGTTGTGAATACAGTGCTTAAGTTTTTGGGAAGACATTCTATGAATATTTTTCTTGTACACACATTTTTCTATATGATTATATGGCGGAAATATGTCTATTATTTTAAATATGCAATTGCGACTTTCCTTATTTTGCTTGGATTGAGCCTTTTGTATTCGGTAATTTTGGAACTTATTAAGACGGGGGTGAAAAAAATTCCAAAATTATTTAGAAAAAAGGTAAAAAAGGACTAAAGTCTTTTGAAAAAAATCCGATAAATATTGTGAAATAATAGTTGGAGAAGGTCTTCGATTTGGCACAAATCCACGGAAGGAGGAAACAAATTATGCGTATTGAAGCTTATTCACAAGTTATACAGGCGTATCAGACCAAGAAAGCAAGTGCTCCAAAAACAACTACAGCTACAAGTTTTAGAGATCAGTTAAATATCTCCAGTATCGGAAAGGATATCCAGATAGGTAAACAGGCTGTGAAAGGTGCTTCTGATGTAAGACAGGAGCTGGTAGACCAGATTAAGGCACGCATGGATGCAGGAACTTATTCGGTAACCCCAGAGCAATTTGCAGATAAAATGATACAGAAGTATGAAGAAATGAGGTAATCCCAGTGGCAAGTCTTATGGAAAACTTAATTGATGTTTTGTATAAAGAAGCTGATGAATACGAAACATTACTGGGATTATCCATGAAAAAAACTCCAATCATTGTTACAAACAATGTTGCGGAATTGCAGAAAATCACGGATGAAGAACAAGAAGTCGTTGGTCGTATCCATAGTCTTGATAAAGAAAGAATGTCGGTGACTAAGGATATAGCCAACGTGCTCAACAAGGATGTTAAAACAATGAAAATCTCTGATGTTGTTCAGGTTTTAAACAAAAGACCTGAGGAACAGAAGAAATTACAGGATGCACAGAAAAAACTAACTGATTTAGCGAAACAGTTACAGAGAGTAAACAGTCAGAATGGTATGTTGATTGAACAGGCTCTTGAACTTGTGGGATACGAAATTAATATGTATCAGGCAATGAAAAGAGCTCCGGAAACGGCTAATTATAATAAAGGTGCGTACAATACGGGAATGGTATATGGTGCATCAAATACGGGTTTTGACGCGAAACAGTAGTCCTATGTTGAGGTGAGTTTATGTCTTTAATGAGTGGTTTACATGTTGGAGCTACCGGACTTAGAACATCACAGAATGCGCTGAATACGGTTGCACACAACTTATCAAACGTAGAAACCTCGGGTTATACCAGACAACAGGTAACCCAGGCGGACAATATATATAATACAATATCTTATCAATTTGCCGGCGTTTCTCGTCAACAGGTAGGTCTTGGTGTTTATTTTTCTGAAACTAAACGCGTAAGGGACGTTTTTTTGGATAGGACTTACAGACAGGAGAATGGCCGGTGCTCTTTTTATGAGGTGCAGACAGAAGCGATTGAAGAGATAGAGGATATTATCGGTGAAATGCAGGGTGAAGATTTTGAACAGGCATTGGTAAACCTTTGGGAGACTGTTCAGGAACTTGCAAAGAACCCTACAAGCAGCGTGAATCAAAGTGCTTTTGTAAGACGTGCGGCTCAGTTTATTGAACGTTCTAATGCTGTTTATTCGGCTCTCAGTGACTATCAGGACGATATGAACCTGACAGTGAAAAATCACGTAGATAAGATAAATGAATATGGTCAGAAAATCAAAGAACTGAATGATAAAATTGTTTCCATTGAATCGGCAGGCGTGGAAAAGGCCAACGATTTGAAGGACGAAAGAGATTATTATCTGGATGAATTATCGGGTCTTGCAAACATAACTTATTCCGAGGACAGTTGGGGATATGTGAATGTGAAACTGGAAGGTGTGGATTTCATTAAAAACGATATTGTTTACGAAATTGCACTGGAAGCAGATGATGAAACAGGATTTTATACACCATATTGGGAACAGTTAGCAAATTACACTTTGGACAATAACGGTAACAAAGTTTATCATATAGAAGGCGCTGAAGTATTTGATTTATTGAAACCGATTGAAACGGAACTCAATACAGATATCGGAGGACTTAAGGGAACGCTTCTTGCAAGAGGTGATCACAGAGGTACTTTTGAAGACTTACAGGATAGCGCTTATTACAATTCCAACATTGCACCATCCATTATGATGAATTTCCAGGCGGAATTCGATCAGCTTGTGAGTGCGGTAGTAACCAATATCAATGAAGTTTTGGCAAACGCAGCCAATGGGGATAAAGGTTATTTATGGGATGCAAATAAAAATGGTCCGTTGCAGGTATTTGTTCAGGTTTCACCGGACACAGGTTCAAAACTTGATAAGGGCTGGACGACTTCCAATGTTGCAATCAACACGGAATTGGTACAGCAACCGGGACTTTTAGGATTTATGAAAGGTGACGGAAAAGCGGATTATGATACAACAGAAGCTTTGGCAATGTTGTTTGAGGAACAGAAATATTATCTGAATCCAAATACGACATCACCGACAACCTTCACAGGTTATTACACAGATATGGTTTCCCAGCTTGCCAACGAGGGCTCTGTATACAGAAGCATTACAACGACACAACAGCAGACGACACTTTCGGCGGAGAATGCGAGAACACAGGTAGTGGGCGTTTCCAGTGATGAAGAGTTGCAGTTTATGATTATGTTTCAAAATGCATATAACGCATCCAGTCGATATATCAATGCACTCAGTGAAATGCTTGGAACGCTTATTAATACAATGGGTGCCTAACGGAACGCGACAGCGTTCCTTTGGAAGTTCCTAGCGGAACTTCTGAGTTTGCGAGATGAATGCAAAAGCATTCTTCGACCAATAATAGGTATTAATTAAAGTAGAATTTATGAAAGGAGATGAGTAGATGGCATCAACATTTGGTGGATTAAATATTGCAGGATCAGGTCTTAGAGCTGCAAATGCATCTTTAAATACAACAGCAAACAATATTTCCAATGCTGAAACAGAGGGCTACAGCCGCCAGAACGTTGTTCAAACCGCTGCTCACGCTCTTAGAACATATACAGCGTATGGTTGTACGGGTTCCGGTGTAGACACTTTAGGTGTGGAACGTCAGAGAGATGATTTCTATGATGCGAAATACTGGAACAATATGAAAAAATATGGCGAATACAGTATTAAACAGTATTATTGCACACAGATTGAAGATTATTTTAAAGACGATGGAAAATCCGGTTTTGCAACATTGTTTGATGCTATAGAACGAAATCTTCAGGAAGTTATAAAGAATCCAAACAGTGACAGTACAAAAAGAACGTTTTTGTCATCGGCGCAAAGCCTTGCGAAATATTTCAACAATATGGCGGGAAACTTAAATGAACTTCAGAAGGACTTAAATGCAGAACTGAAATTAAGCGTTGACCAGATTAATTCCATTGCGGCAGAAATTGCCACATTAAATAAGCAGATTAACGTAGTTGAGTTATCTACAGGAACTACGGCAAATGAATTAAGAGATAAGAGAACTCTTTTAATAGATGAGTTATCGGAACTGGTGGAAGTCAATGTGATTGAAACACCTGTTTACGACACAAACAACCCGGACAGAGAGACCGGTGGTACCAGATGCCTTGTTACAATTGCAGGCGGACAGACATTGATTGACGGTAATGACTACAAAACTCTTTTTTGTCAGGCAAGGGAATCTACAGAAAAAGTAAATCAGGACGATGCGGAAGGCTTATACGATGTTTACTGGGCAGATGGCTCTGTATTCAGTCTGGCAAACAGTCAGTTGGGTGGAAAATTAAAAGGCATTTATGAAATGCGAGATGGTAACAATGGCGAAAATTTCTATGGAAAAGTAGCAGGAGTGAACGTGGATAGTGCAGGAACCTGTACCATGACAGTTGCAACCAGTGCTGATTACTTACAGGACATTACAAAAACTACCCTGTCATCCAACGGCGGAAAAATTGTTATCGGAAATACAGAATATCATTTCTCTTCATGGGATTATGAAAAAGATGCAGATGGCAATCTGACCGGCAACTACATATTTACAATGACGGAAATCATTCCGGAAAGCAGAGTTACTTCAGATGTAAAAATCGGAAACAGTGTAGATTGTCAGGGTATTCCTTATTATATGGCTCAGATGAATGAATTCGTAAGAAACTTTGCAGGTCTTGTTAATGATATTTTGACAGCAGGTTTTACATCAAACGGGCAGCCGGGAAGTTTGATGTTTACAGCCAATATTATGACAGATGACGGACAATATGAACTTTCTGAACTGGAAGCGGATGATTATTATTTTATGACAGCCAAGAATTTTGCAGTAGATACGGATATGTTACTTAGTCCTTCACTCCTTGCCACAAAAGGAACTGCATCAAACGGTGTAGAAGAAAATGATACAGTGAAAGCACTTTTGGCAATGTTTAGTGACAAGGAGACACTTAGTTTCCGAGGCGGAGCTGCTAATGAATTTTTGGAATGTATCTTGGCAGATATGGCACTTAGTGCAAACAGTGCAAATACATTTGCAGCAACATATGAAAGTTTGAAGCTTACGATTAATAATCAGCGTACATCCGTATCGGGTGTTGACACAGATGAAGAAGCAGTGAATCTGGTTAAATTCCAGAATGGTTACAATTTATCTTCAAAGGTCATTCAGACAATGACAGAAATGTTAGACAGATTAATAACACAAACGGGGGTGTAATGTATGCGTATTACTAACAAAATTATGCAGGATAATTCCCTATACAATATAAATTCCAATAAGGTATCACAGAATAACTTAAGCACTCAGATGTCTACCCAGAAAAAAATCAACAGACCGTCTGATGACCCGGTAATTGCGATTCGTTCTTTAAGACTTCGAAGCAGTGTAAGCCAGATAAGCCAGTACTATGAAAAAAATGTACCGGATGCGGAAAGCTGGATTAAAGTAACAGAAGATGCTTTATCTACGGTAACAGAAGTGGTTACTGATTTGGTAAAGCAGGCAAACAAAGCTGCTAACAGTGATTTAAAGAGTGATGATTTGGATATTATCATTCAGAATATGGAAGCATTGGAAGAAGAAGTGTACGCAACGGGAAATGTAGATTATGCCGGAAGATTTGTATTTACAGGTTTCAGAACCGATACACCACTTACCTTTATGAAAGATGAAGAGATAAGTTATTCCATTACAGAACAGTTGTATGCGGATAGTATTGATACAGTTTCCTATGTGGATACGGACAAATTGTCGAAGGTAAATGAAACAAATTATAAAAACTACGGCACTTTGGAAGAAAGCAGTATTACAAGGCAGAACTTCCATCGTATCAGACTTGCGTACAGTGGATGTGATAATACGGTAGCCCCAACCATCACTTATACGGAAAACGGTGTAAAGAAAACGATTACCGCGGATGTGAAAAATTCATTTGATGAGCCGAATCCGTATCAGGCATTAGGGGCAAGTACAAGTGGTGTGGTTTTCTCGGCAGATACAGGTGAACTTCTTATCAGTGATGCGGTTTATGAAAAAATTAATGCATTAACCGATGACAACGCAACTTCAATAAATGAAACTGAACTTCAGATTACATATACAAAGAGCGACTGGAAAACCGGAGATTTAAATCCGCAGCACTATTTTGCGTGTGAAGCCGATGGGGTTCAGTACAATCAGGAATATCTGACGGGAACAGCTTTAAAGCAGGTTATTACTTACGATGTCGGTTATAATCAGACAATCGAAGTTAATACAACGGCAGATAAAGTATTTACCCACGATGCCAAACGAGAAGTGGAAGACCTTAGAAACGGACTTACCAAAATTCAGAATATGGAAAAAATTATTTCTAATTATAAAGGTATTTTGGAAAGAACAACAAATGAGGATGACAAAGCTACTTTGCAGAAACAGTTAGATGCAGCCAATAAGGCTTTGGAATATATGAAGGATGATTTGCAGTTGGAACTGGAACATGCCATTACAAATTTTCAGGGTTATCTTGATAAAGCAAACCTTGCAGTGACAGATAATGGTACGGCAGGAAGCAGACTGGCACTTGTAAAAACAAGACTTATGAGTCAGCAGACAACCTTTGAAACATTACAGTCTGAAAATGAAGATGCGGATATGACAGAAGTGGCAATCAAATTAAAGAGCGCACAGGTTACATATGATGCGGCACTTATGTCCACAGGTAAAATTATGCAAACATCATTACTTAACTATTTATAGTATCAGGGAGGAGAAAAAATGGAAATTAAAACAAAAATTTTTGGAGATGTTAATATTGATGATGAAAAAATCATACTGTTTCCAAATGGTATTATCGGATTTCCGGACTTGCAGCACTTTGCATTAATTCACGATGAAGAAAAAGAAGGAAACAATATTCATTGGTTACAGTCAGTGGAAGAACCGGGATTTGCAATGCCTGTTATCGACCCACTTGTAATTAAAAATGATTACAATCCGGAAGTGGAAGAATCTATGCTGGAATGCATCGGGAAATTGAATCCGGAAGAAATGATTGTTCTTGTTACAATGACAGTTCCTTCCGATATTACAAAGATGACTATTAACTTAAAAGGACCTATCGTAATCAATGCGGCAGAGAAAAAAGGCTGTCAGATTATTTTAGATTCTGATGAATATCAGGTAAAATTCCCGGTATACGAAATTTTATCAAAGAAGAAAGCAGGTGAGTAAATGTTAGCTTTATCCAGAAAGAAAAACGAAGCGCTTGTAATCAACAACAATATTGAAATTACAGTATTAGAAGTAAAAGGCGAACAGGTAAAACTCGGCATTTCGGCACCTAAGGAAGTACCTGTATATAGAAAAGAAGTTTATGTACAGATTCAGGAAGCTAATACAATGGCTACTGAGACTGCCGGAATAGAAGCTTTGAAGAATCTGTTTGGTTAATTCGGGGCTGTGAAAAGTTTTGTGGTGGAAACCATAATATTTTTCTTAAAAAATGTTTATAGGAAACTATAAACATTTTTTTAATTTTGGCCGATATTTATAATAGAAAACTTGAATTGACGAGTTTTTTGTTGTAACATATAAGTGAGATAATGTCAATTGATACACGTTAACAAATTAAGCAAATTGATAATACATACTATTTTATAATTTGCAAATCACATGGAGGTGATTCTTATGAGTATTGAACCTATCGGAACAGTTACAAATGTTCAGGTACAGACTACAACGAAAATTTCAAAACCCGTAGAGAACATGGAGGTCTCTACGCAGCCACAGCCTAACAGTGTGGATACCGTTACAGCAGCCATTGCGAAGGTGTCAAACTCTGCAAATCAGGAAGGTCAGGAAGGAAACCAAAACCAGAGTGGTAGCAACGAATCTGCGAGACAGGCAGCTCAGACTTACAACAAACTGACAGAAAATACAAAGGCAGTTTTTGGTGTAAATGAAGCCACAAATCGTATCACAATTAAAATTGTGGATAAGGATACGGATGAAATTATTAAAGAATTTCCTGCCGAAAAAACCCTTGATATGATTGCGAGAGTTTGGGAAATGGCAGGTATTATGGTAGACGAAAAACGTTAGGAGGGAAAAAGAATGACATTACGTGTAACAGGACTTGCGTCCGGACTTGATACAGAAAGTATCATTTCTGAATTAGTATCTGTAAATTCATACAAAGTAGCATCGCTTCAGAAAGCACAGACAAAGCTTTCATGGAAAACAGATGCATGGAAATCTATGAATACAAAGGTGTACAGCTTCTATACAAGTACACTTAGTGACCTCAGATTTTCATCAAGCTATTCTACGAGAAAGACAACAGTCAGCGATTCTGATGTAGCTACTGTAAAAACAAGCTCTAAAGCTTCTAATACTACTCAGAGTATGCGCGTTGAAAAGATGGCGAAAGCCGGATATTTGACAGGCGGTGAACTTGACGGTAGTGTGACTGCGGATACAAAGCTTAGTGAAATTGATCCGTCATTAGCAGGACAGACCGGTAAAATTGGCTTGAAAATCGGTGGCGGTGAAACAATCGAACTTGAAATTACAGAAGAAACAACAGTACAGGATGTTGTTGACCAGTTAAAAGAACATGGTCTTAACGCTAACTTTGATGCGAAGAACCAGAGAATGTTTATCAGTGCAGAGGATACCGGTGAAAAATATGATTTTGAACTGGAAGGTCTTGATGAAGCAGGTACAAAAGCTCTTCAGGCATTGAAAATCAATATGAACGATGCGGATACGGAAGCAACTAAAATTGATGGACAGAATGCGGTTATTTATTTGAATAATGCAAGATTTGTATCTGATACAAATACATTTGATATCAATGGTCTGTCTATCAGCGTTATGCAGGAAACAGGTGATAAGGAAGTAACTCTTACAACCGGTGTTGATACAGAAGGTATGTACAGCACAATTAAGAACTTCTTAGGTAAATATAATGAGCTTATGCAGGGAATGCTTGAAGCATACAATGCAGACTCATCTAAAGGTTATGACCCGCTTACCAGTGATGAAAAAGCGGCTATGACAGAATCAGAAATTGATGAGTGGGAAAAGAAGATTAAGGATTCACTCCTTAGAAGAGATGAAACTCTTGGCTCAACCATCAGTGCAATGAACGAAATTATGAATGCGGGCGTTGAAATGAAAGACGGAAGTACAATGTACTTATTCGATTTTGGTATTAATACACCGGGATATTTCAATGCGGAACAGAACTATAGAAACAGCTTCCACATCGATGGCGATAAGGACGATGCTGTAAGTTCAAAGAATGAAGATAAGTTAATGGCAGCAATTAATGAAGACCCGGATAAAGTGGCAAGCTTCTTCCAGGAACTTACTGAAAAACTGTATACCAAGCTTACAGATTTAATGGGTAGTAGCGATTACAGTAGTGCATATACCTTGTATAACGATAAACAGATGAAAATTGATTATACAGATTATACAAGCAAAATTGCACAGGCTGAAAGAGATTTGAATGATAAGATGGATAGATATTATCAGAAATTTGCTGCGATGGAAGCGGCTATGGCACAGCTCCAGAACCAGCAGAATTCATTCACAAGTATGCTTGGATAATGATTAAAAATGCCTTTGGAGGAATACAGAGATGGCAATTAATAAAAATCCTTATGCACAATATCAGAATAGTAGAATTTTGACTGCTTCACCGGCAGAGCTTACGCTTATGCTTTATGAAGGAGCTATTAAATTCGGTAATATGGCTGTTATGGGCATGAAGCAAAAGGATATCGAAAAAGCGCACGTCAACTTAAAAAAGGTACAGAGAATTGTAGCAGAGTTCCGTGCCACATTGGATATGAAATATCCGGTAGCTCAGGACTTTGACAGAATCTATGTATATTTGGAAAGAAGAATGACGGAAGCGAATCTTACAAAGGATCCGGAAATTATGGAAGAGGTTGTAACACATCTTAGAAGTATGAGGGATACTTGGAAAGAAGTTATGCGTCTTAATAAGATTCACGAAGGTAAATAAATATGATAAGTAAGTATATGGATATGCTTGTAGAGTGTCTGGAGAAGAAAAATCAGATTTTAGACAGTCTTACAGTACTTAATAAAAAGCAGACAGAACTCATACAGGATGAAAATTTCAGCCTAAGCGAGTTTGATAAATGCGTCGAAGAAAAAGGAATTTTAATAGACAACATATTAAAGCTTGATTCCGGCTTCGAAGGGTTGTATAATAAAGTAGGAAAGACAGTAGCGGATAATCCTTCCGGGTATAAAGTCCAGCTTTCCAAGATGCAGAAGCTGATTACGGAGATTACTGAAAAGAGTGTTTCGATTCAAGCAGAGGAAGAACGCAACAAGGCTTTGATTGAAAGCCGGTTCAGTCGTGAAAAAAGCCGTATTAAATCAGGACGAAGCCAGAGCAGAGCGGCAATGGATTACTATAACAGTATGAATAAACTCAATCACGTTGACTCTCAGTTTTGGGATAAAAAGTTCTAAAAAATGCGGACTAGGTCTATAGACCTAAAAAAATTTAAATTTTTTTAAATTAGGTGTTAAGTATTGGCAAAAGTTGCCGATATATAATACAAGTAAACAGTTACTTATTAACGCGGGGGAACCCGTAGTAAACGAGTGGCAAGGATGCCACCGTAATTTCAAGGAGGAAAATATATGGTAGTACAACACAACATGGCAGCTCTCAACTCTAACAGAATGTTAGGCGTAACAGCAGGAACAATCTCTAAAACAACAGAGAAATTGTCTTCTGGTTACAAAATCAACCGTGCAGCAGATGATGCAGCTGGTCTTTCAATCTCTGAAAAAATGAGACGTCAGATCAGAGGTCTTTCACAGGCTTCTTTGAACGCACAGGATGGTATCTCTTGTGTACAGACTGCAGAAGGTGCTTTAGCAGAAGTTGAAGAAATGTTACAGCGTATGAACGAATTAGCAGTTAAAGCTGAAAACGGAACATTAGCTGCAGAAGATCGTGAAGCTATCGATGCTGAAATCCAGCAGTTAGTATCTGAAATCGACCGTGTAGCTGATACAACTACATTCAACGAACAGAACTTACTTGATGGTTCATTCTCAGGTAAAGCTTTACAGGTTGGTGCAGAATCAGGACAGCACATCGATATGAAAATCGATGCTATGGACGCTCAGACACTTGGTGTTAAAACTGTTAGCGCAACAACAGTATCTAATGCACAGGCTCTTAACACAGCAGTTAAAGCAGCTATTAAGACAGTTTCTAGCCAGAGATCTTCTCTCGGTGCAGTTCAGAACCGTCTTGAACACACAATTAAGAACTTAGACAACGTTGTTGAAAACACAACATCAGCTGAATCTTCAATCCGTGATACAGACATGGCTGAAGAAATGGTTAAATATTCTAACCAGAATATTTTACAGCAGGCTGGTCAGGCAATGCTTGCTCAGGCTAACCAGGCTAACCAGGGCGTACTCAGCTTATTAGGCTAATAATTAACAGTGTTAACTATCAAAGAGACCGGTTTTCCGGTCTCTTTTTCTGTGATGAGCGGTCGGCAAAGCGTATCTCTTCTCTGTATATGTGTGTAATTGGATATAAAACAAAAATTTATTGGAGATTTTTTTTGAACTCAAGAAACTCATCTTCGGTATACTCTTTAGAAAGAGATGCTAAAGCGTCAGCCTTTGGCTTGGTAAGAAGCGAATTCGTATATGGATTTTCCGCCCAATTCGGTACCATATTTCTGACAGTGTTCTGCATAAGCAGGAAGAAATCATATCCCAAATATAAATTTCCCATTTTTGAAAAATAAAGTGTTTCCACATAAAAGGTAAATAAGAAGTAGTAATCAATTTCATCTTTGTATAGAGAATAGAATTCAGGATTACTTCTTATTTGTTTATAAATAGAAAGCTGAACAAAAGGATGATCATAAAGTTTTCCGGGTTTTGTGATATAGGAGCTCATGGTGCTGGTATTGTGGAGTCTGTAAAAATACAGTTTTGCATCCAACTGATATATACGTTTTGCATAGAAAAAAAGCGGATATACAAAGGAAGGTTCCTCGTAGGCTACGCCTTGTAAAAATTGTGCACCGGCTTGCCGGACCATTTCGGTTCTATAGAGTTTGTTTGGGGCACCGCAGTTGAATAACTGGTGAGTCAAAAAGTGTTTTCTGGACTCCATATCATCCATAACATATAAGCCTTCCCAATAGGCAGGTGTTTTTGTGTAGGTCACACTGTCACCATCTTCGCGGACATGTACGAAAGGAATCTGCAACATATCTACATCGTTCTCTTTTACAATATTATAAACAGTTTCCAAATAAGAAAGGTCAACCCAGTCGTCGGAGTCGATAAATACAATATATTCTCCGCTGACGTATTGGAGGGCAACATTTCTCGCACCGCCTTGTTTTATGTTTTCTGACAAATGGATAACGATTACAGAGTCCGGATACAGGGCTTCGTACTGATTCAACTTTTCGGCAGTGTTATCCGTAGATGCATCGTTTACAAAAATAATTTCCATATTTTCAATACCGATAGTCTGGTTGACTAAACTATCAAAGCATTCATCCAAGTAGTCATATGAGTTATAGCAGGGAGTAATTACCGATATTTTTTTCATATGCAAGATCCTTCCATTCAAATGTTATGGAAAAAGTATACCATTTAAAAAGAGACGGTACAATAATTTGATAAAAAAGAAAAATTTTAATGAAAAAAAGTAGGAATGACGATATAATTATAAGAAGATTTCATTATTTTGAATGAAAAAAAGCGAGAGGGATGCGGTATGGAAAAAATATGGAATGTGCAGAAACTGATTGAAACAATAGATAATGAAGAACTTATGTTATATGTCGGTGATGGCGTAGATATGGAAGCAAGCGCAGACAAGAGTATTGCGCTTTTTACACATGAATTGAAAAGGTCGGGAGCACCAAGTGTATTGTTTGATATGTCAAAGGTGCTTTTGGAAATGGGATATTCCGTATTTCTGATAGCAGATGAGGATGGGGAGCTTTTGGAGGAATTTGTAGAACAGGGGGTTAATGTGATTCTCTATACAAAACTGACAACGGACCCTAGATGGCTTATAAAAATCGCGGAAGTATTTCCGGACATATTAGTGAATACTATGGTATCAATGCATATTGTTAATTTTCTTGCGCCATATGCACAGAGACTGTATTGGTGGATTCACGAGGCGGAAATTGCGATTGAGCACTGGGCGGAGAAAGCAAAGGAGGTTCCAAGGGTTCCTGCCTTAAGGCTTCTTGCGGCAAGTCCGTTAATTCAGAAAAATCTGAAGCAATACTGGAATATGGATTCAAAACTATTAAATTTTTACATAGAAGATGTTCCGGCAGTTGATGTACCCAAAGGCGATAAAATTAATATTATTAATGTTGGAGATGTAAACGGGAATAAAGGACAGGAGATTTTAGCGAGGGCATTTGCAAAACTGAATGATGAAACAAAAGCGAAGTGCGATTTGTATTTTTGTGGGGACAACCAAAGATATAATGAAACGATTTTGCTAGAGATTTTAGATTTTGTAGATGCCAATGAAAACGTACATATGTTGGAGGGGATGCCGAAGACTGAGTTGTATGAAGTATATGATGAGGTGGACATTGTCGTAGTTTCTTCTTATTATGAGTCTACTTCGGCGGTTGCAGTAGAAGGACTTATGAAGGGGAAACTGTGCATCTGTACAGAAACCTGTGGCGTTTGCGAATATTTGAAAGATGGAGAAAACGTATTTACCTTTAAAAGAGGTGATGCAGATTCCTTGTGCAAGGCATTAGATAAAGCGATTAATCAGTACGACAGTTTTAAGGAGGTCAGAGAGAACGGTCGAAGGGTCTTTGAACAAGTGTATACGAAAAATGTTTTCAAAAAGCATCTGGAAGAACTTTTAGAGGGAACTTTAGAGATTAATTCAAAAATGAATGCATGTACCGGTTGTGGCGCATGTATGGCGGCTTGTCCGGTAGATGCCATTACGATGGTGAGGAACGAGAAGGGCTTTTTATATCCTAAGATAGATAACGAGAAATGTATTCGTTGTAAAAAATGTGTAGCAGTTTGTCCTGTCAACGAAAAAGAAGCCAATGCACCTGTTAAAGAAGCCTATGCTTTTAAAAGAAAAGATGAGGACAAATTAATGGAAAGCCAGTCAGGCGGTGCATTTTCAGCCTTTGCAGAAGAAATAATCCGTCAGGGCGGAATTGTATATGGCGTTGCGCTGAATGAGGAATGTAAGGCTACCTATATCCGTGTAGATGCGCAGGAAGATTTAATCCGATTGAAGGGTTCCAAATATGTACAGGCAGATTTGAATAACACATATGTACGCGTTAAAGAAGATATAAAGACAAGAAAAGTATTGTTTAGCGGAACACCATGTTATGTGGCAGGCTTACAGAAGTACTTAAAAAATGATAATACAGACAATCTTTTGACCTGCGATTTGATTTGTCACGGTGTGCCAAGTCCGATGTTATACGAGAGTCACCTGGAGCACTTGAGTGAGAGATGTGGTAAAAAGATTACGGACTTCAATTTCAGGGATAAGACCTACACAGGCTGGCACGGACATGTTGAAACCTGTACAGACGATGCAGGAGCACAGGTGGCAGAAAATGTATATGCAAATATTTTTTATACGGACGCGTGTCTTAGGGAAAGCTGCTATAGTTGTCAATATGCCAATACAGAGCGCGTGGCGGATATTACAATAGGAGATTTTTGGGGCGTTGAAAAAGTGTTCCCGGATATGGATGATAACAAAGGTATTTCTCTTGTTTTGGTGAATTCCGGAAAGGGACGTGCGTTCTGGGATGAATTTATAAACAAAGTCCAAGTAGAAATACGCTCGGTGAACATAGAAAAGTGTCTCCAGAGAAATTTGCAGATTCCGACTCCAAGAAGCAAGAAGACAGAAGAGTTCTGGAATGATTATTTGAATAGCGACTATAAGAAAATAGTCAGAAAATACGGACAACCGAGACTGTATGAAAGACCGAATTTTTCTGTCTTGAATTGTTGGCAAAAGAAGCTGGAAAAGGGTGAAGGTTTAAGCAAAATCCTTAATGCAAGGGGAATGTCGAGAATTCTGATTTTGGGAAATAAGAAAAACAATCAGCTTGCAATTATGGAACTGAAAAGGGGAAGTGTAGAGGTTGCCGGAGAAATCCGGTTTGGAAACAATGAAATTACAAAACTGGTTCCGGTAATAGAGATAAATGATGCACTGGCTGAAAAGGTCAAAAATGTGGATACGGTTTTGGTGACCGATGAGAGTGATATGGCTGATGTTTTGAAGGTATTACACAAGGCAAATGTGCCTATGGATAAAATTACACCATTTAGTTTTGTAGTGGATGAGGAGGTATAATTTATGAAGAATGTAGGGATTATTACTTTTCAAAATGCGAACAATTATGGTGCGGTTTATCAGGCGTTTGCGCTGAAAAAAACAGTTGAAAAGCTGGGACTTGCTGTAAAGGTTATCAACTATGATTCGCCAAGTATGGGGCTGAAGGAAATCCAGCAAAGCCAGTTTAAAGAATTTATTGATGAGCACTTAAACTTGACAAAAGCATATAGTTCAAAAGAAGAGATAGATGTATCAGAGTTTGATGCGATTATTTCCGGCTCAGACCAGGTATGGAATCCGCGCCTTACGGGAAATGATATGACATATTTTTTGGATTTTGCAGGTGAAGGTATGAAAAAGGTATCCTATGCGGCCAGTATTGGGTTGAACGGTGATTTGTTTATGGAGCACAAAGATGTGTTTGAAAAGTATGTACCTGAATTTGCGGGGATTTCTTTAAGGGAAGAAACGCATGTGGATTACATACAAAGTATTGCCGGTGGAAAGGAAGTGATTGCTTCCATAGATCCTTCGTTATTACTGACGTCAAAGGAATATCTGGATGCTTTCGGACTTGCAGATGACAGAAGAGAGGATTACATCTTTGTATTCAGCTATGCGTTAGATCCGAAACTGTATGATTTCGCAAATATGTTATCGCTGGCCAGTGGATATAAGATTGTTGCAATTTCGCCATATAGTGCGGGAAACTTTGTGGATGGTGCAAGGGTGCTTAAAAATGTGCCGCCTGTTGAGTGGATACAGTTATTTAATAAGGCAAAGCTTATTATTACGGATTCCTTCCACGGGATGATGTTTTCGATTGTTTTTCATAAACCGTTTTATGCATATACGCCAAACAGGAGTAATGTGGCAAGAGTTACGGACGTGTTAAAGAAGCTTGGACTAGAGGAAAGAAAGCTGACAAAGGTTACGAGCATAAAGGATGTTTCTTATGAAACGGATTATGAAAGAGTAAACAAAATCCTGACAGTTGAACGCGAAAAATCCTTAGAATATCTGAAAAAACAATTGCTTGAAATTTAAAATAAAAAAATAAAAAAAATTATAAAAAAAGCTTTACAAAGTGAATATGATGTGGTAGTATAAATGAGCACTCGGCGGAAAGCGAGTGAGAGGACATTGAAAACTGAACAGAAACACGTCAGAATAATTTGGATTTTAGATAGAAAAAAAGAGTCAAGAAGACATGAAGTTGTCTGAAGAATAGAAGACAATGGAGAGTTTGATCCTGGCTCAGGATGAACGCTGGCGGCGTGCCTAATACATGC
>ERZ1032130.188-NODE-188-length-18375-cov-5.716485_pt1 | contig 18375 bp, 19 predicted proteins | sample MGYA00517879_ERZ1032130 | MGnify/ENA primary metagenome ERZ1032130 (study PRJEB33719, sample SAMN04262597) | wastewater metagenome | biome: rural village; feature: animal feces; material: feces | host: Bos taurus | place: El Salvador | collected 2012-01-31 ...
TACTTGATCTGAGCATCTTTCAGTTCTCTAAAGTCACTGGAAAGATTCTTGCTCCCGCACCGCAACCAAAGCAATAATACATCTGCTTTCCGGGCGATACGGAGAAGGAAGGCGATTTTTCATTGTGGAAAGGACACAGTCCGAAATAACTGCTTCCCTTCTTCTGAAGCCTTACATATCCGGAAACTACATCTACTATATCATTTTTCATTCGCACTTCTTCAACCAGTTCTTCCGGATAATACATAGCCTTCTCTCCCTTCGTTGTATTTTAGCCGTGCCAAGACTTCGGAATATATAACTCCTCGTACATAGCAATGGCAAATCTGTCGGTCATAGCCCCTACATAATCGCATACAATGCGTTCCTTCGGGTCTCCGTTTTTGTCCACAAGACTTTTTAAATCCTGCGGCAATTTATCAAAATGTTTCAAATAGTACTCGTACAAAGTTTCCATCAGCATTTCTGCTTTTGCTTCTTCACTTTTGGCATTTTTATTTGTATATACTCTTTCAAACATAAAATGTCTTAAATCCTTCATTGCTTTCGCAACAGGCTCTGACATCATAATGTCATTTTTTCCGTAACTGTTGGTCACTAAATCGTGAATAAAGTGGTCTAACCGTTCACCGGTTGTATAACCAATCACATCACCGATTTCCTTAGGCACATCTTCTTCCGTTAAAATGCCGCCACGAATTGCATCGTCCATATCGTGATGTATGTAAGCAATCTTATCGGAAAAACGCACAATTTTACCTTCCAAAGTGGCAGGCTCACCGGACGTCTGATGATTGCGAATACCATCTCTTACTTCAAAAGTCAAATTGAGACCGATTCCTCCCTTTTCCAAAACATCTACTGTACGAACGCTCTGCTCGCTGTGACTGAATCCATATGGGCAGGCTCTGTCGAGTGCCCTCTCACCGGCGTGACCAAAGGGTGTGTGCCCCAGGTCGTGTCCTAAAGCAATCGCCTCAACCAAATCTTCATTGAGCTGTAACGCCTTTGCAATGGTTCTGGCATTCTGAGACACTTCCAGTGTGTGTGTCAATCTTGTTCGATAATGGTCCCCTTCCGGTGTCAAAAAAACCTGTGTCTTATCTTTCAATCTTCTAAAAGACTTACTGTGCAAAATTCGGTCTCTGTCTCTTTGAAAAACAGGACGAATGTCACATGGTTCTTCTTCCTTCAAACGGCCTTTTGAGTTCATACTAAGTGCCGCATACGGACTTAAATATTCTTTTTCCCATTGTTCCAAACTTTCGCGGATATTCATAATTCCCTCCATAGTTGAACAAACCTTCAAAAACACCTACTCTTTTAATATTCCGTATACATTTTCAATTTCCTTTTTTTGTCGAAAAATATATTTAAAATTTTATTTGTTTTTTATTTGCTTTTTATTTACATTTTTAAACGAATTTTGCTACAATCGGCACAACAACCACTGTCAGAATCGCTGTCACCACAATTGCCAGAGAACTCATTGCCCCTTGAATTTCTCCAATTTCCAGCGCTTTAGAGGTTCCAACCGCATGGGAGGCTGAACCAATTCCAAGTCCCTGTGCCACAGGCTCCTTAATCCGAAACAGTTTACACACAAACGGTCCCAAAACGGCACCCATAATTCCTGCCACCATAACACCCATAATGGTAACTGCTTCTATTCCCTGAAGTTCATGGCTGATACCGACCGCAATCGGTGTTGTGACACTTTTGGAAAGTATGGAAAGTGTCAGAATTTTCTCAAGTCCGAATAGCTTTGCCAGGGCAATTATCGTAAATGCATGGGCAATCACTCCGCAACTGATAGCCACAATAACCGCCACCACATTTTTCTTTAAAACCTGCAACTGTCTATAGAGCGGAACTGCCAGACAAATCGTTACCGGTGTCAGAAATACTGACAAATACTGCGCTCCCTGATTATACGTCTCATAATCCACATCAAAAACCAGTAAAAAAACAATCGTCAATATGGTACTGATTAAAAGCGGATTCACAATGGCATAGTTAAACTTTTTCCTAAGAAACATACCGAAAAAATATGTCACAAGACTGATTGTTACACCAAAAAAGGTGGTAGAAAGTAATACATTATTCATGCTTTTTACCTTCCTTTCTCTTTTTCTGTAGGCGAATAATCCCCTGGGCAACAAGGCCTGTCAAAGCTGTCACAATAACAGTAGAAATAAAACAGATAAACACAAGTGGAATCACTTGTCCTTTTATACTGTCAAAGGACTTGATGAGTCCAACCGATGGTGTAATAAAGAAAATCGGCATAACAGAAAGCATCCAGTCCGCCACATTTTCCACCTGCGGCAGTTTAATCACCTTAAGACACAAAAGCACAAATAAAATAACCATTCCATATACACTCGCAGGTATCGGAAATGGCAGAAAGAAGTGCAATAATTCCGCTATAAAACTAATCGTGGCAATAATACCAATCTGCATCATATATTTCATAAAGTTTCCTCCAGCGGTCCAATCCGCTTATTATCCTTTTAATCATACCACTATTATTGGCGATTTGGAACAAAAATTGTGCGGAAAGATATAAAACAAAAAACCGCTCGCATATGCAAACGGTCTGTTTCTTTTATTCATTCACTGCACAAATTAATTTCATAAGTACAGGTTCAAATTTGGCACCATACCAATGGTTATCTTCCTCTGCAGTTGCCTTAATACATTCAACGGTATAATCAGCCGCAATCTTAGCAGCATCATATGCACTCTTTCCTCTTACATATGCACCCACAAAAGCTGAGGCATAAATATCACCTGTTCCGTGACAACTGTTAGACAATTTTTCATGTTCATAGTAGGAATACTTCCCATCTTCGTAAACAACCACGCCTGTTGTTTCAGGTGAATAAGAAATCCCTGTAAAAATAATATTTTTACAACCAAGAGCCACAAGTTTTTCTAAAATTTCATCAATGTAAGTTCTGTCGTATTCTGTTTTATACTCAGTATCTGTTAAGAAACAGGCTTCCGTGATATTTGGTACAATATAATCTGCTTTTCCGCAAAGCCCCTTCATTGCTTCAACAAATTCTTTATCAAATCCCGGATAAAGATTGCCGTTATCCGCCATGGCCGGGTCAACAATCTTTACGCATTTTTCTGCCGCCGCATCATTCATAATATCTTCTACATAACTAATCTGTTTTGTACTGCCAAGGTAGCCTGTATAAATAGCAGAAAACTTAATACCTTCCTTTTTCCAATGCTCGTTAATTGAAGGCATATCTTCCGTCAAATCACGGAACGTATAGCCGCTAAATCCCGCTGTATGTGTGGAAAGAACCGCCGACGGCAACACACAAGTTTCCAGTCCGCAGGCTGAAATAATCGGAAGTGCTACAGTTAAAGAGCACTGTCCTACACACGATATATCCTGAATGGTAAGTATTTTTTTATAAGACATAACAAATGACTCCTTTAATCTAAGTATATTTACTTTGTAAGTATACTACGATTTGGAGTCATTTAAATATCCAAAATAAAAGGATTTTATATAACCAGATTATTGCTTTTGTTTTCTTCTGACTCTTCTTATACGATTAATATGTCTTTCAAAATCACCATTATTTATAAGCTCTGCCAGAACATATTGTTCAAAAACCGGAACCGTACAGGAATAAAATCCAAGTCCGCTTTCAAACTCTGAAAGCATCTTTTCCGGTAAAACCATATATCCCACACGCATAGACGGTGCTACGGTTTCCGAAAACGTATTCAAATATATGACCGGGCAATCCCCCGCCAGGGAAAAAACCGTATCTACATTCTTCTTGGAAACAGTCAGTTCGGAATCATAATTATCTTCAATAATGTAACCGCCGCGCTTTTTCGCCCAACGTATATATTCGGAACGCTTTGATGCACTGGCAGTAATTCCACTCGGAAAACTGTTAAACGGCGTGATATGAAGCACTGTCGCTTCTGTCCGTTCAAGTTCAGCTGTCTTGATTCCATCCTTCCCAAGCTTTAACATTTCACAAGACACTCCATTTGCCTCGTATACTCTGCGAATCTTATCATAGGACGGATTTTCCAGTGCAAAAACCCGTTCTTTTCCCAAAAGCTGGGCAATCAGACTATATAAGTACTCTGCCCCCGAACCAATGATTATCTGCTCAGGCTTCACGCTGATTCCGCAGCTTCTTGCCAAATATGATGCGATGGCTCCCCTAAGTTCTACGCATCCATGATTTGGAGCTTTCACCAAAATAGCTTCTGCATATTCCGTCAGCACCTTTCTCATTGTTTTGGAAAGAACCGAAAACGGAAACTCATTTTTAATCCTATGCTGATTTGGAGTATGAACCATCATAGGCTCCGCCGCATCTGCATTTGAAATAAAATCACTTTCCTTATATATCACAAAATATCCGCTACGTTCCCTTGATTCCACATACCCCTCATCACACAAAATGGCATAGGAATGTTGAATTGTAATCACGCTGACCTCTGTTTCTTCTGCCAGAATCCTCTTGGAAGGAAGCTTTGTACCATATGGGTAAATACCGCTGACAATGTCTTTACGAAGCTGTTCATACAATTGCAAATATGCCGCTTTACCGCTTTCTTCGTTGATGTAGTATTTCATACTGATACACTCCTATACTAAAATGCGAATGTTATACTCTTCCTAATTTTACAATAGAATCAAAAAAAATCCAAGTCAATCAAACCACTTATTAAACTAGTAAATAAGTATAAAAAAATATCTCATTAAAGCATTTAGATTTTCCTTATCGTTGGAAATCAATGCTAAAACAAAAATAGATGGACAGCGGAAGATGGGGTGAGACGGATTTTTAACCGACCGACGAAGCCACTCCGTGGCGAGAAGACCTTGAACCTTATGATATCTAAGTACATTGAGCAACGAAGTCTGCGGCACTCGAATTTCCTTTGGAAATCCTCGTTCGCAAACTTTCGCAGCATAAAAATAGCGTGAAATGAAAAAAGAACTGCTAGCAGTCCTTTTTCATCCACGCTATTTTGCGTTGCTCAATGTTTAATGCGGAAGATGGGACTTGAACCCACACGTCTATACAGACACAAGATCCTTAGTCTTGCCTGTCTGCCAATTCCAGCACTTCCGCTCAACAAAAAACATATTAACATTTCCCACGGGATTCGTCAACAGTTTTTTGTATTTTTTTTAATTCAGATTCAATACAGGCAATGTTTCATTTGATACATATGTATCCGGTAATTCACCATTCCAGTTCTGTGTATAGTAATATTCAATCAAATCCGGATATTTTGAAAGCATTTCACCAAGGTTTGACATAATTGCCGCATCCTTCTGTCCCTGATATTCTGCACTGTCAGCCGCAATTTTAGCTACTTCTGCATCTGCCTGCGCTGCAATAATAGCTGTATCAGAATCTGCCTGAGCCGCAATAACCTTTCTTTCGGCTTCTGCTGCCGCTTCAAGATTCTTCTGTTCCTGCTCTGTCTGAGCCTTTAATTTGTTCTGTTCAGCAACCTGTTTTTCTTCAACGGCATTTGTAAAGCTGTCTGTAAAATCAATGTTTTCAATAGAAGCAGAAACAACTTCAATATTGTACACAGAAACCGCATCTATCAAAATGTCCTGAATCTGGTTTGATACAGAAGCTCTTGATTCAATTAAAGATTCTGCATTATATTTTGCAAAAACATCTTTTACCGCTTCTGAAATCTTAGGACTAACCACCAGATTAAAATAATCTGTACCGATTGTACGGTAAATTGTCTGCGCATTTTCCTTGTTAATCTGATAGTTTAACGTATATGTTACGGAAACCTCCTGAATATCCGAAGAAAAACAAATTAAATCAATGGTTTCTTTCTGTGTTCTGTTATCCATTTTTATAACCTTTACCCAAGGCGCATCAAAATGAACACCCGCTTCGTAAGTATAGTCCTTAACCTTACCAAATGACACAACCACACCCGTATGTCCTGTAGGAACTGTTTTCACCATAGATAACACAGTCAAAACAACTGCTACAAGAACGCAGGCAAAACCACCTGTTTTTAAACCTGTCCTGCTTTTTTCTTCCTTACCCTTTGACTGGATAAGTAATACCACTCCAATCAACAAAACTACAATTGCAAAAACTAATATCGCCATATCGTCTCCTCCTAATGTAAAAGTCAAATTCCTATTTTAATGTCTCACTATTGTTGAGCACCATCGTACTATACAAAAATAACACATCTTTATCTATAAAATCAATATACTTACTCAAGATTCCCGGTTGAATATATCTTATGTCAACCAAAGTCACCTTTTTATATCCTTGTGCCAAAAGCGGTGCTATACTGCTGCCAAAAGAATCCCTGAACACAATCAACTCATCATCCATCTTAGTATTCGGGTTCTCAATTGTTACAAGGGAAATCGGTCCGCCTACATATAATTCATATGGGTCAGCCTCTTCCATCTGACTTAAATCATATACAGGAATCTCCTTACTGTTTTCATAGTCAAATACCCGCAGATTTTTGATAGTATCATTGGTCAGATATTTTATTTTATCAGGTTTTAAATCCAGTGCCGCCTGACCATAATATACACCGCAAAAATCACCTTCCGCCTGAACTGTTTTATATTCTGTTTCTACGCCATTTCCCATAGCCGCCAACAGTTTTTCAGCCACTTTCGTGAGATTCTCCTGTTTCCAGTGCGTATCCGTTTTGTAATAATCCTTTGAGGACAAAAGCGGGAAAATATCCACATAGGTCATATAAGAATTATCCGAAACCACTGTGGACACCAATGCATCATAATCCATTTGCAGATGTCCGCTCTCCGTAGCATAAAAATAGTTTTTATCCGGAATAACAGACAAATATACCTTACTGCCACTATCCTTTAGATACATATCGTATATATTTTTAAACCGTTCCGATGCTCTGTCTATAGACTCCTCATTCAGCGGATACTCCATCGAAATGATACTTCCATCTACCACATAAAGAGCATTGTTATCTGCTTTCAAAGAACTTACAGCCTTTAAGCTTCTGAACATCTCTCTAAAAGGGAACTGGTCTAAGCTGTATTCCTCAAAATTACTCATAAATCTGCCGCTAAGAACACTTTCCAAAGACAATTCCGGCTGTTGTTTTAAATTTCTTCTCTCCGCTTCAGAATACTCCGAATCCGGCTTCAAAAATACCATACTGACCAAGAATACAAACACACCCGTCATCACCGAAATCAGAATAAAATTTCTACTTTTCACCATAAAAGCCACCCTTAAAATCTAAAATATAAAAATGGATTAAATGAACCATCTACCAGATACGCTGTACATAATAAAAGCAATGCCACAAGCACAATCGGTTCGACTACAACCAGACACCCATCTGTCAGGCGCATCTTCCGGCACTTCTCATAGATTTTCTTTGGCAGATTTGTCGCTCCCAAAACGCCAATCAGTAAAATCGGACCATAGCTCTTTAAATAGTACCAAAACTCTGCTCCTGTCACTTCACCGCCGCCTAAGAAAAACATATTTTTAAGGTAGATACCTATTTCTCCTACACTGTTTACATTAAATATTACAAAACTAACCAGAATAAAAAACAGAGTATAGATTCTGCTAAGTACCTTACTCTTTTCCAGTTTCTTATAAAGCCACAGCTTTTCTATTATCAACAAAACTGCAAAGTATACCCCCCAGATTATAAAATTCCACTGGGCTCCGTGCCAGAAACCGGTTAAAAACCATACAACCAATATGTTGAAAATTTGTCTTTTTATGCCGCACCGGTTCCCACCAAGCGGTATATATACATAATCCCTAAACCAGCTTCCAAGAGAGATATGCCATCTGCGCCAAAACTCTGTAATACTTTTACTCAGAAACGGATAATTAAAGTTTTCCGTGAATGAAAAACCAAGTAGTTTGCCAAGTCCGATAGCCATATCACTGTAGCCGCTGAAATCAAAATATATGTGTAGTGCTGCGGTCAGGGCATACAACCAATAAAAGGCTACCGTCTTCTCGCCGGAGCTTTGAAAAATCTGACACAACTCACCCAGTTGGTTGGCGATAAGTACCTTCTTGGCAAGTCCCAAAACAAATCTTTTGATTCCATCCGCAATTTTTTCCGAAGAATAACCTCTGCTTCCGAGTTGCTCATTGATATCTGAATACCGCACAATCGGTCCTGCTATAAGCTGGGGAAACATTGCAATATATGTGGCCAGATACAAAACATTTTTCTGGCTTTTGACCTTTCCGTAATACACATCCAGAATATAACTGATAATCTGGAATGTATAAAAGCTGATTCCGATAGGCATTATCACATTCAATGCCGGAATTTCAGCCTTAAAGATTGCATTTACATTCTCTATAAAGAAATTTGCGTATTTAAAATACATAAGAAATGCAAGGCACAATATAACCGAAACTATCATAACAGGTTTTTTCGGCAATTTTTCCATCAAAATTCCTGCCAGATAACCGATTCCTACCGACAAAAGCATTAAAAAGACATACTTCGGCTCACCCCACGCATAAAACACAAGGCTTGCCAGAAACAGTACAAAATTCTTCAGTTTTTTCGGTACCACAATATATAAAATCAATACAATCGGCAAAAAATGGTACAAAAATGTCACACCGGAAAACAGCATAGCAATTGTCTCTCCTTCATCCTCTCACATTTTGAAACAAAGGTATACATACAGAAAAAGTCCTACTCATTTGCAGAATAGGACTTTTACATTTTACAAACTTTCTTCGTATACTACTGTTGCATTTTCAAAAGCACCTGTAGTTTTGTTTTTGAATGTTTCAATGATTTCACCGTTACCGAACGCTGAGATTACATAGTTATCATCAACTGTTACGATAATCAATGTTTCCGGGAATCCACACATCCACTGTCTGTTCATAATATTTTCTTTTAATGCATCTGCAACAGCGGTTACATCATCTGCATTTGTCACATGATAAACACCACCTGTGAAAGTATTGGCATTCATCATATGCATAAGAGATGCCGCATCATCAATCTTATCCGCATAATCGGTTGGGAAACCTAATGTAGCATTTAATTCTTCTGTATTTGTAATATCAAATGTACCCGGCTCATCCATTACCATATTATTGGAATCCCCGCCACCTGCTACAAATTTGTTATCTTCTTCGTAAGTTGCCCAGATAGTCTGCAAAATACCAGCTGCTCCTTCGGCACTTATGTTATCATTTGTAGTGTCATCTGTCACTGTATCGTCGGCAACATTGTCTTCTACAACCTGATTGTTATTTTCTGCATCATCATTGCCGCCTGTAGTGTCCTTTTCTCCACAACCAATCAAAGATATGGTCATTACCGTAAGTAATAATAGTGCAATTTTCTTTTTCATAATTTTTCTCCTTATTTTGCTACTTGTTATAACACGTATAGTATAACCTAAAAAAAAAAGAAAAGAAACCTTTTCACACCAAATGGATAGAATTTCATATTTTCTTAATAATTAGCATTTCTCAAAAATCGTCTTTTATTCACTTTACAAATTACTTATTATAAAAAACACACCGGAATCTCATAGACTCCGGTGCTTATTCTCTGTAATGCAGAAGATGGGACTTGAACCCACACAGTATTGCTACCACATGGACCTGAACCATGCGCGTCTGCCATTCCGCCACTTCTGCGTACAAAAGCCATTTTAACGTTTTTGGCGGTAACTGTCAAGTTCACATCTAAAAAACTTTTAAAATTTATTTTTTCATATATTTTCCTTCAAACACTTCAATAGGTAACGGTTTATCGTGATAGTATCCCTGTACATAATCACATCCGCACTGCTGAATCGTTTTTTCTTCTTCTTCTGTTTCCACACCTTCACAGATAACTTCTAAGTTAATCTTATTAAAGATATCGACAAGACCTGACATAATTTCCAGACCTTTTTGATTGTTGATACTGTTCTGTACAAAGCCCCTGTCGAATTTGATAATATCAATCGGCATAAGTCCAACCGTATTAAGCGAGCTGTAGCCGGAACCGAAATCATCCATGCTGACTTTATGCCCTTTTGCTCTTAACTGACGAAGCTTATTTATAATAAACTCAACATCATCATAGAAAATAGTTTCTGTTACTTCAAATTCCAAATACTCTCTTGGGATATCAAAATCCTTAATTTTCTTAAGCATCTGTTCCCAAGAACCATCTTCCTGAAAATCAAAACGCGATAAATTTACACTGATTCTAATCGGTATAATTCCGTTATCCATCCACTTACGAATCAACGCACATACCTGGTCGAGTACACAGAAATCCAGCTGAATAATCATACCCGTACGCTCCAAAATCGGAATAAAAGACATCGGCGGAACAATCTTGCCGTCATCATCAAGCATACGTACTAGTGCTTCCGCACCAATAACAAGACCCGATTCAATCGCAACCTTCGGCTGTAAGTAAACCAGAATACGATTATCCTTAAGCGCACGCTCAAACATAGGAATCATTTCACGTTCCATTCTGGCTTTCTCTTCAATCTTTTCATTATAAAAGACCAAAGATGTCAAATAATTATCCTTTGCGCTCTTACGTGCCATTTCTGCTTTATCAACAATTTCCGAAACATTCTCGTCTTCCGAACGAATAATATAGGCACCGCAATTCAAATGAATATTGGCAAGCGGAAAGTCCGGTGTAATCATTTCAATGAATTTTGAAATAAGCTTCTGTAAATCATTTCCAACCTGTTCTTCGCTGTCATCATCGATTTTTACAAGTGCAAGAAATCTGTCCGAATGCATTCTGCATCCGACTATACAGTCATCAAAATCAGAAATGAAGAAATCTGCAATAGATTTCAGCAACTTGTCACCCTGTTCGTAGCCATAGATATTATTGATATACTTAAAATTGCTGACATTGCCGGATAAAAGCATAAATCTTTGATTGTGTTCTGCAATTACTTTTCCGACTTCTTCCTTGAAATCATCATAGAAAAGTAAATTGGTAAGTTTATCATTCGCCATAAAATACCCTCTTTGTCTTCCATGAGCATATATCCCTATCCAAATAATACCATTATTAGCCGGCAAAAACAACGTGCCAATAGTCCTAGTCCTATTTCAGGATTGAGCCCACATCCTTGATAATAATAGACACTTTGCCTGTTTCATCCTGAATATATTCAAACACATCATTATTCTGTAAATATTCAATCGGAACAATAATTTCAATACCGCTTTCCGTAACAATCTTTTGCTTCTTATTCAGCTGTTTTTCCATTTTTTTGCTGATAGTAATCGGACGTTCCGTCAGTTTTTCTTCTCTTGCTTTTTCTATACACTGTTCCATCGCTTTTTCATTATCGGCAAAGAATACCTGGCTAAATTCCTCCACATCCAGTGTACCTTTTTCCTGTACGATTTCCGATACGGTCTGTCTGTATTCCATCAGTTTTTGGGGAACTTCTTCGTACACTTCCTTTACCGTTTCGTGAACAACCGTTTCAAAGGCTTCCACCATCTCTTTTTCCGATTTACCCATTGCAAGCTTTAACACATGGTCTGCAAGATAATTGCAGCTGTGCCCATCCACAAAATTCTCACAGTCTGACACTCTGATATATCCATTGGACAAATTCAGATAAAAATATTCTGTAATTTTTTGTCCTGCTGAAGGTAAAATCTTGTTATTGCGTTTCCACTCTACAAGTCCCGCCTCATCAATATTACAGATGAATTTTGTCTGATAATTGAGTTTGAAAAACACTATATATTCCTGTTCATCCATGTTGGCCTTTACAAAAATACCATTCCCCGGCATTACGTCAGGGTTAGACTTTAAAATCGCGTGAATCTCATTTGCCACATATTCCACTACGGATGCGAAGGGTGACTCTCCTCTTTCCAAAACCTCTGTCATGAAATCATTTGGTCTGATGCGTGCTTTTCTACTGGTTACCTCGTAAAAATATTTTGTCAGAAGGGAATACACATATTTTCCTTCCGCATCATCCGTTCCCAGTGTCACCTGCGTTGCATTTACAAACGGCAGGTTAATATCAAAAATACAAAACACCGCTTCTTCTATCAGTATATCTTTATTTCTCATTTTTAATCCTTTCTGCCAAATCCTCAAGATACATCCATCTGTCCATCTTTTCATTCAGCAAATCCGTAAGTTTTTCTTTTTCCTTTGTCAGCTCGTTCAGTTTTACAAAATCTCGCGAAAATTTTGTAATGCCCTGCTCAATTGCTTCTATTTTCTCTTCAATTTCGGCAATATTGCTTTCTATTGTCTGATATTCCCTTTCTTCCATATAAGTGAATTTCAGCTTTTTCTGGCGCATTTTTGAGGGGTCATACTTCTCTTTTGCCGCCTCTTCCTTTGCGTCCTTTTTGGCGGAAATATCATCTAAGCCTGCATCAATTTCTCTTTTTAGCATATATTCGGTATATCCGCCTTCGTACTGCTTCAATATCCCGTTTTCCTCAAAGGAAAAAATACGTCTCACCACTCTGTCGAGAAAATATCTGTCGTGGGACACTGTAATAACAATCCCTAAAAATCGGTCCAGATAATCTTCCAGAATCGTCAGCGTTGTGATATCCAAATCATTGGTAGGCTCGTCCATAAAATGTAGCCCTACCTCTGCACCACTTGATTTTAGTGGGTTTAACGGAATACACAACTGTGTTTCCTGTTCACCCTCTATATTTTATATGAAAGAAAACGCATAGTCAATGTTAACCATGCGCTTACTTATGTCCCTCAATTCCGAGGTTCATGTATTCTGTTGTTTTCTTTACTTATAGGTTTTTTAGTATGTTCATGTTCTTTTTATCCAGAGCCTTTTTCAATCTCTGATTCTCTTCTTTGAGCTGTTCGTTCTCTCCTCTTAGGAGTCTTATCTGCTCATGCAATTTCGCAATTTCATTATCCATGACCATGTCAAGGATTCCCTTTCGTGGATCAACCATACCTGCCTGTTTCTCCACAGCTTCATCTACCAATTTCCTCACGGTTGGATTCTTATAAAAGAACCCTCTTGATAATCCTGTTTGTACCATCAGTTTTGGTACTGTCACTCTCTCGCCTTCTTCTACCATTTCCAGTATGGTTATTCTGGCAAGGTTAATTTTTTCTACACTGACTCTACGGTTACATTCCACCATCTTGTCGTATTTGCTCATATTCATCACCCCATCCATCCAGATTTTGCAGTATGATATCGGACAACCTTTTTCGTGCCTTTCGTGTATCATCTGCCAGAATCTGATTGCTCATCTTCCTATAATATTTTACATTTTTGAGATTACTGTGTCCGAGCAGTTTTGCTATGGTCCAGTCATCCAAATGCATCTCTGTCAGCTTTACGCCATAATAGTGCCGGTATAAGTGAGAGCCGAAGCCAAATAAGTTACCATTATCATCTCTTATGTTCTGCTCTCGAATCATCTTTACGATTCGGCTTTGTATCGTACCATACTGCATCGGCTTATTCGGATTGTTCTCGTTAACAAAAATGTACTGTGTTTCTCCGAATCTTTCCTGCGTGTAAGCAATCGCTTTTCTTATCAGAGCTGCCAGTTCTGCACTGACCGGTTTCTCATAAGTGCTGGTCTTCATCTGCCGGATTCGTATAATGGTATCTATTCCCTTTTCATATAAGCAGTCTGTTTCAAGTGTTAAGGTATCCGAGATTCTCGTTCCCAGCATCTGGTGGATTACCATTAGTCTTGCAGTCTGCTCATCCATCTTTACAATGGCTGCGTTTAACCGTTTTAATTCTTCATCAGAATATACCTTGAATTCTGCTTTAGGTGTTGGTGGAATATCTCTTGTTAAAAATAATGTGCTTAAATTCTGATATCCGCATGTATGACCGATGCTTTCCAAGACTGCCCTAAGCCTATTTATATCTGCATGAAAATGTTTTGTTTCTGTTGCCTCGGTTTTTAGGTAGGTCAGATACTCTTCAATAATTTCTCTTTCCAGTTCCTTACATGACTGAATCCGTGGATACCTTTCCTTTAGGTATTTTGATAACCGCCTCATGGCAGTCATCTCTTTTTGTACACAAGCAATTGCTTCTCCCTGTAAGTTTAGGTATATTCCCGTTTTCACTTCTTCTCGGATTTCCTTTTGAGGTATGCCGGTGAAATTAATTGTCTTGGAACTTTTGATTAAGTTGTCTTTGTAAGGGATGTCTAATTTTTCAAGTTTCCAGATATCCTTTTCCCTTTCCGGGATTTCCTGCACGTTGACAAAATCAAGCATTGCATCCAGATACCCAAATTCTCTCGTCTTTAACAGGACTACTGTTCCATATACGCACTCTCGCTTTTTGGTAATTTCAATCCCTTCTTGGAACATCCACGCTTTCAGCTTTTTCATCCACACTTCTTTTTCTATGTCTGCCAGACTGTTGATGTTCTTCGCATATCGGCTTAAAAATCGACATATCTTTCTGTACCGAGTACGTTCCGCATAAAAAGTCGCAATATCAACTTTCTTACTTCTATCCAGTAAAAACGCTCTTACCTCTTCTTTGATATTTCCTGATGGTAACTCACTTAAATCGTAATATGGATTCTTTGCTACATATTTTGCTTTCAGCTCATCTATTGAGATTCCTTTGTAATGTACCAACTCTCTGATGTATATTCTATTCTCCATTATCGTTCACCCCCTTTCTGAGACAATTTGCCAAGCTGCCTTTTTTAAAATATTCTTCATTGGCTTTCTCTATCTTCTTTGGCATAAAGTCCACATATTGACGTGTCATTTCTTCGTAGTCATGTCCCAGATAATCTCGAATGCTTTGTATCGGAACCCCTGTATCATAAAATGCTGTTGCTATGGTGTGGCGGTAGTCATGACTTCGGAAAATGTATTCTCCGTTTTGGATATTGCATTCCTTGCATGCTTTTATCATTTTGTTCTTAAAGGTACCCTTATGATAGGCACCGCCTTTTTGATTCTGAAATATATACTCATCAGCCTTTCGGTTGTATTTTGCAATGTAAACTTTCATCAGCTTGTATAAAGCCATTGGTATCGGTATGCGTTTGTAAGTTCGCATTTTTATCTGATACACCTGTATCCATGCGTCATGTCCCTGCATATAATAAGCATTTCCTTTTAGCGTACATACCTCACTGAGCCGAAGTCCGATTCCCCATAAATGTAAAAACATAAGTCTTGTATCTTCTGGAAACTTATATAGGTTAGCCATGATTTCATCCATGACTTCTTGTTCCACACTTCGGTCATGATGTTGTTGAAATGTTTTCTTTATGTAGTAGTCTGGATCAAACGGGATTCTTTCAATGTGACCTTTAACTTTTAGATAATTGAAAAAGTGCAGGATGCACATGACCTTTTTGTTATACGTTTCTTCTTTAACTTCCCGAAGCTGCTCTGCCCGGAAGTATTCATCCATTTGTTGGCTTGTCACCATACAGACATTTTCTGTCTCTGATTGATTTAAATCTTCTAAAAATCCCCTTATATATACCTGCTCACTTCTGAGATTACTAATTGCTAGGTTGGTAATACCGATTCCATATTTTATGTACATCTGTAACAGATGCCTGTTTCCCTTATGAGTAACCTCTGCAAAGGATATGGATTGTGCCGGATTTGATGGGTCCAATCTCTCCGGTTGCAGATGTAACCGTTCCATATACCATACATTGGCATCCCAATGTATCTCTTCCGCTTCCATAAAAAGTGCCTTGGCACACCATGCGGTAACTCCTGCATAATAATGCTTTTGATAATCACTTCCCAGCGTTTCCTTGAACCTCTCAATCTGTTCCAGTTCCATTTTCTCAAGGTCTTCGATTTGTTCTTTTACGCAAAAATCATATAATCTCAGCAGTCCTCCAAGCTGTGCATGCATTCGCTCCCTATTAGCTGCATGCTCGATGAAATAATGCAGTGTTGTGAAAACCTGCTTTTTCATCTTCTGTGGTGCTTTCTTCGTAAAGTCCCATACTAAAAGTTTCTTATTAGCATCCTTATAAAAACTCTCGGCTATTTTTACGTCCGGATGGTAAGGCATGTATAATATAGTATCTGCATATTCCGGTCTTACTGCTATTCCACTGACTGTTATCTGTAACTGGCTTTTTATGGAATGCAGTTTCACTTGGTCAATTGTCTTTATGTATAATCCGCAGGATGTTTTATTTACCCTGCTCTGTAAATACTTTTCGTATTCTAATCTCCAGTGATAGTTCAATTCACTGATATGCCAGATTTCATTTTCTATCATGAACGTCTTTAATTTATTTCTATAGGAAACCGAGCTTACCTCACAAGCCAGCAGTTCTTTCTCCAACTGTGCTATCAGTTCTTCCCTATTCACTTGTGGCTCTGTTAGCTGTAGCACTTTGGCCAACATGAGGTATCGCCTCCTTTACAGTAATTTGTCTATGCCGTATAGGTCAGAGTGTCTTTCATAAAACTCCCTGCTTGCTTCCATAAGTTTGTCATCAAGAATTCCAAGGTACTTGACTGTAGTGTCCAGATGCTTGTGTCCTAATGCCTGACTGATAAGCTCCAGTGTCCAGTCTGCATTCCATCTTGAAACTGCAAAATATCGTCTCAGCATATGTGGTGTTAGCTTGTATCCAGTCTTTTTCTCCATGCGTTTCAGCATGTCATATACGCTTTCCACCATCATCGGCTTTCCTGCTGTTTCCCCAGCGATGTTGATAAACAAAAGTGTCTGGTGTTGTAGCAGTTTCCGATATTCATTCATGTATCTCAGCAGGAAATCGAAGGTATCATCGCTTACCCTCGCTTTTCTGTACTCTGCATTTTTGGCTCTGGCATTATTATCATTATCATCTCTAAAGTACACACGGACTGTCTTTCGCTGATAATCGATATCCCTGGTATAATCTACACCAAGGATTTCTCCGATGCGGAAACCTGTTTCTGCTATCATCAGCAGAAGCAATTGGTCACGGCTATTCGTGCATGCCTGTAAAATATCTATAATTTCCACCTCTTCGGCTGCTCTTACATTTCTCTCCTTGGGTTTGAAATAGCCTTTAAAAGATTTTGCTCTGATAGTTCTTTTTACCCCTACTGCGTTAGCTACTGTAATCTGGTTATAACTCAGAATCTGTAGTGGCTTTGCCAGTCCGCAGTCTGCCATATATAAAAAGAACCCGAACACATCTTTTAGGTATGCGTTACAGGTTCCTTTTCCGGTGCTTTCTTTTCGATTGTTTGCTACGTGATTCCCTTCCAATAGCCAGTATAAAAACTGCACGAAGTGTTTGTTCTGGTCTTCGTATCCCATCTCACTCACTTCCTCAAGTTCTACTTCCTGCCGATTGAGGTACTCCATGTAATAACATAATGCAAAGGCCATTCTCCTTACTGTGTTCGGAGAGCGGTTTGCATCTATCTTGTGCTTCAGGAATTTGCTCGGATATAAAACAACGTCATATGTTTCATTATCCAGTATGTAATAAAACTTGTGTTTACCTTCATTCAGCACTTTTACTGCATATCGTTTCATTGCTCGCTCTCCTTTCTTTCAGCCTTTTTTCAACTACATACACTACCATACACTTGGGAATATATCTAGCAAATTATGCCACTTTCCCGCTTATAAATCTTATTTTTCTATTAATCTATCTCGCACGCTCTCATTCTTACAAGAGCAATCCCTACGACAATATATATCCCCATTATGACACCTGACACTATAAAAAGTATTTTCCACATACGCACCTCCAAATTTTAGACAAACTAAATTTATTCCCCAAAGAAACACACTTACATCATCTGACACTCTGCCATCGTGACTGCTTGGTCCTCTGCAGCAAAGTACATATCTGACTCCTCTCTGGTTACCATTAAGATTTCCTCGGCTTCTTTTTCTCCCATCTGAATCGGTGCAAGATAAGGAATGATTTCTGCACACAACTTCTGATCCGGGCAGGTGTTGATAAAGCCACCATAAGTATCCAAAATCAAACGGTCCACCATATCGGTAATTATCATCTTGTCTGCATCATAAAGGTGACTTCCAAGGAAATTTGCCATATTCTCCGGTGTTGTGGAGATGAAAAACTCTTGTCTGTTCCCTCCGTCACTTGGATAAAAATAGGCATATCCAGCCTTTTCTGTATCCAGTATCTTTTCTACCATGCTTTTTTCTTTCTCTGCCATTATTTCTTCCTCCGCTTCACGCTTCGTTAATTTCTGTGCTGCTAAAACACACAAGAATGCGGCAGAAGCTTTCTGTACCTCTGCCGCATGGATTCTGTGATTTAGTCTCACTGCCATAATCCTTCACTTCTTGTAAGTGACTTGCTCCTATTCGACACTACTTCCCGGAGC
>ERZ1032130.189-NODE-189-length-18324-cov-5.813728_pt1 | contig 18324 bp, 17 predicted proteins | sample MGYA00517879_ERZ1032130 | MGnify/ENA primary metagenome ERZ1032130 (study PRJEB33719, sample SAMN04262597) | wastewater metagenome | biome: rural village; feature: animal feces; material: feces | host: Bos taurus | place: El Salvador | collected 2012-01-31 ...
TGTTATACTTTCATTATCAAAAACAGGTGGGGTATAAACACCCCACCTATTATCCCACAATTGTCACCTTTTATATCAATCTATGATCCATCCTATGTAAATCCTCCGGCAATCCGGCTCTCTCCTGTGGCGTAATCAATCTCAACTCCCGGCTGCACATTATATACAAATACACAAAACTCGACGCCTACGCCTTCATCCTCCACAGAATACGCTTCCATCAGTACACCTTCTGCTACCAGATTATTTCCTTCAAACACCGGAGTCACACGATAAAGCACATGATTTCCAGTCTCTCTGACATAGTTTGCCACCTCATTTTCAAATGGCAGCATTCCTTCCACATTCAGATATCTGGTGCCGGTGATCAGATTCCGCTCATTTGCATTTTCCCCACTCAGCTGATAACCAATCAAATGACAGCGGTTATACAAAAACAGATCTTCAATTACTTCCGAATATTTCACGGTATGCCAGCCTGAAGGCTTTATCATACCGATTTCTCCGCGCTCCTCTGTAGGCATTAAATCTTTTCCAATGTTCGCATATGCCCCACCGCATCTTCCAAGGGAATCCAGTTCGCTATAGATTTCAAAACTTTCCGTTTTTACATCCGAAGATTCAAAATACGGAACATTTCCATTGACCTCTACAAAGGGGCTTCCGTTATATTCAGAAGCTAATAAAGGAACTTCTTCTCTGGTCACTGTGCCATAATTCGATTTGCCAGATAAATTGTTGGCAAAAAACATTGCAGCCACCAGCACCGTAAGAAACAATCCGCCAAATATTTCTTTTCCTATTTTCACTTACTCACCTGCAAAGTACCGATCAATTCCATCGGCCATACCTTCCGCCATCAGTCTCTGATAATCCTCTGACGCCATTTTCTGGTCTTCTTCCGGATTACTCATATAACCCATTTCTACAATGGTTGTAGGTACCGTTGCCCAATTAATACCGCTCATGGTGTCAGTTTCCCACACACGCTGCTTTTTCGCACCGGTTTTTTCCACAAATGCATCCAATACGCAGTCAGATAAGCGTCTGCTCTCTTCATAAAGCGCCCCATTATATGGATTGGATGGTGTCTGACATAAGGTCATTGCCCCATTCACACCAGAATCTGCTGCTCCGTTTGCGTGGATTCTGATAAATGCATCTGCTGCTGCTTCATTTGCCACTGCTGCTCTCTCTGCATTGCTAATATTCACTTCATGAGTGGTTCGTACCATAAGAACCTCATAACCACGTTCCAGAAGAATTTCTTCTAAAAGAAGTGCCACCTGCAAGTTGAGTTTATATTCCGGAATTCCCGTAGCTGCACCGGTAGTTCCACTGGAAACCTTCGCTTTTGTTTCAGAAGCACCTGGTCCCACAGGCTCTTTTTCAGAATTTCCTTTCTGCTGATGTCCAGCATCAATTACCACTAAAAATCCTGTATTTTCTGATGAATCTTCTTTTTCTTCTACGACTTCCTGAACTTCCAGCTCTTCTTCAACTTCCGTTTCTGCTGCTTCCTCCACGACTTCCACAGTCACCACTTCTTCAGGCTCTGTCTTTGTTCCACAACCAGCTAAAGAGGCTGCCAGCAGCAGCCCCAGCAAAATCTTATAACATCTTTTCATTCCATTCTACTTCCTTAAACCCGGTCAGTACAAAGTCATCTCCCACAACCAGAGGTCTTTTCACCAGTTTTCCATCTGTCGCAAGAAGCTTTAACTGCTCTTCTTCACTCATTGCCGGAAGTTTGTCTTTTAATTGCATTTCCTTATACAACACACCGCTGGTATTAAAGAATTTCTTCAGTGGCAAACCACTTTTTCCATACCATTCCTTTAATTCTTCGTAGGTTGGATTTTCTTCTACAATTGCACGTTCCACATACTCTACCCCATTGGCATCCAGCCATTTTAATGCCTTTAAGCAGGTACTGCACTTTCTATAAACCAATACTAACATCTCAAAACCTCTCTTTTCCAATCTATTTGGGCGTGCATGAAATAATGAATACTCTGCATCCCAAAAATTTCATTTTTTTACACTTTTCACTTAGTTTAAAGCAAGTTAATAGGCGTATACAAGAAAATTTTATCATATAGTCCAATTTCCCGCATTTTTCAGGATATTTCCATATATTTTGGGGCTCTTCAAGACCCTTTTTCCTAATACGCCCATTTTACAATCCTAACAAACATATTTTACTTATATTTCGGGCACAGAAAATATAAAATTTCCTATACGCCCACCTATTATCTTTAAAAGACTGCTATCTTTAAAATACCTTTTTCTTTCTATACGCCCACCAGTTCGACGATGGACATTTTCTTATTCTGCCAAAATTCTATTCAGAAATTCTCCCACTTCTTTTTCATAAAGCTTTCCATCCACGCAGAAGCTCATTCCGTGAGCTGCACCTTTGACTACCACCCGTCGCTTATCCTGGGATACACATGCATCATAACATTTCTCGCTCATTTCACATGGCACAAAATAGTCTTCATCTCCATGAATGAACAGCACCGGTACACGACAATTCTCCATGGATTTTAGCGGCGAACATTCTTCAATATCAAATCTGCCAAAAAGCTTTGCTCCAAGTCTGACCGCCGTATAGGTCACATTTACCGGAAACTTTAACTGCTTCATGACTTCTCTTAAAATTTCTTTCGGTTCCGAATATGGACAATCTGCCAAAATCCCCTTGACATTTGCCGGAAGACCCAGATCTGATGCCATCAGCACTGTAGAGGCTCCCATGGAAACCCCTGCCAGCACGATGGGAGTTCTATCTCCAAATCTTCTGTTGGCATAGCGAATCCAGTCCATGCAGTCGTAGCGTTCTTTTACGCCAAAGGTAATTGCTTTGCCGCCGCTTTTGCCATGGGCACGCTGATCCACAAGTAATGCATTATAGCCTGTGCGCTGTGCATATAACAAAATGCCGTTGCCGTCACGAAGAGCACTTCCCCGATAACCGTGGAAAAACAATAAAAGGGGAGCACCGTCTTTCACATGATAATATTTTCCGGCCAGCGTGATTCCGTCTCTGGCCTCAATAAAAATTCTCTGAAAAGGCAGTTTCCCGGCTTTTTCCATTCCTTTTTTTATGGTTTCTTCAAAAGGCTCATACTGTTTGCCCTGCAGCATTTCAACTTCCAAGCCCTGATTTTTCTTCATCCTTCCAAATACCATTTTGTATACGGTATAAACTCCCACGCCTCCTACCGAAAGGACTGCGCCCACATTTCGAAGCACTTTTTTCATTTTGATCATCTCCTCAAAAAAAGTTCTTTCATTCTCTATAACATTTTTACCCTCTATAGGAAAATTATTCTAGCACAGGCACGTTTGTGAAACAATAAAGAAAAAATTAATTTTCAGTTAAATTTACATACATTTTACTAGTATTTTATATCACCGGTGCTATAATGAAAAATAGGGGTCTATTTCCCAATTTTCTCAAATATATAAGGAGATCATTATGAATATCATTATTGTCGGCTGCGGAAAGGTAGGTTATACCCTTGTTGAGCAGCTAAGCAATGAAGAACATAATATTGTCGTTGTTGACAAAAATGCTGAAAAAGTACAATTTATTACGGATAATTTAGATGCTATGGGTGTCATTGGAAATGGTGTCAGCTACCAGACACTGCAGGATGCGGGAGTGGCAACCGCAGACCTTTTAATTGCAGTGACTGGCTCTGATGAAGAAAATCTGCTCTGCTGTGTTATTGCACAAAAAACAGGGAACTGCCAGACCATCGCCCGTGTGCGTAACCCGATCTACAATTCGGAAATTGATTTTCTGAAAGATGAATTTGGCCTTGCAATGATCATCAATCCGGAGCTGACAGCTGCCAGGGAAATTGCGAAAATGTTCCAGTTTCCTTCTGCGATCCGAGTAGATACCTTTGCCCGCGGCCATGTGGAATTACTTCACTGCAAACTGACAAAGGATTCACCGCTCATTGGAGTAAAACTGATGAATCTTCATCAGAAGCTAAAGGTAAACGTCCTGGTCTGTGAGGTTCTCCGTGGAGACGAGGTCATCATTCCAAACGGTCATTTTGTATTTGAAGAAGGCGATATCATCGCCATTGCATCCAACCGAAAGAATGCAAGAACCTTCTTTAAAAATGCCGGAATTATGAAAAATCCGGTGAAGAACGCGATTTTGGCAGGGGGAGGGAAAATTTCCTACTATCTGGCAAAATCACTGATTGCCTCCGGTATCGACGTTACCATTATCGAACAGAATCCTTCCCGGGCAGATTTTTTAAGCGAAGAGCTGCCGGAAGCCACCATTATTTTAGGAGATGCTACGGACCAGTCCGTACTTGACCAGGAAGAATACCAGACAGCCGATGGCTTTGCCTGTCTGACAGGTCTTGATGAAGAGAACATTCTTCTGGCTCTCCATGTGAATGCCAGTTCAAAGGCAAAAACGGTTACAAAGGTAAATCGTATCAGCTTCCAGAATGTGATCGATCAGCTGGATCTTGGCAGCATCATTTATCCGCGTGTCACAACCGCAGACTATATTTTAAAATTTGTCCGCTCCACAAGTGCCGCACAGCATGATAATAATGTAGAAACTTTATATAAGCTGGCAAACGGTAAAGCGGAAGCCCTGGAATTTAACATCACGGATACTTCGGGAATTACAAATGTTCCTTTGCAGCAGTTAAATATCCGTAAAAATACACTGATCGGATGTATCTACCGCAACGGAAAAGTTATTTTCCCTGGCGGGCAGGATATGATCAAGGTAGGAGATACTGTCATGGTGGTACTCTCCGGTTACCGCTTATCAGACATTGAAGATATCCTGGAGGATAGAGTTGTATGAATTACTCAATGATCATTTTCATTCTGGGACATCTTCTTAGATATGAAGCAATCTTTATGATGCTTCCGACAGTGACCGGATTTATCTATGGTGAAAACGAGGCGGTAGCATTCCTTTGCGTTGCACTGGTCACTTTTTTACTGGGTACCATATTAATCTGCAAGGAAGTAAAAACCAAGCAGCTTTATACAAGAGACGGCTCCATTACAGTTGCTCTTGGCTGGATTGTCTTAAGTCTTTTTGGCGCACTGCCGCTGACGATTTCCGGGGATATTCCTTTCTATGTGGATGCACTGTTTGAAACAATCTCCGGATTTACAACCACCGGCGCCAGCATTCTGCCAAACGTAGAAGCACTCAGTCATGCCAGCCTGATGTGGCGAAGCTTTACTCACTGGGTTGGCGGTATGGGAGTTTTTGTATTTATTCTCTCACTGCTTCCGATGATCGGCGGTTCTACCATGCAGCTGATGAAGGCAGAGTCTCCCGGCCCCTCCGTTGATAAATTTGTTCCAAGAGTCAAGGATACTGCAAAGCTTTTATACAGTATCTATATTGTCATAACTGTTATTCAGCTGATTGCTCTGTTATTGGCAAAAATGCCGCTGTTTGATACCTTGACACTTACCTTTGGTACAGTTGGCACCGGCGGTTTCGGTATCAAAAATGACAGCCTGGGAAGCTATACATCACTGCAGCAGTGTATTATTACAGTTTTTATGATCATCAGTGGGATTAACTACAGTTTTTACTTCCTGATCATCTCAAAAAAATTTAAGGATGCGTTCCATCTGGAAGAGGTTCGCTGGTACCTTGGCATTATTTTAGCCGCAGGTCTTTTGATCACACTCAATATCATTCATCTATATGATGGAATCGGTGAAGCTTTAAAACATGCCTTTTTCCAGGTTGGCTCCATTATGACAACGACCGGATATTCCAGCACGGATTTTAACCTCTGGCCGGAATTCTCCAAAACGATCCTGATCATTTTGATGATCATCGGTGCCTGCGCAGGCAGCACCGCCGGCGGTTTTAAGATTTCCCGACTGTTGATTCTATTAAAAAGTATCAAAGTGGAACTTTCCATGATGATTCATCCAAGGGAAATCAAAAAAATCAGAATGGATGGTCATGTTGTAAAACCGGACGTTTTACGTACTGCCCATGTATATCTGGTTATCTACTGGGCACTTTTCTTACTTTCGATTTTGTTGATCAGCGTTGACAATTTCGATTTTACAACGAACTTTACTGCAGTAGCCGCCACCTTTAACAACATCGGTCCGGGTCTTGCAGGTGTTGGCCCAATGAGCAACTTTAACAGTTACTCTGTATTTTCAAAATTTGTATTGATGATGGGTATGCTGATCGGGCGTCTGGAGCTTTATCCGATTATGCTTCTGCTTCTTCCGGCTACCTGGAAACGCAAATAAACTATATAAGAACAGGAGAATCACCTATGGCAGCAGAAAACACAAACCTTCTTTGGAAAGATAGAAAACATCATCTCTGGTTTCCAATCAGCTTTACAAGCTATTACATTGAAGATGACAGACTGATGATCAAAAAAGGGCTTTTGAGTACCACTTTAGATGAAACTTTACTGTACCGTATTGTGGATATCACTTTTCAGCAGACATTTGCAGGTAAAATTTTCGGTACGGGAAATATCATTTTAAGAACCAAAGCAGATGCATCCGGAGAAATCATTTTGGAGAACATCGCAAAACCTTTGGAAGTTCGCAAAATGCTCTCTAAAATGGTAGAAGAAAGCCGCGACAGAAGAAATATTGTTGGCAAGGAATTCTACAGCATGGATCATGGCGATTTTGATGGTGATGGAATTTGTGATTTTGAAGAATAATATAGACAATTCGAGGGGGAGCTAATCCCCCTCATTGTATGTAAATTTCATGTACAAATCTCCTTTTTCCAGATCTTTTCGACTTGTATAAACTGATATATTCAGTTTATCAGGCAGTTTTTTATCTTCTGTTTGTAATTTAATTTTCTCAAATTTGTCCCCTTGACACATCTGTACCAGTTTTTCTTCCAGTTTTTTGATATTTCTTATTTCTCTTTTATCCACTAAAATTGTAAGGTACGCACTATCCAATGTGGTAATGCTGCTGATCAATTGTGGTTTATTTGGAATAATTCTACGAATTAAACATACAATAACCATAATTGCAATTAAAAATTTTCGTCTACACCTCATTTTATACACCTCTTTCTACAATTTTATCATATACCAAACAATACCCCTTAGTAAATCGTAAGTTGTTAAATATTGGCACACTAAACAGTAAGTTGTTATACGAGAAGTTATGCTTCATGGGATTATTATTTATAATAATTCTAAGAAATGGGGGATTTCTAAAATGAAACACATACATATGAGAATTGAAGAACTATTGAGAGAACGAGGCATTAGCAAAAATCAGATTTGCAAAGATTTAGACATTCCTCGCGGAAATTTTAACAGATACTGCAGAGACCAGTTTCAGCGAATAGATGCAAATTTGATTCTGAAGCTTTGTGGATACTTTGAATGCAATATTGAAGACCTGATAATAATTGTTGACTGATCCGCAAATTTTAAGAGGGTGAGCTTTGGATGGCTCACCCTCAATTTCCGTTCATCAGCATTTCGACTTCTTCGATACCACTTAAAATACCTGCACGGCGTTCATTTGCAAGCAATCCCTTGTTATATTTATAAAATCTTCCGCTTTCATTTTCAGACAGGAACTTCGCAGCATAGTAATTTACTGTTAGTTCTGTAATAAACACCACCATTTCCTGACTTTCCCCGAAGGCACGCTCCATAAAGTCAAAGGCACATTCCAGGTTCTCAGATACCGCTGCCATCATCTGCTCTCTTTTTTCGGTTTCTTTCACAAATTCAGCACGAATTCTTTCAAATGCAGCATTTGCTTCTAAAATCCCCTCTCCTTTCACTAGCTGTCCATAACTGCTTAACGTCTTGCCCACTTCCTTCTGTAAATGTTTCGTTTTTCTGTCATTTTCTGATCTTGTCAAAATCTCATGAGACATTGCATATAAAAGATCTGCCGGTACTCCGCCTTCTGCCAGTTTTCTGCGGAAATTTTTTATAGTATCAAAAAGTTCCGTCACATATGCATCCAGATCATGGGCTTCTTCAAATTTTTCAGACAACGCAGCCAATAATAACCCGATAACGCTGAGACGTTCATCAAATGGAGCGAATTTCAGTTTTTCGTAAACAGATTCCCGGACATTTCCTTCTAAAATCCCCTGAATCTGGTAATCTGTCTGATATTTATAATACAACTCCAGATAGTTTGCAAAATCCTTTGCAATCTTTTCATGCTGGATATACTGGAAAATAACCTCCTGGTCCACTTCCATTCCCAGCTTTTCATATACTGTTAAAAGCTCTGATAAATCCTGCCATCCTCTGGCTGTCGCAAAACGTTTTCCATCCACCCTTGTTTCCATCTGGTAAAAGTTTTCTTTCTTAAGCTCCAGATAAGAAATAATGGCTCCATGTACTCCTGCAGTGTAGGCAAATTCTTTCCATACTGAAAAATTCGGTTCTACATCGATTTTCTTTACACGGTCCAAAGTTACCACATCAAATTCTCTGACAGATTTATTATATTCCGGCGGATTTCCCGCTGCCACGATGATCCACCCTTCCGGAACCTGCTGATTGCCAAAGGTTTTACACTGTAAAAACTGCAGCATGGTAGGTGCCAGTGTTTCCGATACACAGTTAATTTCGTCAATAAAAAGAATCCCTTCTCTGCATCCGGTTTTCTCTATCTGCTCATAGACACTGCCAATGATCTCACTCATGGTATATTCTGTAACGGAATATTTCTTTCCTCCAAATTCCTTTTCCAGGATAAATGGAAGACCAATGGCACTCTGGCGTGTATGATGGGTAATGGTGTAGGCCACCAGTGCGATCTCACATTCTCTTGCAATCTGCTCCATGATCTGAGTCTTTCCGATTCCCGGTGCCCCCATTAAGAGGATCGGACGCTGGCGAATAGACGGTATCAGATAATCTCCGTAATCATCCTTCTGTAAATATGCTTTGATCGTATTTTCAATTTCCTGTTTTGCTCTCTTAATATTCATACTTCATTCCCTGTTCTATCAATTCATAATCCAGTCGTAAGGCGGTTTCTTCTTCCAATTGTTCCTTTTCAATGATCAGCTTCATTGCCCATGGCGGCACTGACACATCCGAATAATCCTCCTCCATAAATACAAAAGCCGTATCATAAGGTGGCTTTCGTCTTGGATAATATCCATAACCATCCGTAAAATAGATCATACCCTTCAGATTCATAAATTCCTTCCTGTCAATGAGCATCTGCACATACTCAAAGGCCGGCCGAAAATCCGTTCCGCCATTTCCAACAATCTGAAAGCTTTCCATATAGGACTTTAGCTCCTCCTGGCTGGTAATCCTGACATCAGACTGCACCTTTTCGTCACACTGAAGGATGCGGATATGGATCTTTCGAAAGAAGCTCTCTGTCTCTGCCAATATATGATAGGTCTGCTCCAAAAAGGTTTTCACCAGTTCTCCGGAACAGGACATGGAAGTATCGATGACGATGACAAATTCCTCGATTTTATGAACTTCTTTAAATTCCTGGGGCTCAATGAGAGGCATATTCCCATACAAGGTCAGTCCGTAATTGTAAAACACATAGTCAAAGCTGTCCAGGTCCACCTGCATCTCTTCCCGAAGCACAGCAAACTTCCTTAAAAACGTTTTATAATCATAGCGTTCCCTGTTTTCCACCGCCAGTTCCTCTGCCAGCTCTCCCTCTCCATTGGAGGCTTCCTTAGAGAAGGTTTCCAGCTCTGTCTGCATTTTTTCAGAGATTTCCTGCCATTTGTCATTTAACTGCTGCATGGCAGCGGAGGGTGGCTGATTATCATTTTCCGGCGGCTGTGGCCAAAGACTGTGATCATCCATACGAAATTCTTTTTCCAGCTTACGGATTTTGTATTCTTCCGGCTCCTCCTCCACAAAAAGCTTATATATTTTCTCTGCTGTCAGCACCTTCAGCTTCTTTTCCAGATTTCCATAACAGTTTGCTCTAAAGGCATTCCTTGGAAAACGGATACTTCTGTGGTTCAGCCCGTCAATAACATGCTCTGTGGCAATGTCGCAGGCCAGATCCCAAAGTCGCTTTTCTCTTTTGCCCTGTTTTAGTAAGTGCCTGAAAACACAGTGAAACACATTGTGGAGATAGGCTCTGTTGATCCGAATTCTATCCAGACGATACAAATCTACCAGATATTGAGGATCAAAATACAAATTGAAACCATCTGTCCCCAGCCCGTAGGTATCCACATTCATCACATAATTGAAAGAAGACAGTGCCAGATCTAAAAATCTCATATTCAAATACAGTTCATTCCTTGCACCGGTTAAAATATCACGGCCAATGGCATCAAATTTCTGTGAAATTTCAATGGACATGTCACTTCTCCTTTCATTAATATTTACAGCTCATCAAAATCAAAGGTTTTCTTCTTTGGTCTAAAATGCTCTAATCGATAGTTCAGCAAATAACTTGCCATCTGTGCCCGTTCAAAAGTTGCTGCCTTCTCCTGAAATTCTCTTAAAAGCTCTTCTGTAAAATATCCGGCCTCCCCAAGAACTGCCAGCATCTCCAAATGGTCTTCCCTGCATAGTTCCCTGGCAACTTCTCCCGACTGTTCTCTTAAATAGTCCAGATATCGCTCTTTCGCGCCCTCTTTTAAATTCATCGGCGTACTAAGCCGGTTTAACGCGATCTTAATACAGGTGGATGGAAACTCCTGGGCAATGGCATAAGTAAATAAGCTGTCATATTTTTCATAATCCATCTGCCGGTTTCTAATACATTGACGATATTTATATCCTGAACCGTGAAATACGATATCAATGATTCTGGCAGGAGTATTTTCCACCGATTCTTCGTAATATTCCGGGAATGTAAGCTTCACTTCTGTACCGTTTTTGTAATACAGCTCCACCTCCACCTCATACTGAAAATCGTAAAGAATTTCTGTCAGAAAATAAATATCATCCTCTACATCCTTAATTACGATTTTTTTTAATTTTTTACAGCCCATAAAGGCACCGCAGCCCAGACTCTGAATCCCTGCATAGAGGTGGATTTCCTCCAGAGCCAGGCACCGGTAAAATGCATAATCTTCAATCCTTTGAATGCCTCTGGGCAGATCTATCATTTTCAATGCACTGTAATTGGCAAACTCATGGTTTTTTATTACTGCACCATGAGACTCATCCAATTGCAGCACCAACATTTCATCATTCATAGAAGTTTCCTCATATCCTCCGGAAGTGGCTGTTCAAATTTCAAAAGCCTTCCTGTCACCGGATGCACAAACTCCAGTCTCCAGGAATGCAGTGCCTGTCTGCCAATTTCGCTCTTGTCATTATGATACAGAAAATCTCCCGGCAGCGGATAACCGATGGCATTCATATGCACCCGAATCTGATGGGTACGTCCGGTTTCCAGCCAGATTTTCGCCAGAGAATATTTTTCATTCTTATCCACACATTCAAAATGAGTCACCGCATGTTCTCCACACTCAAAATCCACACACCGCTCTACCGTAGAACCATCTTTCCTTGCAATTGGGAAATCGATGATACCACTCTCTGGTAATTCTCCTTTGACCACAGCCAGATAAGTTCTGTGAATCTCACGATTTACCATGGCAAGATTCAGTGCTGCGCCGGAAAGCATATTTTTTGCAATCACCACAAGGCCTGTGGTATCCCTGTCCAGACGGTTGATGCATCTGAAAACAAAGGGAATGCACTGGCTTTCATAATAGTATTTCACACCATTTGCCAAACTATTATCATAATTTCCCTGGGATGGATGGATGGGAGTATCCGCCGGCTTATTCAGCACCAAAAGATCTTCATCCTCATAGACAATATCCAGCGGCATCTCTACTGCTGCAATATTTTCCGAGGAATCCTCTTCCACAAATACCGTTTCCAGCAGATCTCCTGCTTTTAACTTATCTTTTGTATAAGCCCAGACACCGTTCCTTTTGATTCCTTCCTCGGTCTTTTTCAGATAAACAATGCATCCATGGGAATATCTTTTCAGTTTCAAATATTTTTCAATGGTGCAGCCATCAAACTCCTGCTCCACCACATAACTTAATTTTCTAATCATTTTACTTTCACAATATCAGCAAAAGCCATGCGCACCGCATGGCTTTGTAATTTTTCCATATTATCTGATTCTTTCCGGGAATCCAATCTTCTTCTGCACCTTGCGAAGAGTCTTGGTTGAAAAATACTGGGCTTTTTCTGCATTATTTTTAATCACGCTGTCAATGTACGCCTTGTCCTTTTCAAGCTCTTTCACTCTTTCCTGTAACGGACGAAGAACATCTACAACTGCTTCCCCTACTGCCGGCTTAAATACGCCATAGCCCTGACCGTCAAATTCTCTTTCTACTTCTTCCGGTGTTTTTCCTGTACATGCACAGTAAATATCAATTAAGTTTTTGATACCCGGCTGTTCATCACGATAACAGATCTGTGCTTCTGAATCTGTTACGGCACGTTTGAATTTTCTCATAATGGTATCCGGATCATCCATTAAATAAATGCTTGCATTTGGATTTTCATCAGATTTGGACATTTTCTTTGTCGGTTCCTGAAGGCTCATGATCTTGGCACCAACTTTTCCAATGTATGGTTCCGGTACTGTAAATACATCACCATAAATGCTGTTGAAACGCTGTGCAATATCTCTTGTCAGCTCTAAGTGCTGCATCTGATCCTTACCAACAGGTACTACATCTGCCTGATATAACAGGATATCCGCAGCCATCAGTACAGGGTAAGTGAAAAGTCCTGCATTGATATTGTCTGCATGTTTTGCAGATTTATCCTTAAACTGAGTCATTCTGTTTAATTCACCCATGTAGGTATAGCAGTTTAAGATCCATGCAAGTTCTGCATGCCCTGATACATGGGACTGATAATAAATACAGTTCTTTTCCGGATCTAAGCCCGCTGCGATATATAAGGTCAGAAGTGCTCTGGCGCGACGACGAAGCTCCGCCGGATCCTGACGAACTGTGATAGAATGCATATCTACAACACTGTAAAAGCATTCATATTCATCACTTAAAGTCACCCAGTTTTTCAGGGCTCCCAAATAATTTCCCAAAGTCAGATTTCCTGTGGACTGCATTCCACTAAATAATACTTTTTTTCCGTTTAACATCATATTTCTCCTCTTGTATTTATACTGACAAGATCATGCCTGCGATGGCAAAATATACCACCAAACTCAAAGAGTCCACGATTGTCGAAATTAATGGAGCCGCCATCATGGCAGGGTCCAGTTTAAAAATCTTTGCAATAAACGGTAATACACATGCAAGAAGCTTTGACATAACTACCGTTGCCACTAAACTAAGTCCAATAACCAGACAAACCATCGGTTCATCCGGATACATTACGATCAGACGAATGTAGTTTGCAATCCCAAGAATCGCACCTACGATCAAAGAAACTCTGCATTCTTTCCAGAATACCCGTCCTACATCCTTCATTTCCACATCACCAATGGACATGGCACGAATAATGGTGGTGGAACTCTGGCTTCCTGCATTACCACCGGTAGCTGTCAGCATTGGCACGCAGGTAATCAGTGTCGGGAACATGGCTGTAAATGCATCATAGGCTTCCAGAATCAGTGCTGAAATGGTACTGGTAAACATTAAGATCAAAAGCCATGGAACACGATTCTTTGCTACTTCAAAAACTCCCATCTTTAAATACGGTTTTTCGGATGGTAAGATGGCTGCCATCAATTCCATATCTTCCGTCGCTTCCTGTTCCATGACATCCACAATGTCATCGACAGTAACAATACCAACGAGACGCCCCTCATGGTCTACAACCGGTAAGGAAAGTAAATCGTATTTGTTGAAAGATTCTACTACCGCTTCCTGGTCGTCTGTGGTGACTGCCTGAATGATGTTGGTATCCATAATATCTTCCAGCTTGGTATCATAATCATTCAGCAGTAAATCCTTAACCGTTACCACACCTTCCAGATGACGTTTTTCATCCAGCACATAACAGGTATAAATAGTCTCTTTATCCACCGCATTGCGTCTGATATAGGCAAAGGACTGCTCTACCGTCATATTTTTCTTCAAACCAATGTACTCCGCAGTCATAATACTGCCGGCACTGTCATCCGGATACTGTAAGAACTGGTTAATGAGTGCACGGGTATCAGGTTTTGCATTGGCAAGCACACGCCTTACCACCGTAGCGGGCAGCTCTTCCAACATATCTACCGCATCATCGATGTAGAGTTCTTCGATAATCTTCTGTAATTCGTAGTCTGACATGCTGTTGATGATATATTCCTGCATATCGATTTCAAGACATGCAAATACTTCTGCACCAAGCTCTTTTGGAAGAAGTCGAAATACGAGAACTACTTTGTCCTGCTCAATTTCCTGAATAAATTCCGCGATATCGACCTCATTCATCTCTTCGAGGATACCTCGCAGCTTTCGAAACTTCTTTTCTTCTACTAACTGATGTAATATGCCTTCTAAATTCATATCGTATCCTCCTTGTCAAAATAATTTCCATTTCTTTATCATATCATATTTCAAAAAAGCGGGCAAGGATTTTATCCCTGCCCGTTCATACTTACGACAACTCAAATTTTCCAGTGTACAATTGATAATATTTCCCTTTCTGGGCCAGCAGCTGCTCATGATTTCCACGTTCGATAATACGTCCCTTTTCCAAAACCATAATACAGTTGGAATTCTTAATCGTAGAAAGCCTGTGAGCAATGACAAATACGGTTCTGCCCGCCATCAGCTTATCCATACCATTCTGCACAATCTGCTCTGTTCTGGTATCAATGCTGGAGGTCGCTTCATCAAGGACCAGTACCGGCGGATTGGCGATGGCGGCTCTGGCAATGGCAAGCAGCTGTCTCTCACCCTGGGATAAGGTGCCCCCATCCCCAGTGATCACCGTATCGTAACCATCCGGCAGCTTGGTAATAAAATGATGGGCATTGGCAAGCTTCGCAGCAGCAATGACCTCCTCATCTGTTGCATTTAAACGGCCATAGCGAATATTGTCTGCAATGGTTCCTGTAAACAAATGGGTATCCTGCAGTACCACACCAAAAGCACGGCGAAGCTGACTCTTTTTGATCTTATTAATATTGATACCGTCAATGCGGATTTTTCCATCCTGAATATCATAAAAACGATTCAGCAGGTTGGTGATGGTAGTTTTACCTGCACCGGTGGATCCTACAAATGCAACCTTCTGTCCCGGTTCTACATACATGGACACATCATGAAGTACGATCTTTTCGTCTGTATATCCAAAATCCACCTCATTTAATGTCACATGACCCTTCATCTGTGTATAAGTCAATGAGCCATCATGGTGCGGGTGCTTCCACGCCCATGTACCGGTTCTTTCCTCACACGGTTCAATGCTTCCATCCTCATGTACCTTACATCTAACGATTTCCACATAACCATTATCTTCCTCTGAAGGTTCATCCAGCACTTCAAAAATACGCTCCGCACCTGCAAGAGCCATAACAATAGAGTTAAACTGCTGTGCAACCATAGAAATCGGATGGTTAAAGCTTTTGGTCAGCTGCAGGAAAGATGCGATAGCACCAAGGGTTAAGCCGCCGAATCCGTTGATTGCAAGCAGGGAGCCTGCGATCAGAATCACTACATAATTGATGTTTCCAATGTTTGCATTAATTGGCATCAAAATATTTGCAAAAGTATTTGCATTTCTGGCTGTATCAAATAATTCATCGTTTAATTGATTAAATTCCTCAATGGCCTGATCTTCATGGCAGAATACTTTGATGACTTTCTGACCATCCATCATTTCTTCGATGTAACCATTGGTTTTCCCTAAGGACTGCTGCTGTGCAACAAAGTATCTTGCAGAATTTCCGCCAATTTTACCTGAAACAGTCAGCATCACAAAGACACCCACAAACACCAGCAGTGTCAATGGCACACTTAAGATCAGCATGGAAATTACGGTACTGATCAGTGTAATGGCTGAAGAAAACAGGTTTGGAATACTCTGACTTACCATCTGGCGCAGAGTATCCGTATCATTGGTGTAATGGCTCATAATATCCCCATGCTGATGAGTATCAAAATACTTAATCGGCAGCGTTTCCATATGAGCAAACATTTCATCTCGGATATCCTTTAACACTCCCTGAGAAATGTACATCATGACAAGGTTATAAGTATAGGTACAGATAACCCCCAGCAAATAAACACAGGCAATGGTGGTCAGTGCCTGAATCAGCGGCTGAAAGCTGGTCAGCCTGCCGTCTACCATCGGTATAATATAATCATCGATCAGCGTTCTCATAAACATGGTTCCGATAACCTGAACCACAGAACTGATTGCAATACATACGATTACAAAAAGGTATCTGAATTTATAACGCTTCATAATAAAGGCCAGCAGCCTTTTTAAGGTCTTCATCGGGTCTTTGCTTTTTGGACCGCCCTTCATTCCTCTTGGTCCTCTTGGTCCCATAGGTGGCATTACTCTTCAGCTCCTTTCTGCTGTAATTCATAGATATCTCTATAAATTTCATTATTTTTCATCAATTCTTCATGAGTTCCGTAGCCATTGACTTCTCCTTCATTTAACACCAGGATATGATCTGCATCCTGGACAGAAGAAATACGCTGCGCAATGATCAGCTTGGTCGTATTTGGAATCTCTTCCCGGAATGCTTTTCTGATCTTTGCATCTGTGGCTGTATCCACCGCACTGGTAGAATCATCCAGAATCAGAATCTTTGGTTTTTTCAACAGTGCTCTGGCAATACAAAGTCTCTGCTTCTGACCGCCGGATACGTTGGTTCCTCCTCGTTCAATCTTTGTATCGTAACCATCCGGGAAGCTTTCAATAAATTCTGCAGCCTGGGCAAGCTCACAGGCATGCTTTGCTTCCTCTAATGTGGCGTTTTCATTTCCCCAGCGTAAATTGTCTAAAATTGTACCGGAGAACAGTACGTTTTTCTGTAATACCATGGAAACCTCGTTACGAAGTACATCCATATCATAATCTCGTACATCCACACCGCCAACCTTCACGCTTCCTTCGGATACGTCATAAAGTCGTGGAATCAGCTGTACAAAAGTAGATTTGGAACTTCCGGTCCCACCGATAATACCGATGGTTTCCCCGGATTTAATATGAATGTTTACATTTTCCAGTACATTCTTATCTGCACCGCCACTGTAACGGAAAGCTACATTGTCAAAATCAATAGAACCGTCTGCTACTTCCATCACCGGCTGTGCAGGATTTTTGATAGTGCTTTCTTCATCCAACACTTCCATGATACGTTCTGCTGAAGTTTTGGACATGGTCAGCATCACAAAGATCATGGAGATCATCATCAGACTCATAAGTACCTGCATGGTATAAGTAAACAGGCTCATAAGCGTACCGGTTGTCATATTGCCTGCTACAATACTTTTAGCTCCTAGCCAGGAAATCACCAAAATGCATCCATACATGGTCAGCTGCATGGCAGGACTGTTTAACAGAATCAGTTTTTCCGCTGCAATAGACAAATCCTTTACTTTTCCGGATTGTGCCAGAAATTTTTCAGTTTCATGTTCTTCACGAACATATGCCTTTACCACACGGATACCCGCAAGATTTTCCTGTACATTGGCATTTAACAGATCATACTGCTTAAACATTTTATGGAATTTCGGAAAGGCTTTGGAAGCAACAAAAGCCAGTACACCGCCCAAAAACACAAGTGCTACAAGGAAAATCCATGATACTTCCGGAGCTAATTTCAGGCACATGATCAATGAAAAGATCAGCATAAACGGTGAACGCACACAAATACGGATGATCATCTGAAAAGACTGCTGCACGTTTGTCACGTCTGTGGTCATTCGGGTTACAAGGCCTGCGGTGGAAAATTTATCAATGTTTGCAAATGAAAACTCCTGAATCTTCTCAAACAATGCCTTTCTTAAATTTCTGGCAAAACCGCTGGATGCCACTGCGGCATATTTTCCGCACAGCGCGCCTCCTGCCAGAGAAATGAATGCTACCACAATCATCAACAATCCCATTTTTGCAACGTAATTCATGTCACCGGCGTTCACACCCTTGTCAATGACAGATGCCATCAAAACCGGCAAAATGACTTCCATGATTACTTCAATGGCTATGCAGATTGGCGACAGAATCGCCTCTTTTTTAAATTCCCCTGCATAGACTGCTAATTTTTTAATCATTTGTCTCCTCCTTATCAAAAAAAATAATCTCTCGGAATCCTTAAGCCAGTAAAATCAAGGCTTTCAGATTCCTTTTTTATTGAAATCCCCCACTT
>ERZ1032130.190-NODE-190-length-18250-cov-5.795218_pt1 | contig 18250 bp, 8 predicted proteins | sample MGYA00517879_ERZ1032130 | MGnify/ENA primary metagenome ERZ1032130 (study PRJEB33719, sample SAMN04262597) | wastewater metagenome | biome: rural village; feature: animal feces; material: feces | host: Bos taurus | place: El Salvador | collected 2012-01-31 ...
GTGGATGCATACAAAATCATTATCGGCAGAAAAATCCGCGCAGGAAGATATGATGACAAAGTACTTTTAAATATCAGCCGTGAAGAATATGTGGAAGATAACAGTAAAGTACTTGAAATCTTAGAAGATGCTTTTTATAACAAAAAATATTCAAAAATCAATTTAATTTACAATCATTATTACAATGCCAGTGAATTGGAATTTATGAATAAACAATTATTTCCAATGCCGAAGCATTTGTTTAGTGACAGTGACCATACCGAGGATTTTGCTTACGAGGGTGATATTGAACAGATTTTAACAAATCTGGTTATTTTGTATTTTAAATATCAGCTTGCGATTGCTACAGAAGTAAGCAGCGCGGCGTTAAATATCACAAGACAGAATTCGACCAGTGAGTCACTTAAGAAAATTGATGAACGTGAAGAAGCATTTAAGATGAGTCAGCTTCGAGAAAACAAAGAGAAAGAATTTAACAAGGTATTGGATAACTATACGAAGTTAAATCATTATTAGGAGGGCATATGGAAGTCTGTGTTGGTAAAATACTAACAATTTCAGAATTGAATGTTCAGATTTTGTTAAATGGTGAAAAAGTAAAATACCATGATATTTTGTTTACAAATTTCAAAGGAAAAGAAATCCTTTTTGAAGTAACGGAAGAAGATGGTAACATCGTATCTGCGGTACCTTTCCAGAGCGTTATCGGACTTAAGAAAGGTCTTGAAGTATACAAAAAAGATTCTTCATTAAAAATGCAGTACAACGATGAAATTTTAGGAAAAGTATTCGATGCTTACGGTCATACAATTGATGGTTCCACTGTCAATGAGATAAAGGAAAAAGACGTTTACGGCCGTAATTTAAGTATGGAAGAAATTAATGTAAACGGTGCGATTTTATGGACAGGCATCAAAGTACTGGATTTCTTTGCACCAATGAGAAAAGGCTTTAAAATGGGGCTTTTAGGTGGTGCCGGTGTAGGTAAAACCGTACTTATCAAAGAATTAATTCATAATGTTTATCAGGGATTCCAGTCCAACTCTGTATTCGTAGGTGTTGGTGAACGTTCCCGTGAAGGTTTGGAATTATATGAAGAAATGAAAGAAGCGGACCTTTTAGATAAAATGTCAATTGTATTCGGTCAGATGGGTGAAAACTCAGCAGCCAGATCAAAGGCCATTTATTCGGGACTTACGGCTGCGGAATATTTGCGCGATGAAAAAGGTCAGGACGTATTACTTTTCGTAGATAATATTTACCGTTTCGTACAGGCATCTTCAGAGCTTAACTCTGAATTGTCGCGTGTACCGATTGAAAACGGTTATCCTGCAAATATTGAATCCTTAGTTGCATCTGTAGAAGAACGAATCAACTCAACAGGAAAGGGTTCTATCACATCCTTCCAGGCGATTTATATTCCTGCGGATGATATTACGGATGAAGCGGTTCAGGTTATTTCTTCCCACCTTGACGGACAGATTGTTCTTGACAGAAAGGTAGCAGAAAAAGGTCTTTATCCTGCGGTGGACGTATTCTCTACACAGAGTAAATTGATTGATATTGAACACGTTGGTGAAAGACATTATCGTCTTGTAGAAGAAACCTTAAGATATTATTCAAGATATCGTGATTTGGAAGAAATCATTGCAGTTCTCGGTATTGAAGAATTATCAGCTGCCGACAGAAGAATTTTCTACCGCACAAGAAAGCTTCGTAACTATTTCACACAGCCGATGTTTGTTGCGGAAAACTTTACAGGTATTCCGGGCGAATTTGTGGATATAGATGATATTTTGGACGATGTGGAAAATATCTTAAACGGAACATATGACGATCTTGACGAAAGTAAATTTTTATATATAGGAAAATATAATGGAACGCAAAATTAGAGCTAAAATTGTTAGTATGGAATATGGATTACAAGAGTTTGAAGAAATCGAAATGATTCGCGTAAAGGGCGAGAATCATAGTTTACTTATTCTGCAAAACTATATGCCTCTCCTTGGACGTCTGGATGGGTATGTGGATTTGGTTTTAAAGGATGAAACTCTCAGAATCCAGAATGTACAGGGATATTATATGCATAAACAGAACGAGTTCAGCCTTTTGGTAGAAAAAGGAGATACAAAGCCTGTTTCCTTTATTGAGGAGGAAAATAACGATGCTAGATAGTGTTTTGGAAGCTATTATGCAACTGCGCACATTTATTCTCGTATCAGGAATCGGAATTGTGTTAATCGGAGTTTATCTTTTGTTTCGTTGCAGAAAATTTGACTGGAACAGAAAAAACTTAAAGCTGATTGGCTTTTTCTACAACTTAAGCGTGTGGGATACGGTGGGGATTTCCTGCTGTTTTATGAAAGTATTTCTGATAATTTCCATTCTGATTACGACGGGAAAAGTAGAAATAATTCATATGATTATATTTGGGGTACTGGAGCTTTGTTACATTATTCACAGACGCAGTCCGAAAGGGATTGTGCTGGATTTGGTTTTAAGCGCTGTATCGATAATCGTTATGAATATTATGAATATGTTACATCACTATTTGAACGAAATTGTCTATGACATAAAAGTGGCAATTGTTGTGTGGTTACTGGGCATTCTGCTGTGCTTATACGGCATATATGACCTGATGCACTGCGCAAAAACTGTTCTTGAAACCAGGAAGGATAACGAAGCTAAGGCATGAAAAAGACAAGTAAACTTCAAAATGACAAAAAAAGGCTGATGAACAGCTTTATATCGGAAAACAGACAGTGGTTTATTTTACTGGGTGCAATTTTTCTGTTTTTAATATTGATGGTTGTGATTGTCTGGTACTCCGGCACACAGAAAAACTGGCAGCCGGGAGTGGAAACCTATCGTTATGTTATGGGAGTTAAGGTACCGTATTCACAGGATATGAAGCTTGTACATACCGATGCCGGAACGATGATTGAAGACAAGGAATCCATATATTCAGACGGTACACCGATTGTCAATGAAGATGAAGGACAGCTGATTTTACCGGTTAGTATGGGGCTTATGAGACCTTTTCACGAAGATTCCTTAAAAAGAGTCAATTATTTTGCAACGTTAAAAAAATCCGGTGATGTTGTTTTAATCAACCAAAATGATTTTGCTACCGAAATAAGTGAAGGATTTTTATATGATGGTGACGGTACATATATTTTTCTGGAAGATATGACTCTGACAATCGGAAACAGCACCTATTATGCACACGCGATGACTTATGCGAGAGTATTCTACAAAGATACTATTGAAATTTACAATATAACGACCGGAGATTATCAGTATATTGATATTACCGATTCGGAAACTACGGCCTTGTCGGCGAACGGATACAGTATTGACCTGGGTACGGGCGTTATGACAATCGGAGATACACAAAGAATATTATTTGCGGATATTGAGGCAATGGGAGTATTAAAATGATTCTGAAAAAGAACAAAGAAAAAGTCAAAAAAGTGAATAAAAAAGCACTGGACAAAAGAAATTATTTTTTCTTTGCCTTAGTGGGTGTTATTTTAATCGGGATTCTTATGATTCTTCAGACGAGATTTAAAGAATATTTTCGTTTGAACAATGACGGATTTGCCGTTGTCAGCAATACGGTTACGGAATATTTAAGCATAAATCCGAATGAAGAAGATGTAGAGACGCTTGTGACAATGCAGGCTTTTGATGCACTGGAATATCTTTATACCCAGGGAGGAAAATATTTTCTCGGTGATGAGAAAAAGGTAGAAGTAGATACTTCCTATCCTGTGTATATGAATCAGGGTGCCGTTTTACAGCTTGTAGAGGGTACCGGTGTTTTATATGACGAAAACTATGAAAGAGTAGGAACCTATCAGGGACTCTATGTGGAAGGCGGTTATGCTTATAACGTGGACGGACAAAAAGCAGACCCTGTCAAATATGTGTTCCTCGGTATGAATAACGGCAACTTTGTTAACTTTGAGCCAATTTCTTATGCCTTAAAAAATGAAGAATTTGATATCAATGAAAACTCTCTGGTTCACTTTGAAGCAGATTATTTTTCATATTATGAATATGAAAAAGGGGAACTTGTTTACAAGTATTGTGTAAGTGTAAATGATTCGTTTAAGCTTAAAGTCGGCGAAACACAATACACGTATGATGAATTGTTAAAATTATTGGGACTTAGATCCGAATATGTCGCTTTTGACGGTATCGAAAAGGACGAAGACGAAGAAGACGACTTTACAATCAATGAAGAGGTGGATACGGAGGAAGAGGATGATGCTACGGTAGAAGTGGAAACACAAAAGCCAAAGCCGCAGCCGGTAGATCCGCCATCTTCACCAACACCAAGCACCGGAAAAGAAAATACGAATACATCACCGGGTGTAAGACCGGATGATATTGTAAGACCGGGAACCGGTTCTACTGATACGGATGATAAGACGGAAGAAGTAGAAAACTATGTACAGCCGCAGGTTACAATTAACAGTGTAACTGCAAAAGTATATCGAATTGAAATTGATGCGACTGTATATGACCCGGCAAATCGTATTGATACAACAAGATTTGTCCGTTTTGTAGTATATGAAGTGGATAAGGACGGAAACGAACAGCTTGCCATGAGAAGCTATCGCCGCGGAGAAGGCCAGGATGTTACAACCCTTGGTGGTGGCGCAATTAAGCCGGAAACGACGTACCGTATATATGGCGATTATACATATTATGATGAATACAATGATGCGCAATATGTGGATTTGGGCTCCTATGAAGTGACAACAGGCAGTTTTTCTGATTTGACCAAAATCACCTTAACCCATAAACAGGGCACAAGCTATCATAACCGAATTGAAGTGGTTGATTTTGGTTATGATGCGACAGCAACAGATGATGAACTGGTATATGGTGTAAATCCATATGGCGGTATCAGATTTGTTGTTAAGAACAAAACCACCGGTGCAGAGGTGACATCCAGAACTCTTACGGCAGGAGAAGTCAGCAATTTTAAATATAACAAAGGGGTAATTTTAAACAGTCTCAGTACCTTAAAGGCAAAAACGGAATATAAGTATGAATTTGAGGCAGAGGACTATTTTGGAAATAAAATAACATTAGAAAATGCAACAGGGGATGCGATGACAAGTAATCATGCCCCAAATGCAACAATTATAGAAAAAACAAATGAAATTGGAAAAGTTGTTTTAACATTAAATATTGATGATATTGATGCGGCTACGGTTCCGTCTGAGAGTATAGATGATGCGGCTACGGAATGTGATGTTTATGTGATTCTGACAAAGGATGATCCTGTACGTTTAGAAGAGTACGATACCTTTGAAAAGATGGAAGAAGCAGGTGTTATTACTGCGTACAAAAAACTCAATATGGACGATGATGATTATACATATGAACCATATGATGATAAAACCGGAACACTCACAGTTGAAAATCTGGATTTAGAATTTAAAGATTTAAGACTCGGCGAAAAGTTCTATGTTACCGTGTATGCTGATTATGATTTATCGAATCAGAAAGGTCCGCAGTATTTTATGCCAATCGGTCAGTCATCATTTAAAACGACTGATTTGAATTCCCTTGGAAAAATCTACGTGACTGTAGATTTTGATTTGGACAATCTTACATACAAATCATTGCCAATGCTCTTCCATCTAAATAAAGAAGCAACAAGTGATCAGCTTGAGCCACTTATTACAGGTATGAAGGTTGATGTTGTAAGAAACGGCGGAAAAGGTGATGATGCCATTGTCGATGCAAGCTTTAGTTTTACGGAAAATGATATGGGTGCCGATAATGTGACAAGAATACTTGATATGTTCAAAAATTCTGCGGTACAGTTTGATGCGGATAACTTACAGAGTATGACGGAATATCAGTTGAAGGCAGTTATTTATGCAAGATATCAGGATGAAGAGTATGATATCACTCCGCAGTTATCGAATTATGCATTTAAAACACTTCGTAAGCCTGCTGAAGTAATCGTGCAAGATTTGCTTTTTGCGGCGGGAACATTGGTTTTTGATGCTAAAGTAGAAGATCCTGATGAGACGATTATCGGTATTTCCGGAGACAAGGTTGTAGTTCAGCTTTATACAAGAGAAGGCGAGTTTGTTAAAACTACGCGTATTGAAAAAGGGTTAGATGAGTTTCAGACCGTTACCTTTGATAATCTGGACCCATCGCAAAAATATCAGATTCGATTTGTTGCAGTGGAATATAACGAAGGCTATACCAATGCAAGCTATGAATCCAATAAGATATTAAAAACGGTAGATGTTAATGAATCTATGAGTCTGGACGGAACCATTAAATTGCAGTCCATTGACGCAATCAGTGATGACTCTGCGCATTATGAAGCGATTGTTAAGGCGACACTTAATGACCCAGATCATTATCTGACAAGACATGATGCAATTCCGTATTACATCAAGGTTGAAAAAGATGGTGTAGTTGTAGAAGATACAGCCTTTGATTTATCACAGGAAGCAGAATCGACTGTTTATGAAAAACGACATACCTATGTTGTGGATAAAGGTGAACACACTTATAAACTGACAATGTATGTTATTGTCAGTGGCAGAATGGTAGAACTTGATACACTGACATTTACAACGGAAACCACAGTAAAAGGATTCAGTACAGCATATGAAATGATAAGTCTCCTTCAGAGCGATTCGGATGGTAAGTTTGTTGCTACCAACAGCTTTGTATTGAATTCTAACTCTTGGAACTTTAAAGATATTGTGGACCCGGGTGATGTGGGAAATATGACCTCTGATGAAATAAAAGCATTAGGCTCCACCAAATCCGGTGCCAATATTGTCAGTATATTTAACGGAAAAATTGATTTTCAGGGTTTTACCCTTACACACAATTATTATGCTGACTCTCAGAGAATGTTTACAAACATTGGTTCTAAGGGGATTATTGAAAATATTGTTTATTCAGTGAAAAATATGAATGAAACAAGAGTTCATGATGATGCGGCGATGTGTTATCGTAACTTTGGTACAATCCGTGATATTTATGTAAAATACCGCGGAGGATATTATTTAAATAATGAGTACTATGGTATTTTGACAAGAGTAAACTCGTCAACAGGTGTTATCGAAAACTTTGTTATTGAAAACACGCCTGATGAAGGTTATTCAGGATTCAGTGCCTATAGATATGCGGGTCTTGTAACCTATGATAACTATGGTACGATTCGCTACGGTTATGTATATGGTGATAACATTATTACTACTAGTATTGAGCAGTCTTTGACAAGAGAAATCGGTGGTATTGCCGGTGCAAACAGAACCTTGGGAAGCATTTACAGTGTATACAGTTTGCTCAATGTAGATGAAATCAGCAGACGAAAAGACAGTGATTATACCTATGCAAACTATTATGGTGCCGTATGCGGTCAGTCATGGGGTAAATTAAGTAATATTTACTCAACGAAAGACAGTTTTGTTGTGGAAAGTAAACATAGCGGTACAGACGGATATCAGCACAGCCCGATTGTCGGCGGCAGAAATAATGCAACGAATTCCAATGTTTATTATTATAGTACCAAAACATATGAGCAGGCTTACAGGGCAAAAGCTTATAATGTAGATATTAATGAATTGTACGATGTCACATGGCAAAAGGCTATGCTGACGGATAATTTCGACGTGAGTCTGGTTGAAGTAGGCTATTATCCGCATGTAAACTGGTCTTCAGATTTGCCGGAACAGAAATATTTTAACCTGCCGAGCCGTGATATGGGACAGAAGGTTGATGTTTCAAGAGCAACCGTTCTTGAGTACGGTACGTTAAAAGATGGTGTAACAGACTGTGCAACCGTTGAATTTGTATTCAGCAACAGAGATGGTGTGGATATTGTCGGTCTTGAAATCTCGGACATTGATATTGAACTTGATTTGACTACGGCAAAATATGAGGATGGATACACAACCATTATCGGTGTGGTTTCCAATCCAAGAACCTTCTATTCCGAATATGAGATTCAGAGTGTTAAGTATTACAGAAACGGCGGACTTTCCGGAAATGCGGTAAGCTATATGCTGAAGGCGGATTTTTACCGGAAAATCTATTCAACGGATGACTGGTATACCTATATGGTTGACCGTAAAAATACAGACGCTTTTGAAAATGTCAAACTGGAAGCAGATTTAGATTTCCAGGGTATAAAAGCAGATGATATTATGGTGAAACACGCTTTCGGTCGTATTTTGGACGGTAACGGACACAAGATTTACAATATCGATTTACAGTATGGTTTTAATGCAAACAACAATACGACATTCAGAAGATTATTTAAGGGTGATGTACAGTATAGTGGTGTTGTAAGAAACCTCTTTGTAGAAAATTATAAAGCAGGCGGAGAGTATTTTAATTCTACCAAAGGTAAGACATACGTATCGAGAGCAGCCGGTGTGTTTGGTACGGTTTATGGTTTGATTGAAAATGTACATGTTAAGGATGTAGAAATTACAACCTATGATTATGCAGGCGGTCTTGCGGCTTATTTGGCAGCGTCAGGAGAACTTAAGGACTGTTCAGTAACGAATTTGACTTTGAATTATAATGATCCGGATGATGCAAATGCGGAAAGTTATATTGGTGGTATGGTAGGTAGAATGAATGAGTCCAGAATCACACACTGCTATACACAAAATGTTAAAATTACAGTCGATGAAACAAAAGCAACCTTCGGTATCGGTGGTGTTGTCGGCTATGCAAGTAACAGTGTTATTGATACAGCTTATGCAGAAGGTGAAATTGAAAGCCGTGCACAAAAAGTAGGTGGTGTCATTGGACATTATTACTGTACAAGTGCCTCTGTTGCATGTATGAAAAATATGTATGCAAAAGTAGATATTATTTGTTATACAGACGTAGCAGGCGGACTTGTGGGTCAGACCAATATTACACAGGACCGAATCAGTGCAACGAATAACTTCTCCGGTGTCGGACTTGGTAATGTATATCTTGCCAACCTGGACTCGTTAAACTGTTCACAGACAATTGGTACAAACTTAGGTAAGAGTGCCACATTCTACGGAACCGAAGAACAGCTGATAAATGGTATTGCCGGTGTCGGATATGAAGGAAAAGAAGAGTACATCAGAGGCTTATTAAGCTACGATGATTTAATGAATGATGCACAAAATACATACTTCAATGTAGTTGGCTTTGAAAATGTATACAATGTTGACGGAGCAAAAGACGGTTACCTGCCAAAAATGTATTACACAGATAAGAGTAAGGGACTTCTTCCGAATCAGACAGACTTATTGCTGGATGAATTAAAAGATGTTGACATTGAAGTGACAAACGTCATTCATAATGATGTAAACAGACTTGTAACGGTTGAACTTAGAAACCCGAATAATTATAAGATTACTGCGATTAACATCAAAGATTTAAAATATCACTTTGTTGATATGACAAAAGGCAGTGCCCATTATGGTGATGCGGTAACCATTGATAAGGCATCGGATTATGATAGGGGATACACTCGTATTTATTTACAGTATGATGAAGAAAAAGATCAGGAATATTTTCTGGATAGTTATGTATTGAATAACATCTCTTTCTATACGGTAAAAGACAGTGGATTGGACGATAGTCTCATAGCTGACCAAATCACAGCGAATTTACGTAGTATTCCGATTTATTCACGAATCAACGTTATGTTGTGTATGGATATTCCGGATGTTGCAGCATGGCAGAATATTGCTATCAGAGAAAATGCAGGACATATTTATGAAAACTATCGTTTGACAGGTCCTTTGGATTTTTCCAATAGACAACCGGTCACCAATTTAAAACTTGGTCGTTTGATTTCGGATAATGGTGAACGAACTATCAGCAATGTGGATATCAGCGGTACAGATATGCATTTGATTTCACGACTCAACAGTGGTATCAAAGGTGTTAATTTTGTAAACTGTGATATTACCTCATCAACAGTAGGATGTATCGGTATTATCGGTGTATCAAACGGTACAATCATAGATTGTGACTTTAAAAATATTACCATTACACCACAGACGAACAATACGGATGAAGTGGGTATCGTGGGTCATAGTAATGGTGGTACATTTACCAATATTACATTAAAAAATATTACAATTAGCGCTAAGAAAAACAGCATTGACTACGTGGGCGGACTTCTTGGAAAAGTACAGGACGGAAGTTCCTTTGAAAACATCGGTGCTATGAATATTTCTGTAACGGGTACCGGAAATTATGTAGGCGGTATTGTCGGTGCAACGGAAATGTCAGAGGTGACAGGTGTTGATTTGAGTGATATGACAGTTGACGGAAAAGGTAACTACACAGGTGGTTTCTGTGGTCAACTCGGATATAACGGGAACTCTCGAGAACGAATCATTACCAATGCCAGAATTACAGGTACAGCTGTTTATGATACGGATGGCATAGTTACGGAATCAACTACTACAATTAAGGGTAATAATTATGTAGGCGGTTTTGTCGGTCATACACACCAGAAGGTTTCAAATGGATATATTTCTTCACAAACGACTCCTGAGCTTTTTGTGGATGAAATAGTTGTTTCGGGCTTACAGCGTTTAGGTGGTGCTTTTGGTGGAACCTATACCAATATGTATCATATAACAGTACAAAATACATTGGTTCATACAAGAGATGATATTTTTAAGGCGACATCTTCTTATACATCAGCAGGTGGTGTTATTGGTGAAACAAACTATTCTACAACAAGAGCCGTTATAGCGGATAATGTTGTTGTGGATGTAATAAATACTAATTACGTCGGCGGTCTTGTAGGCTTGTATCGATATGCGTCAATGCAACATTGTTATGCAATGAATTGTTATATATCGGCAGACAGAGACAGTAAACTGGCTGAAACAACAACACTTTCCGATGTAGGTGGTCTTGTGGGCCTTTATGAAAATACAATGCGTTGGAACGGTGCAATGAATACAATTATTGATGCACCAAAGCATAGCAACGTCGGTGGTGTTGTCGGAAGATTATCACAATCACTTGCGAATAATCATAATATTGATGGTTGTTTCTATCTTGCAAATTATGATGAGGCGGTTGAAGATGAATATTTCTTAAATGCAGCGAACCGATATACAGCAGCTGCAATCAGCGATTATTACGTTAAAGGATATACGAATGTCGGTGGTATTGTCGGTATGCAGAACAGTGGTTATGTATATCAGAGTTATTCCAATGCCAATGTTATAGCAGCGGATAAACAGATTGCCGGTGGATTTGTTGGTATGTATTGTAATGAATATTCAACCAGTGTTTCCAACGGTAAAACATACATTACCTATGCGATTACAGGTATGTACAACAATTACTTTGCCGGAAATGTTACTGCAACAGACGGATATGCAGGTGGTGCCATCGGTAGAACCGGTCTTTTATATAAAGGACTCGGAACGGATGCAAATGGTGAAATTTCCTTAACAGGCTATAATGGTAACCGTATTAAAGGAACGAATGCCAACTGTAGGGAAGTGGATAAAACCTATGGTAACCTTATCTTCGCAGATACAATTGTGGGTGGTCAAGGTAAGACAGGTGCTTTTGCGGCAGATGATACACAGTTTGTATTTATCGGCAGGGATAACCGTATCTGGGATAAAACTATTGTAAATGAAGGCTCGGGTGACACATATGCGGCTTCAGTAAAGAAAGCGAATGGAGATTTTGCCTATACGTATTGGAACCCTGACAAAGATAATATTGTAGCAGGATTCCCGTCAAAAACAGAGGAATTACAGGTGTTTGAAAGCACGGATGTGGATGGTAGCTATGTCATTAATGATAAATACAACCGTGCCGGAAACTTCTATAGTTCCATTGGCTGGAGCTTGGCATATAATAAAGATGAAAAGGATTTTGTAAACCGTAATACATTCTGGCGTGTATCTGTTGGTGACATTCCAGACGGTTCCGGTGGAACAAAAGGTTTAGGCAACAAATATGAAGCTACAGTTACAAAAGCTGATACCGGTACATATTTACCGCAATGTCGTGATTCAACAACCGGAGCGTATAAAAATGACAGAAATATCAAAAAGCAGGAAATCGTCGGAAGATTACCGCTTCCAAGAGATAAGAATGCGGCCCGCTTGATTACTACGGGTTCAACCTACGCTTTAAGAACATTGGAAACTACATACGGTATATTATATGCATCCGATATTGACAAGATTAACGTAGAATTTTCATCTGATTTAGTAAATGCAGGATATTATGTATTAAAATCAGGTGACAATATCATTGCAAAAGAAGTGATTAAAGACAGAGTAACAACATTCAGTTATGCCTTTAATGAAAATATAACCTTTGAATACGGCTTCTTAAAGGATGCAACGTTAGCAGAAGATTCTATTTTGAAGGGAAGCAATCTGGATGAACTGGAAAGTCTTCTCTTCGGTGTAAATGATATAAAAACAGATATTATGGTTTCCGGAAATGATTACTATTATATTTCTGATAAAGGTCTTGTTTCATCGGTAGGTACGTGGGCAGGCAACTTTGTTACATTAATGAACGGTAAAGCATTAGACAGTGACGGAAATATCTGGAATGTGGAAACCAAGAAAAAAGAAGGCAGTGTTACACAAACAGTAATGCAAAGCAAAGATAGTCCGCTTTGGACATTTAAATACGGCAGTCTTGATATTGCAACCTATGCAAAATTCAGTGCGATTGAATCAGAATACGATACAATCAACAGGAATTCACAGATATTTGTAATCAATGAGCAGATATTTACTGTGGATGGCTCACTTGAAACGAGAAAAACGGATATTTTGATTTACAAGCTGAACGGAGAACAATACCAGACAGTTCTTGGTAACGACGGTATGATGGTTGATATGATGCAGGAAGACTGGAATATTCCGGAAGATGTAGATAATCAGGCGATTGTTCGTATGAGTAATACATTGGATGCTTCCGTTCCGTATGTACTTGTAGAATACAACGATGGCGGAATAATCGGTTACAATTATGCAACAGGTGAGCTTCTTTTTGATAACAGCATACAAAAAGAGGTATCGTTACTGCAATATGCGATGAACTTCTTTAGCGGTGAAAAAGCTTCACAGTATGCAAATATCAGTAATACCTATTCTGCAAACGCTGACTTAAGTGAGCAGATTCATTCTTCTGCTGACCTTGAGAAAATTGTCGGTAACAGTTCGGGTGAACTTGTGACCGATAACAGTACCGGAGAAAATACAGGCTCTACGGTAGGTGAGCAGGCTATGGCAGATGCAAACAATGCACAGGCAGGAGATGGAGTTCAGGGAAGTAGTGATGCACTTAACGGACAGGGTTCAGATGAAGATACTTCATCATCATCTGAAACATCAACCGAAGCTTCAGATGATGAAAAGAAATCTGAAGATGTTTCTGAAAATGAATATGAAACGGATGATTTGCAGGAAATAGAAACTGAGGAAGATTCTGACAGGGCAGAAACAGAAGGCGGAGATACTGATGTACAAGCAGAGACTTCGGGTTCTGAAGATGCAACAGAAGGCGATGAGACTACAGAAATTTCAGAAACAGATGAAACCGCAGCAGATGATAAATCAACAGATGATTCAGAAACAGATGATACCGCGGCAGATGATAAATCAACAGATGATTCAGAAACAGATGATACCGCGGCAGAAAATACAAATTCCGGTGGAAACAGAGAACCTTCGGATGAAAAGAAAGAAGTAGGCGCCGGAGAATATATGGCTGTTTACAACAACGAAACAGGTGTATATGAAATTGTCAGTGTAGCGGAATATCTCACAGAAGATGCGTATATTTCCGAAAACCATAAGATGGGGATTAAGGATTTATCGAAAGAGGTTTCAAGCGGATATGCAGTATCAAAAGTAGATGTAAATCAGGAGAGAGGTATCGTAATGTACATTATTTCGATTTTAATTATCTTTGGTATCGCAGGTGCAATTGTTATCTATGTAAAACGTAAAGAGCATAAGGCTTAAAAATTGAAAGGAGTCACGGTTTCATTGCCGTGGCTTCTTTTTTGTGCGATATGTACAGAAATAATATCTTTTCTTGTGAAATATGTACACTTGTAACGTTGATTTTTTATTCGAAAATCTTTAATATATTAATGTATGCTCGGCATAGAAGGAGAACTTATGGGTAAAGGTATTTTTAAGAAACTAAAGAGGGAGAATATGTTTAAGAAATTTTCTTTAAGCAGTGAGAAGAAAGAAAAAATAGTTAATTTTTTTAATAAGACATCGCTTATTTGGCATATGGTTATGGCTGTTTGCCTGTGTTTGTTTATTGAATCCTGTTCAAGACATTCCATAAAAGAAGCATTTTCATTTTTAATGGATGCACCTTGGATTTTTTTGTATAATTCCTTAATTATTTATGTGACACTCTTTATTGTGTACTTGTTCAGAAAAAGAATTGCGATTCGAGTAACAATGGCAATTATATGGTGCTTTTTAGGAATTATTAATGGTTGTATTTTAGCAAAACGTGTTACACCGTTTAGTTATACGGATTTAAAATTAATCGGTGACTTGTTTGCAATGAACAGCACATATTTTACGGTAACGGAATGTATTTTGGTAATTATTTTAGTTGCTGCGGTAATAGGATTAAATGTTTTGCTTTATATAAAAGCACCGAAGTTTAAGGGAAAAATTCATAAATTACTTTCCCTGACAGTCATCGGTTCCTGCTTTATGTGGCTTCCGATGATAACAGAAGCGGCGGTAGACTCGAAGGTTTTATCTACTTATTTTGAAAATATTGCTTTGGGATATGAAGAATACGGTTTTGTATATGGTTTTTCAACCAGTGTGGTTGGTACAGGTATGAGTAAACCGGCAAATTACAGTGAAGAAACTATTGGTGCAATTCAAAATTCCATTCAGGTAAACGAAACTGTGACAGATGAAGAAATGCCTAATATTGTAGTTGTTTTGCTGGAATCATTTATTGACCCGACGGAAGTAAAATATCTGGATATTGAGGGCGACCCGATTCCGAATTTCCGTTATCTGGAAGAAAACTTTACAACCGGTTATATGACAGTTCCTGTAGTCGGTGCAGGTACTGCAAATGCAGAATTTGAAGTACTGACCGGAATGAGTATGCGTTTCTTTGGCACAGGAGAATATCCGTATAAAACCATCTTAAAAGAAACGGATTGCGAAAGTATTGCCGGTAATCTTGGCAAGCTTGGTTATTCAACACACGTTGTTCACAATAACACCGCAAAATTCTACAGCCGAAACAATGCATTTTCTATGATGGGATTTGATTCTTTTGTCAGCAAAGAATTTATGATTGTAGATGAATATAATACACTGGGCACATGGGCGGCTGATAATTTGTTGCTGGAACAGATTGACAAGGTAATGAACGGCAGTGAAAATCAGCAGGATTTGGTATACTGTATTACCGTTCAGGGACATGGTGCATATCCGACAGAGCCGGTATTTGAAAATCCGGAATTTAAAGTGACAGGTGCACCAACGGAAGAACTGAACTATTCTTGGGAATACTATGTAAATGAAATTCATTATGTAGACGAATTTATCGGTAATCTGGTAGCACAGCTTGAAGCCAGAGATGAAGAAACTCTTCTTGTGCTTTGGGGTGACCATTTGCCTACGATGGGACTGGATGAATCCGATATGGCATCTGGCAGCACCTTTAAAACAAAATATGTTACATGGAATAATTTTGGTTTGCCAAAAAATGATGCTGATTTGACAGCATACCAGTTACTTGCTTATGTAACAGGTCAGGCAGATATTCACGAAGGTACTATTTTCAAATATCATCAGGATTATCTGAATGCAGGTTATGCAAACGATGAAGCGGCTTATTTAAGCGGTCTTGAAAACTTACAGTATGACCTTTTATACGGCAACCGATATGCGTATGACGGTGAAGATTTATATCCTGCCAGTGATTTGAAACTGGGTGTAGATGATATCATTATTGATTCGGTAGCGGTTATCGGTAAAGGCTTATATGTGTATGGTGAAAACTTTACGGCGTGGACAAAAGTTCATATCAATGGTGAAAAATGTGCAACGAAGTTTATTTCACCGGAATGTCTTGCCATCAGCTTAAACAAGTATACAATTAATGACGGCGATATCATCAATGCCAATGTAGTCGGTACGGGTACGATTTTACGAGCATCTGAGGACTATATTTTCACACAACCATTGGAAGACACGGAAAATTCTTCTATGATTACAAATGAAGAGTTATTCGATTACCAGATTGAAGAAGATATTGTATTGCACGAAGTTGTATCAGAAGAAGAAACCGAAGAAAATACAAATGACACTTTGGAAGTTGAGAGCGAAGAAGCTGTTATTATAGAATAAAGACGGAAAAAGAGAAAGATTACATTGTAATACTTTCTCTTTTTTTGTATGATAAATATATCAAAAAACAGTGAGGTAAATAAGATGTCAATATGTGATACCTGTATCAACTATGAATATGACGAAGACTATGAATGTTACACCTGTATGATGGATTTGGATGAGGATGAATATGAAAAATTCATTACAAACCGCAACACATCCTGTCCGTATTATCAGAACGGTGACGAATATCTGGTTGTTCGTAAACAGATGTAAATATCAGCGTTAATTGGAAATGGGGCGATGACTATGAGAATGTATGACTTAATTATGAAAAAAAGAAACGGTGGTACTTTAAGTAAAGATGAAATTGACTTTATGATTAAAGAATACACCGAAGGGAATATACCGGATTACCAGATGTCAGCCATGATGATGGCGATTTACTTTGTGGGAATGGACGATGAAGAAACCTTACATCTTACCATGGCTATGGCAAAAAGCGGTGATATGCTGGATTTATCGGCAATCCGTGGAATTAAAGTGGACAAACACAGCACAGGAGGCGTCGGTGATAAAACGTCCCTTGCGTTAACGCCTATGGTGGCGGCGTGTGGACTGAGTGTAGCCAAAATGAGCGGAAGAGGGCTTGGACACACAGGAGGAACTATTGATAAATTGGAAAGCTTTGATGGCTTTAAAACTGATATTTCCACAGAAAAATTTATTGAAAATGTGAATACAATCGGTGTTTCCATTATGGGACAGACCGCCAATCTCGCTCCGGCGGACAAGAAGCTTTATGCGCTTCGTGATGTGACTGCAACGGTAGATAATATGTCCTTAATTGCATCCTCCATTATGAGCAAAAAACTGGCGGCGGGAAGCGATGCCATTGTACTTGATGTAAAAACCGGAAGCGGTGCTTTTATGAAAGAAAAAGAAGATGCCATAGCACTGGCAAAGGCGATGGTGCGTATCGGGAAAATGGCTGGACGTAAAACGGTGGCAGTCATTACGGATATGGACCAGCCACTGGGATATGCGGTAGGAAATGCACTGGAAGTGAAAGAAGCCATTGATACATTACAGGGAAAAGGACCTCAGGATTTTACAAAGCTTTGTTATACCCTCGGTTCGTATATGCTTGTGGCAGGCGAAATCGCAGCGGATACAGAAAGTGCCGGGGCAATGATAAAAGAGGCTGTAGACAGTGGGAAAGCCTTTGAAAAATTTGTGGAATTTATTGCCGCTCAGGGTGGCAACACAGAACAGATATATCACACAGAGCTTTTGCCTAAAGCATCCATAGAAATGCCAGTATTTTTGGAACAGGAAGGCTATATTCAAAAAATTGTGTGTGACGAAGTGGGGATTTGTTCCCTGATTCTTGGCGGCGGAAGAGAAAATAAGGAAAGTCAGATTGATTTATCCGTTGGCATTATTCTGCATAAAAAAGTGGGCGATTATGTCTCAAAGGATATGCCGATAGCAACCTTATATTGTAATTGTGACAGAAAGCTCGAAGAAGCAAAAAAACGTCTTTTAAAAGCATACACAGTTTCGGATGAAAAAGTTACAAAAAGAGAGCTGATTCAAGGAATTATTGAATAATTCGGTGCATATTTTTTATATATGAAAAAGAATCTTAATATTTCCGATACAAAAGACAGAATATCCAGAAAAATCGGTTTTACGGGAGATGTCATTCTTGGTGCAACCATCGTTACAATAGAAGGTGACTATCAGCTTTTTATTGAAAATTATAAAGGGATTGTAACCTACAACAATAATACCATTGTTGTTCAGGGACATAAGAATAAAATTCTGATTGAAGGAAAAAATCTACAAATCGA
>ERZ1032130.191-NODE-191-length-18238-cov-4.913986_pt1 | contig 18238 bp, 8 predicted proteins | sample MGYA00517879_ERZ1032130 | MGnify/ENA primary metagenome ERZ1032130 (study PRJEB33719, sample SAMN04262597) | wastewater metagenome | biome: rural village; feature: animal feces; material: feces | host: Bos taurus | place: El Salvador | collected 2012-01-31 ...
GTTCTAATTATAATACTGATGTTGATTTGACTTTTAAGCATCTTAACTCAAAGATTAGAATAGTGTTTTATGAAGATGTTGCAGGATATTCTGTAAAAATGCTTCCTTTGCACACTGATGCTGGCATCATAGCAGTGCCTACTAAATTCACATCACCTGCTACTTATGAGTATGCCGATAACACATTCTTTAAAGAGGCAAAATCTGTTGTCACTCTTGGTTCTACAATTAATTTTGGTGCTCCCGAAGCCACTAAATACTACACAGGTACTGCAGGAGATGCAATCTCTGCTACTGACATTTATGACAAAGCATTAGTGTTTAAAGCTCCTGTCGCATCTGAACTGAAAGAGAACAGATCTTTGGCATTGGCTGACAACGACTCTTATTCAAAAGATATTTATTATGGTATTCCTCAGGACAATAGTTGCGGTCTGACTTTCCGCGTTTCATTCGAACTCACATCAACAACAGGTGAAACTATCAAAGTTTACAACGCAGGCGTTCATGTTGGTGCAGCAAATTGTGCTTGGGAAGCAGGTAAGAGCTACACGTATGTATTCAAAATTACAAAGAATGCTACCGGTGACACTGGTACCAACAACCCGACAGTTGACCCGAATCCTGGAACTCAAGCACTTTATCCTATCGTGTTTGACAATATCAAAGTTGAGGATTGGACAGACGTAACTGATCCCAGCGGTGAAGGTAGCCACAATATCAACTAAGACCCCAATTTCAACCTATAAATAATGGAAAGCGATCTCGGGAGCGGCTTGCTGCTGCTCCCGGGGCATTTCCTAAATTACGACTTTAATCTGCCACCACCGCGTGGCTCTAAAATCAGAAAATAAAGGCACTAAGAATGTGTTTTTTCTTGAAAATATTATCTTCTGTTCTTGCCCTCTCGTGGTTGGCGAGCTGTTCGAGCGACGGCACTATCACCGACATTCCCGACTATGAGGAGCACGACCCTCTCACGTTCAGCGTTGCCTCAAGCAGCACAAGCGTTTCGCGTGCCGTAAGCCACGAGCTTGAGCAAGGCTTCCTCGTGAGCACCTATAAGCTCTACGGCGCAGCATCGCAGCAGACCGTTATGGACCGCTACGAAGCCCTCTACAATATAGGGTCTCTCTACAACGGCTCAAAATGGAACACCGTAGGCAATAAAGGCGCTGACCCAAAATCTCTCTACAAAACACAATATGAGCGCTACTGGGACCTCTCAGCGTTCCCTTACCGCTTCCACGCCATTACCCCTTGTCCAAAGACATCGGTTAATACCCTTATCACCGACTTCGAGCTGTCGGACAAAGAGCTCAAAATCCCAGCTATCACAGCTACAAAATATGAATCGCAAACGGCTGATGACGGCGCAGTTACCCCTGCCACAGTTACCGACCCATATATGATTGCGCAAGTAGAGCGCGACGCCAACGGCGTTGATTGGGATCTTCTGCAACCCCAATTTGAGGCTGATGGCACTCTAAAAGCCACCAGAACCAAAATTTCAGAGACTACTGCCAACTTCACTCGCGCAGTGCCTCTGCGATTCCACCATATCAACTCAAAGGTGCGTTTTGCAATATATACAACGGTTCAGAATTTCCCTGCCGAGGCTCTGAGAATCTCAAATGTGAAAATTTCGGCAAAAAATCCATCAACGCTCCAAGGAAAATTTATAACTAATGCTTGGGGATTTAATTCCCAAATAGATGGTAACCAATTCACCGAAACTCCACTTTTATTCGGTGATAATTTCTTCGATAAAGGCGCTTATCTTTCAATGGATTTAGAGCCAGAACAAATTCTAATCAATAACGAATCTAAAACTTACGATATAAAACTCGCTAATGAACGCATTAAGGCATATTTCTTCGACCTCCCTAACACCGGAGCCGATGCAATGGCTGACGGCACTCCCGGCGGTCTCCTACAGATTCCGCAGAAGGGTGTGAAGCTGTTTGTGGAGTTTGACATCAACAATGAGCACTACTCATTCCAATTAGAGGTCAACGGTAAAAAGACATTCGACTGGCGTGCCAGCTGTCGCTACACTTACTACATAGTGGTGAAGCACCTCGTGCCATTTGAGATTGCCTTCACCGCCACTATCGAACCCTGGGTTACGGTAACGTCGAGCAACATCGACACCGACCTCGAACAATAAACTACTGACAAAGAACTTTTTGCAACAACAAATATGTTTACGACTAACCGACACACTACACCACTACGATATATCCCGGCTCTGCTCGCTGTGGCAGCCCTGGGACTCTCGGCGTGCAGCACCGAGGAGCTTCCCGACAACGGCGGCAACTCCAACGGCAAGACGGCTATCGAGTTTGCTATGAGCAACACAGGCGGCATCGGCATGAGTCTCGACTCCCGCGCCGGCTTCGGCCAATCTACACGCATAGTGATGCGCATAGGCAGCGAGAGCACCGATGACGGTTCTCTAAAATACACCCGCACCACCGCCACAGCATCAAAGCAAGTGACAACCGGCACTGCGGATTACTCCACCGTGACGTTCGCCCAAGGCACGGAGATGCGCTATTGGGACGATGCCCACGGCCGCAAATCGCAGCTTTCAGTCTATGCCGTAGCAATCCCCGACAAGAACTCTGGTACGCTTCTTCCTGAGACTAAACTGAGCATTGGCACACTCGGAGAAAATTCAAAGTGGGCTTCTGAATCCACTCCCGATAACACCATCGCATGGGAAGTTTCAGCCGACCAATCCGCCGCCGGCACCGTGTCAAATCAAGACCTCTGCTACAGCAACAATATCCAAGCCGATGCAGAACGTGGCAAAAATGGCGTATATCGCTACGATTTCGGCACTGGCAGCTACCCCACTTTCCCGGGCTGCTATGAAGATGGAACAATAAAGCAGCCTGGTCTCGAAAATGGCGTAATGAAATACACTACCCCGTCAGCCTCCGAACCCGGTAAATTCGACCGCGGCCATATGATATTCCGCCACGCCCTCTCCCGAATCACCGTAAAACTCACCGCCGGCGACGGATACAACCCTTCAACCGCGTTTGTGGTTGACCACGTGCAGATTAACAATATCCGCTTAGCCGATGGCACCAACACCAAGCTAAATCTCGTTGATGGCACTTGGAGCGGCTACACCACCGCGCAGACAATCACAAAGATGGAGACAGCCTCACCACAAGCCAGCGCAACTCATCACCGCGAATTTGTGGCACAAACTATCCCCGGCGACGAAATCGACCAAAACAGCACCGAAAACAGATTGGAATTGGTGGTAGATAATAACATCTACTACATCACCGACAAAATGCTCTTCACTGCGTTCTCAACAAGCGCAACCGATGATATTTCGGGCGATAAACTCACTCTGCGACAGGGACGAAACTACGAAATCAACGTCACTGTTAGCAAGAAGAAGATTGACAACATCACTGCCTCAATCATTCCTTGGGCTACTGTAACGAGCAGCAATATGGACGTAAACAACGCCTATATCCAGCTCGAACTCTACGATCCCTCAGGAACTGCGATTGATGGCTCATATTCGTCAAATCCGCCTCTCCTTTTCCGCCTCGACGACCCATCACCAAATTTCATCTTTAGCGATGATCAATGGAAGCACTATAAGTGGTACACAAAATATGACAAATACAACTCATTGACATGGGACGGCACAAACAGCCGATGGACAACCGATTTGTTCTTCGAGACCAACTATGCAAGCTACCACTTCCGCATGACCAATGAGAAGACCGATAACAAGATACATCTTGGTCCGGGTTCAAGTGGTCCTTTCGGAGAAGCCGACTATTTCGACATCGCCACAAGCGATGAAGATATTTGGTGGGGTGCCCCGATGCTAAATACAGCGACTCTAAAATATGATTATGAGCACACCGCATCTGTAACCTCAGGCACCGACTACAGGTCTCCGCTCGATGGAGGTTTCTCATCGTCGATTCATTGGGGAATAGCAGCAACCGAAAGCCCCATCAAGTTCACCATGCTTCACATAAAGTCGCAAATCGATGTGGTACTCAAAACCACCACAGGTCCCGATGCCGTGAAACTCAAAGATGGCGATAACACTGCTATCGTGAAAGTAGTGCGAGCCTTCAACAACGGCAACGTGGAACTCGGTCGCGGTATGGTGAAAACATCAGGCAGCACCGGCGAGTACGTGATGAAACTACCGACATATAATAGTAGATTCTCCGACTATTTTGCTACCGCAAACGAGGCTACCAAAGCCTATTGGAGCTACTATGTTCCGCAAGAGTTAGTTCGCAATAGCGGTGCTAACGCCAATGATTTTGTTGGTATCGAAATCACCACTCCCGACGGGAATGTGTATAAGATAAACCGACTTAGCGAGATAGAGGCTTCGGCGGTAGGCTCAGAGGCAGGTCAGGGACAGGCCGAGAGCCAGAAGATTCTGCGTTGGCTCCCCAACCACCACTACACTTACACCTTCACGCTGAAGAAGACCGAAGTAACCGCTACCGCCACCGTGACGAAGTGGAACGAAGTCACCGCCGACAAAGAGGACGTAACCATAGAGTAACCCCTCCCGCGCCCGCGCCCACCGCGCCTTTGCGAGAGACAAAATAAGAACATTTATATATATGACGAAATCGATTAAAACCCTCATATTTGCCACCGCCTTGACGGCACTTGCAGCGTGCAGCGACGACGTAGCCACCGGGCGCTACAGCGTGGGCGACGAGGATAACCTTGTGCGCCTCTCCACCGGAGTGCAAAGCGCCCCCTCCACCGCCCTCCCCTCCCGCGCACTCGACGGTCACTATGCACTACAAGATGGCACTGCCATAAATCTTTATGTGGAAGGTGACTGGACTGGTAAAACCCCATCAAATATCGTAAAAACGCCCGTCTATTCAGCACTAGCAGACAGCGACAACGATAACATCAACGCCCTCACATGGAAATCGGGCGATCATCTCTATTGGGACGACTTCGGCACCGCCGACCCTGCCAATACCACTAACCGCGCCAAGGGTCTTGGAATCCTCGCCGTAGCCATCGACGGAATCACAAATACCACTGTCGTTAATTTAGGTTCTGCAATCGATTGGAATAATTTTAAACTCGATTGGAATTTAGCAGACCACACAGGCACTATTGAAGTTGTTGGTGGTACAAAGTTCCTCATGCAAGATATTCTCATAGCAAACAACCTCTACGATGCTTCTGTAACTACTCCACAGAAGCGATACACCTTTGACGAGCAGAAAGCACTCGCTACGAAGCCTGAAGAGGCCCGCCTCGAGTTTCAGCACGTTCTCAGCAAAGTGACATTCAATGTAACAGCCGGACAAGGCTTCAATGGGACGTTTTGGGATTATCCGACTATCTACCTAACCAGAAACAAGACTGGAGAAACAGCCGACGAGTGGTGCTACAAAAATGGCAAAATCGACATCAAGGCAGCCACAGCTACGCACGACGGTAGCACACTTGGCACAGTTCTTCTTAATCCAATCTTACGAGATGGCTCAATCTACACCGAAGCAGCCATCATTTACCCTGGTTCAGATTTCGGAGGTAATAACGATGTAATCGCAAAAATCAATGCAGATGGCAATATCTATTATGTCACTGCTGAAAAGATCCGCGCTGCAATCAACGGCACAACAGGGCACGTCGGCGATTTTACCACAAAGCCAGGCTATAACTATATCTTCAATATCACATTGAATAAGACCGACATTATCGTTACTGCCACAGTATCGAAGTGGATCGACGTTAATGCTGACGAAGCTTTTCCGAAAATCGTGGTTTCAGCCAATGTAGGCAACAAAGGCGATACGGAGCAGACGCTTTCGGATTTCCGCTTCTACCGCAATGAAGGTGTGAATGTGCCACTTTTTGGTAGCAGCGACCCAGTTCCGACAGCTCCCACCACTAAGAATGTGACATATACGGCACTTGCCGATGCTAAAAATCCCGCCACAGGCAGTGTGGCAGATGGAGCGACAAAGTGGGACTTCTATCAGACAGGAACTTCGACCGCAACTCAGCTCTATTGGCCGAGCCACACGATGCACTACTTCTTCCGCGGCGTGTATCCAAAGGAGACAACTATTGAAGATGCCGGCGAAGGCTCGTACATTGCGGTGACAAATGCTGCATACGATGCATCTGCGTTTCCGAGCAATCTGATGATTGGAGCGCCCGAAGTAGCCGATAACACTAAATGCAACAACCCCGACCACACGCCGGTGGATATGTCGAAATACGGCATCTGTGCCCGCACCGGCAAGATAAACCTCAATTTCCGCTATATGATGAGCCAAGTGGAAGTGGATCTGAAAACAGAGACCTCCAGTGATGATAAGGTGGAACTCAACGCTGACACAAAGTTGGAAATTCTCAATCCCATAACACAGCGTAACATCTACCTTGGCACACGCAGCACAGGATACGAAGCAAGCACAGTACGCGCGACAGACTACACTATGCACCGCAAAGGTGATGCAAAGGCTTCGCTTGTTACGTTCCACGATGCAATTGTGCCACAGTATTTGCCTAAGCCAAATGAGGATAAGCCAATGCGCTTCAAGGTGACTATTAAGAACTCCAACGGCACCTACGACGTGTATTACGCCGACGTGCAGCCAATTCAAGTTTCAGAAAGCGGTGGAGCGAAGAAAACCATCGAGAACTGGCTTGGAGGTTATCACTACAAATACACCCTCACTTTGAAGAAGACGGGCATCAGCGTCACTGCCACTATCACTGATTGGATTCCGGCAAATGGCAGCGACAATGTGTGGATGTAATTTTTTGCGAGAGTCCCTAAAAAACAGTAAAGAATTATGATGAAACTATCACGAAATATTATCCTTGCAAGTATTGGCGCCGTGGCAGCTTCTTGCTCCGATGACACCCTGCCGGGCACCAACCCCGACAACGGCGAGAGAACGCCGCTCAACGTAGCCGTAGCCCTCAGCAACGGCACTCCCCTCTCCCGCGCCGAGGGCAAAACCTTCGCCGCAGGCGATAGCTTGTATGCCTATATTCGCCAAGTGGAGTGGAATCAAGCTACTGACCCCGATTTCCAAAGCGTAACAGAGAAAGCTGCCGACCAATCGCCAAGTTTGGTGTTATTCAAGGTAACAAGTGACGCAATGTCTCCAACCGAAGACACCAACACCAATACGCAGCAAACAAGCAATCTCACCGCTTCAAGCTATTGGACCGGCTCTGATTGGCTGTCAATCACTGGCGGGAAGCTTTACTGGGACGATTTCAGCACTTCCACCGACCCATTGACCGCCGATGGTCGCTATCTGCAATCGGCATGGGGATTCTGCTACAATGGCGGCACTCCCACAACGGCGTTATCGCAAACCGATGGCACTATCGGATGGACTGCTGCCGGCGACTTCACGCCGAATGGAGTTTTGCGAAACAACGACCTCCTGTGGTCGAAGGCGCAGAAACCGCTAAAATACAAGCGCGGCACCTTCGGTGGCAACGACCACGGCACCCTCGTTATCCCCTACACCCATGCCATGAGTATGATCACGATAGAGGTGGTGGCAGCCGATGGCTTCACCACCGGCAATCTTGGCTCTACCACAGCCACACTGCAAGATATGTACAAATCAGCCACTTTCAGTGCCCCCAATGCCACTGTAAGCTCTCAGGCAGGCTCACAAACTGTGAAGATGCTTGCAAGCGCCGAGGGCACAAACGCCGAGAGCAAGCCTAACAAGATGTTCCAGGCTTTGGTGATACCGGGCAAGCAACTCACCGCGGGCAATCTTCTTGCTGAAATTGCCAATGTTGATGGAAATAACTATAAGATTCCTGTTACCGATGATATTCTTGCGGCTTGGAGCAGCTATCTCGATGACAGGAAGCTGAAATCGGGCATAAACTATAAGCTCACTGTCACCGTAAAGAAGCAGGGTATCTCCGTAGTTGCCCAAATCACCGATTGGACCACTATCAACGCCACCGGCGAGGGTGAAATTAAGTTCAATTCCAACATTGTCAGCAGCGGTGTAACCAACGACATAACCTCCGGCTCATTCGAAATCTTCCGAGGCACTCACTTAGGAGAATCCGGCTTCGAAGACGTTACCAAAGCCGAATACAGCGCAGGAGAATGGACATTAGACCCAAAAATCTATTGGACTAATGGCACTTTACCCTACTATTTCCGCGGCTTGGCTACCACCACCGATGGCACCACCCCCACTGCAACATCCTCCAAGGCAGCCGCTCAAGGCACCGATTTGCTTTGGGCTACTACCCCTGCACACGATGGCACTCTCGAAAGCGGAGGCACACAGCACTTCAATGCCGGCGAAGCTATTCCGCCTCGCACCGGCGATGTGCCTTTGCAGTTTGAGCACGCAATGAGCAAAATCACCGTCAATCTCAGCACTTCAACCACCGGCAAAGCCACTCCGACAGCCGACGAGTCAGCTCGCGCCGTCGATTTGGGCAATGTCACAGTCACCATCAGCAACATCGCCACCGCAGGCACTATCGCCATAACCGACGGCAAAATAACCCCCACAGCCATTGCTGCGGCTGTCCCTGAAGCCGTCACCGGCACCACCCCTGCAACAGTAGACTATACTGCTCCGATAAAGGCTATCAACGGCACAATCGTAATTCCGCAGTTGCTCGTCAACGATACTTACCCAATCAAGCTGACTATAAAGCTCAGCGACGGCACCACCTACAGTCTTCCGTTGAAAGACTGCAAAGTGAGCGGCAGCGAAACAAATATAGAAACTTGGAATCGTGGCAACCACTACGTCTACAATATCTACGTCGAGAAGGAAGCAATACGCTTCGTTGCCGTCATCAAGGAATGGAAAGAAGTCAGCGGCGGCGGTAACGCCAACCTCGATTGGGACTAACCGGCACGAGGTTACAAGCTAATAGGCATAGGGCACAGGTCGATGAGCATAGATTACAGGCTCAAAAGTCAGCCACATCAGCTCTCTTACCTCTTACCCCTTACCTCTTACCTTTAAACCCTCTTACCTCAAAAAAAACTTTGAATGATGAAATTGAAAATCTGCATACTACTCACGCTCGCTGCTCTCACAGCCTGCTCCGGCGACACCCCCGGCAATCAGTCGGGCGACGATACCATTGTAGGCTCACCCGTAATCTTCACATCGGGCAACCAGAGCCTCTCGCGAGCCATTCCTTATCTCGGCGAAAATGGCCGCTTCGTCTGCCGCATGTATCACCAGGGCACTATCGGCAGAGACCTCTTCACCTCCTACTCCACCGCGTGGCTTCGTGTGAACAATGCCTACGGCAACTCCGTCTATCGCCGCTCCGATTTCGATGAATCGGCTATGAATCTCGATACTTACGACTTCGACCGTAATTCCACTATCTTCTATTGGCAGAACCGCAAGAATCACGCTTTCATCGCCTATACCGACCTGCACCGCTGCTTCAAAGACGACTACAACGAAGCTACCGGCTTGAATATGACCACCGATTTCACTCTCACCGAGAGCGAAACCGACTTCTATGGCCGCAAGTTCACCCTCACCACATCACCTACGCCGATAGCCGACCTCTCCGAATCCGAAAAGCAGACCGGCGACCCGGCATACTACAACCAGCCCGACCCGGCTATTGCCAACACCGTGATGCTCCCTGCCGGAGCAACTCAAGAGGCTAACCGCGTCGACCTCATCTTCCGCCACTGCTTCTCGCAAATCCAGGTGAACCTGAAGAAAGCAGCCGACGGCGGTATAAACGACCTCAATGCGGCCGATATCACAAAGGTTGAGCTGCTCGGTGTCAGCCAAGAGGGCTACATCTACTTCGATGCCGACCCCGCCACCGGCAATAACCATGATGCTACCTACAAAAAGGTAGTGCAGAGCGACTTCACCGCCGAAGAACTCGCCGCCAACGAGTTTGGCACATCAATGGAAATGTACGACATGGGCAGCGACAATTATGCCACTGGCTATGTGAAGTCATACCGCGCTATCGCTTTCGGTCAGCTCCGTGCTATTCGCATCACTTGGAAGGAAGATAGTGGAATTGAGCACATTGTCACTCACAAAGTGGTAAATCTCGACTCCAACGACTTCATAAATCTTAGCAGCGGCGTGCGCTACATTCACAATCTTGAGTTGCGCCGCGGCACACTCGCCGTTATCAAGACCGAAATCCTCCCTTGGGAAATCGACGAAACCCAGTGGAAAGGCAACGGCACAGTCGATGAAACCGACAAGGAGTCCGGGTCGGACGAAAGTGGAAATGGAGGTGAATCAGAATGATAGGAGGAAGAATGATGAAACACATAGCAATACATATAGCGACCCTGCTTCTGCCCGCGGCAATGGCTTTGGGCTGTGCGGCGTGCAGCGATGAGTGGCAAAAGGCGATTGACGACGGCACAATTCCCGACATGACCGGCGAACAGGTGGCTTTCACCACCAACGTAAGTTCGTCGGGCAGCGATTCGCGCGGCTATTCTCCCATCGAGAACGGCACAGCAGGCTACACTGCCATCAATAAAGCCTACAAGCTCAAAATCACCATGCACAAGCAAGGCGAGCCAGCCACTGTGATGGGCACTTGCACCTACGAACCCGTGTTTTCGCAGAGCGGCACATCAGAGGGTGTTCTCCGAGCCGTGCCCGCTAACGATGAAACTGCCCTTTATTGGCAGGACAGCCAACAAGCATACGGTTTCAGCGTCACTGCCGGCAGCGACAACATCGCCACCGACCAGAGCACTGAGAAAAAATGGCTCGCACAAGACCGCCTCAAAGGTTTTTCCTACGCCCCTGTGAAAGACGACTCAGAATCACCGGTAGATAATATCAATGCCATCAACTATCGCACAAGCAAGCAGTGGTATCAGGCAAACAGTGTGTGGATGCCTACGAATGGCATCGTACCCAAGGACGATTTCAAGAATATCCCCCTTTTCTTGCAGCACGAGCGTGCGTGGATCACCGTGATTCTGCGAGCCGGAGTGGGTGTAGATCGCGATGCCGTGGATTTTGGCACCGCCGGCGAAAAGATAAAAGCCGAAATCTATAACTATGAGAGTGACGGCACCGCCATCACCCCATGGCTCACCGAGCAAGAAGTGGCGTATAGCGCCGAAGATGGACTCCCCTCAGAAACCCGCAAGGGCGTGGCATATCATGCTATCGTCAATCCCTACAACTATCTCGCTAAAGCCGAGGAGTCGATTATCTGCAAAATCAATCTTTCGGGGCAGAATTTCTCGTTTTATGCCTCAAATGACAAAAAATATGGCGATTATAAGGCAAACAATACCGACCCAGCTCTCGCAGAGGCAATGGGCGTATATAACCTCACTGCCGGAAAGCACTTGGTGATCGATGTCACTCTCTCGCGTGAGAGCCGCAAAATCCTCATCACCGCTTATGTGGAGGACTGGACCGAGAAGGTTACTTCGAGCGTTTGCGACGACTTCGGACTCGCCGGCACTCCCATCGTGATTCAGAACCGCGATGAGCTTCTTGCATTCCTCAGCGATCCCACCAAAAACAAGGCAGGACAAACCGCCATTATCAGTGCAAAGTCTATCGACCTCGACAAGGACAAAGAAGGGAAAGACAGTCCTTGGAGGAGCAGCAGAAAATACGACCTCAATGCCACGCTCAACATTGGTGGCTGCACACTCATGACGAGTTCGCAATTTTTGAATAATATTTCCGCTTCGGGTCAGATTCTCAATGGCACAATTGCCGTGAAAAAAGGCAGCAACGTTAAAACCGTGGTGTGCAACGACAACTACGGCTCTATTTCCTACCTCGATGTCACTGCCGATGCCACTTCCACTGCCTCAAAGGCAGGAATTGCAGTGGTGAACTATGGAAATATTTCGCGCTGCTCCTCGGCAATCACCGTTGAGGGCGCATCGGACACCGACTTTGTGGGCGGAATTGCTGCTAAGTCGATTTATCAAGACGGTGAAATTGCAGTTGAACCGATTATCGACCGCTGCATCGTCACCGGCCGTGTGGGCGTAGCCGCAAATACCAACACCACCTACGGCGGCGGCATTGCAGGACTCGCTGCAGGGCGTGTGACCAACTGCACCTACGAGTATGGAATTTCGCTGCTGCAAGAGAAACGCAAGAATGGCGACAAGCCATTGCTCTGCAATATCGTGAACCAAATACAATACGGGAAGGAACTCAAAGCTAACGGCAACGAGTGGTCCACAAGAGGCGATTACACCGTTGGCACCACTGAAATTAAGAACAATCGCGACGAGGCTCTCCTCTACGACCAGATTATCTATTGCCAAGCCGAATTAAATGAATTGGTGAAAATCGGCAGCACTTACAATGCCTCAGGCAAGCGTTACCGCATAGCGCAGAGCTTCACTGTGACATCTGACGGTGAAGTCGATGCAGCCTGGCCGCTTGGTTATTACAAAGATGTAACCAATAACACCGTGCATGGCAATGTGCTTTTCTTCCTCGAAGGAAACGGCATGACAATCACCCTTACAGGTGAGAAGGTTATTAATAAATATGGACCCAATGCATCAGGAACCGTAAAAACAGCCCCGATGCTTTTCAACAACATCGTAGGCACGGTGCAGAATCTCAATGTATATTGCGAGAAATCGCTCTACGGCATTCCGCAGTTCGCAGATGAAGACAAGACAAGAAACAATTTCACCGACGGCTGTGCTCCGTTCGCCTACGCTATCTACGAGGGCGGCAAGGCTGAGAATATCACCGTGTATGGCGCAACCGGGACTGTGGTTCAAGCGGCTTCAGCAGGAGGCATTGTGGTTTCACTCCACGATGGCGCACAGATGATCAATTGCAACAGCTTCATGAATGTGAAAATGTATATCCCTGCCACTGAGGAAAATAATGTGCAATCGGCTGCAAAATTCTATTCAGGAGGTATAGCAGCTATGCTCGAAGATGGCACCACAACGCTCACACAGTGCCGATATAAAGGCAAAGTCGATAAAGAAATAGGGGAAGCATCAAAGGCAAGTGCTTTCTTCTTCCTTGGCGGAATCGTTGGCGGTCTGCGTTACTCAAATGGTAGCGATGCACCTAAGCCCCATGCCACCATCACCGACTGCTCAAGCTGGTGGAGAGCATGGCCCGACACTCAAGCCAGCACCGGCGGACTGCAACAAGGCTCGCTGATAGGCCGTGCACGCTACTCTGTGCAACAAGGATCTACCACTAATGACGAAAACGGAATGTACGACTGCGAAGGAAACTGGTGGACAGGCACAGTGGGTGCCGGCTCGTGGAAAACCGGCAATGAGGCTCTTGCCATCGGCAAGAAGAACTCAGTAACACCCACCGAGCCCACGCCTCCGAATCAATGAATAAAATAAACTCTACGATATGACTCTTAGAAAATATATATTCCTACTCCCCATCGTGGCACTCTCTGCCTGTGCCGACGATGTGCTGCAATCCGGTCCGGAAATTCCTGCCGACAGCTCCGACGACATTCGCGTGGGCTGCGGCTTCTACACCGGCTCCGATGAGCTAAGCGTGGAGTCGCGTGCCACCTCGGGTTTGGGCGACGTCAGCCCTGCCGAGCTGCTAGAATGGCTACGTCAGCCTCTTTTCGACGGCTTTGAGATTACCTACTTCCAGACACCGGCAACCGGCAGCAGTCCGAGCACCAAGCGCATGGCAAAGCTCCAGCTTGTGAAGAAAAGCGATAGCGCAAACGGCTATGAAACCGTAACCGAAGAGGGCACGCAGAAAACTCTGGCTAAATACAACTTCAAGGAGATTGCCGGTGGAACTGTCACCGACAAAAACGCCAAGTGGTTCGACAACGGCAAGCACACTTTCCAAGGCATTTATGCCCCCGACGCAATATTGAAGTATGAAAGTAAAGTTCCGTCGACTACCCTCACTTCCGACCAAAGCAAGGAGGGCAATGGCACTAACTACACCAGCCTTACGCAATACTCGGCTATGCCAAAAGACCAGGTGATAAATGCCACCGTGCAGCGCGTGCTGCTGCCATTTCAGCACCGCCTTGCCCGCGTGTTTGCTTATATCCTTATCGACCCCGAGATGAAGGACGTGACTCTCGAAGGTTATACTCCCTATGTTACCGATTCTGAAGGTAACGTGACACAGAAAGATGACCCCACCACCACCTCGCTCCGCTTCGAGAACGTAAAGGTGCTTGAATATGTGGAAAAGAAGCAAAATGAAACCACTCATCTTTTCGACTACACCCCACATTGGACCGAAGCCCGCAAGGTAATCCCCCACTTCCGTGCCGAACTTGGCTCTATCAATGTGAAGGGAGAAAATCTAAACAACGATTTTATCCTCTTTAAAAAAACTTCCACTGATGAATTTGTCACTTGCGATGACACCGAGAAGTGGAAAGCGGCATATAACTCCTATAACGAGAAGTGGGATGAATATGTAAAGTCACACCCAATAAGCGATAAGTTCAGCAAAGACGAGCAGAAAAAGGCTGCTAAGGCGTATGCCGAAGCTGAGTCCGGCTACATTATGACCAACTATGGCAAGGTGCCTGTGTATGATATTATCGTCCGTCCGACTTATGACAAGGACACCGATATAATGTACGATGAAGCGGACCTAACCAACACTACCAACCAAATCGACTTCAAGCTGAAGCTCTCAAACGGCTTGGAATATGAGAAGCGATTTAAATTCGACCTCAATCCAAACCAGATGACAGTGGTGTATCTGCGCATCAACCGCGAGCAAATCGACTACAACACCTCGGGAGCTGAAAAATGGATTTCCAACGCGTTTGTCGATGGCTACTATGGCGTAAACAATGAGAACGGCAACCGTCTGTCGCTCGCCGGAGGCAGCTGGCAGCGTGCCTACCGCAACTCAAAGGGAAGCGGACCGGGCAACATCACCGACGGAAGCGACTATAATGAAGACAAAGAAGAAGACCACATCACCGGCGAGAACGGGCAGTATATCAGCGACGAAAAGTGGATTGCCCGCTTCTTTGAAGCTAAAGAAGGTGGCAGCCATCATGGCGACTACTTCATTCTCGACAAGGATATCACTATCCCGGCTTCTTCCATACCGGCTGACTTCGTGTTTACCGGTCACCTCGACGGTCGCGGACACACCATCACCATCTCAGCCGCAAGCCCTGGCGAGGGTGGCGAAGGACCTTCCACTCGCGACGAAGATATCGGCTCTGGAGGAGGTTCTGCGAGTAAGCCTTATCTCTTTGCAGGACTTAACGCTCACTACACCACTGCGCAGGAGAACGCTGAGGACCCAAAGAACGTAACATGGGAGGCCAACGTCCACAAGGAGAACGGCAAGTGGGTGCCTGTTGCCGGCTATCGAGCCGAGGTGCTTAACACCACCGTCAGCGGTGCGCGTATGTTCAAGGCAGGTACCACGATGGGCAAAGCTGACGGTTATATCGATGCCGAAACAAAGGCCACGAAGTATTACGACATCGACGGCTACGTCTTCAACTGCAAAGACGACATCACCGAAAAAGTGGAAAACATTCAAGACATTCCTAACTATTGAACGCTATGAAAAAAATTCTATACATAATCGCAGCATTGAGCCTCGTGACGGCTTGCACCGCCGACGATGACTGGCTGAAAAACGCCACCGAGGAGCAGAAGTCGCTTCTCGGTCGTGCCATCAACTTCGATGCGAGCGTTGCCGATGCATTTACTTCCCGCGCAACCTATAATGGCGATGGATCGTTCAATGAGGGCGACGTGATGACCATCTACCGCCAGTTTTCCAACGATGGCGGAGCTACTTTCGACACCGTGCATGAAGCTTATCGTGTATATTACTACAAGGCTCACCGCGCTGCCAACACTAATATCCTGCTCAAAACCGAGTGGGCGATTATGACCGGGCAATACGGCTCCGACGGTACTGCCGACGATGTGCCTGCCGACCGCAAGCTCTTCCTTCAGCAGGAATCAGATACCCTCACTTGGGAGGACGGCCGCACCGTGCGTTTCCGCGCTTGGGCTATCAGCAACCTCGCCGGAAGCTACGGCAGGGCATCTACGTTCTATCCCGACTTCACCATCTCCGACTACGTACACGCTTCGGGTCCGACGCTGAGTATTCCGCTCTCGCTGCGTCACATGGGCTTCCGCGTAGGCTTCACCCCCTACCCCGGTAACCAGATTTCGCGCATAGAGCTGTGCCTCGATAAAGAAGACTATATGCGCAAAGATAATGCAGGCTCATCAGCTGATGATGCATCTGACATCATGAACGAAACAGATGCTGAGAATATCGCCAATGAGGTGAAGGCTGTCTATAACCGCATGTGCATGCCCGGCGGCGTAGATATTGAGAACTACCACCTCAAGGCGATGACGAAAGCGTTCTTTAACGGTGGAGATTTCGAGCATATCGTTTCAGCGGCTAATCAAGATAAAATGATTTCTTTCGGTAAGAAATCTGCCGCAGAAATCGATTCGCTTGCTCAGCGCCCCATTTTTATCAACAATAATGGCACTTTCTATTCCATTGCCATTCCCTACGATATGAGCACTGAGCATCATGGTGAACCTATAAAGCTGCCCGGTAAAGCTCGCTTCAAAGTGTGGCTCCGCGACGTGAACAGTGGCGACACCGGCGACTCATCATCGGAGGAAAACGAATACCACATTTTCTCGCTGAGCGACATCAAAAATGCCAAAGGTGAGTCGCTGTTTGCCAACGGCATGACGTTCTTTGCCGGCTACAGCCACATGTTCACCGTGGGCTATCACTATGGCAAATTCACCGTGGATATCAATCCTTCGTTCTCGTGGGTGGAGCAAGACCTCGGAAGTGGCAACTTCACCGACGTTCCGAATACACCCGGATCCACCGAAACTCCCTACAAGTGGTGGACCGATGCCATCAACACTGCAATTGACGATGCACTCTACCGCAACCAAACGTTCGACCCTCAATTCAAGATTTCTTCAGTCAAGGAGTTTATCGAGCTTATCAACTTGGTGAATGGCACAGCAGCTCAGCATGAAGGCAGCTTAGCCTCTACTGCACGATTCAGTGGAACGCGGGACGAAGATAACCGCTGGAATTGGGAGGCAATTATAAACTCTGAGAATGGTCTCAACCAATGGTGGTACGACCCCGATAATGTCACTAATGCAGAAACAGGCGACACCATCTGGGTGACTCACGCCGCAGCTGCCGAGAAGGGCTATATCTTCTTCAAGCACTATTTCCCACCCGACGGTGACAAGCCGGCTTACACCTCCGAAGACTACCTGAATGGACCATACAGCTTCTACAGTGCCATCATGAAAAGTTCGTTCAAGATAACACTCACACAAGACCTCGACTTTGGCGACTATCGCCTCACCGAAGGTGTGGGCAAATCTGCCGAAGCTAAGTTCCAGGGTATCTTCGATGGGCAGATGCACACCATCAGCAACGTGAATATGGAAGACGGCTACCTCTTCCCCTACACCGAGGGCGCTGCTATCACCAACTTGAAGCTCACCGGCAACCATCCTCTCGGCGTGGTAAACGAGGGAACGACGACCAAAATCGCCGGCATTGCATCTTATGTGCCTGCACCAAGTAGCGGAAACTCACTGGCTGTAAACCTCAGCGGCTCAAGCTATGTAGTGGGTTGCATTCACCACAGCGAATCGGTAAACGATGCATCGGTTGCACTCGTGGGCAGTGCCAACGACCTCCACATGTGGGGCTGTATGCAGACGTCGGCGGGCATCAAGGGCGGCGGTGCGCTTGTCGGCTCTGGTGCAACAAATCTCGCACCCCAAGACCCCAACGACCTGAAGTGGAGTCGCTTCATGTGCAACTACTACGATGTCAGCGAGTCGCCCGCTGCCAATGCTGTGGGCACCGTCACCGACACCTATGCTGTGCAAGAGTATATCCGTGGCAGCCGCACCTACATTCTCTGCGCCGTCAACGACAACAAGCTTCCTGCCGACGCCTATCAGAATCTTCCCGACAACCGCAAGAAGGATATCTACGGTCTAGCGCCGTGGAAGGCGATGAACTATGGCATTCACCAGTATAACAACTCAGTGGCTGGCAAAGCACCTTGCAACGCCCACTACGAGGCTATCACTGCGGGATATTCCCACCTCTATCCGCTGCTGAAGGCAACCCGACCCACCGCCGAGCAATATGAAGATGTGCTCGAGCAGTCAAACTAACCACACACTAACTTTTGCAAGATATGA
>ERZ1032130.192-NODE-192-length-18220-cov-4.920727_pt1 | contig 18220 bp, 11 predicted proteins | sample MGYA00517879_ERZ1032130 | MGnify/ENA primary metagenome ERZ1032130 (study PRJEB33719, sample SAMN04262597) | wastewater metagenome | biome: rural village; feature: animal feces; material: feces | host: Bos taurus | place: El Salvador | collected 2012-01-31 ...
CCACAGCGATTCTATTGGCGCGGCCGCTACGACAACGTAATCAATACCGGCGGACTCAAAGTGTTTCCCGAGGAAGTGGAAGAAGCCATAGCCCGCGTGCTGCCACGAGCCAAATTCTTCGTCACCTCTCGCCCATCAGAGAAATGGGGCGAAGAACTCCTCCTCGTGCTCGAATACCCAAGTCTTGCCGACGGAGAGCGAAAAGAAGGCGAAGTGCACCCCGGACTCATCACCCGGCTGAAGACGCTACTCCCCACCCACGCCATTCCGCGACACTACGTGGCACTGCCCACTCTCCCCACCACCCCCACCGGCAAGCCCCTCCGACGCCTACACACATAAAAATAATTGCAGCCAAACAAACAAGTATTCATGCCAAGCTTATTAAAAGTTGGTTTGTAGTTGAGGCTTTTCCTACAAACACAATGGAGGCTGCAATTCGCTTGCAGCCTCCATTGTGTTATTTGTGTCCTCGATTACACTTTATTACAGCATATCGTCATTATTGTCACCGGGAGTCTCGTAGTTATTATAATTCACTCCCGACCCTGCAAGTATCTCATGAGTACCTACTTCATACACCTGCATCTCCGGCTTGATATATTGTTTCTTCATCATGTCATTCTGTTTTATTTGATTATCACTTTCTTTCCATTAATGATATAGACACCATCCGTGGGTTTGATTACCTTGCGACCTTGCAGGTCGAAGATGCCTTCGGCATAGCCATTGCGGTGCAAATTCTCGTCGGTGACGGTGATGCACTCTATGCCTGTGGTCCCGTTATCGCCCGGGAAAGCAAAGCCGCGGGCGGGGGCTGCCGAAGTAGGTAATTTGGATTCCGATGTCGGCACATTCAGATAAGCCTTGCCCGGAATGGCTTTAAGCTGTTTGCCGACTGAGGATTCAATAACATCACCATTTGCATCTTTCACCAGACTGAGATAGAAACCGATGGCTTCCTTATTATTAACATCATTATACGTAAGACGATATAATGTATAATCATCGTCGGCTGTGACTATCTGCGCTGTTGCAGGTGTAGCCACGAGGTCGTTGTCGGCCTCTGGAACTTCGGTTGAGGTATTGAGCAACTTAGCATTGAGATATTTGCTGCTTCCCTTTATGAGCACGCCTTCTCCCTTTGCCACGGTATTGTCACATTCTGTAAGTGTCATCTTTCCGTTGTTCACTTTCGCCTTATATATTGTCAAGTCGCCAAGGTCTGCATCAGATGTCTGATTGCTGAACGTTGCCCAATAAATAGCCGTCCTGTGCAGCCATGAGGACTTTGTATGCCGACCCGAGAACAGGATAATCATTCACTCCGAGTTGTTGTCCCCATACCTGTGTGCCGAAGGCTTTGCCTTCATTAAGCAGATAAGCCACCTCGCCGCTTGCAAACTCTGCAGTGGTCTTGCCCATGACATTAACAACATCGCCGGTATTATTACCCACAGCATTCCCCGTATAATTATCGCTGTTATAATAGCAGTTCATAATGGTGACTGACGGTGGTCTTTCAATGTATATATAGTAAGAATTATCTCCACACACACCGCCGACATAGTAGTCTCCGCTGACCGCACCTGTGTTATAGCAGTTCATGATGGAAGTAGACGAGTTTCCGTAGTCAAGCATAGGATAATTCTTTCCACACACACCGCCGACACCGATGTATCCGCTGACCGCACCTGTGTTGTAGCAGTCAGTGATTAAGGCTTGCTTTCCATCATCGCCCGTACTGATTTTGTTATATCCGCACACGCCACCGACATAGCGTCTTCCGTTGACCGCACCTGTGTTATAGCAGTTACTGATGGTGACAGACATTATTCCTTCTGTGCCATCGTGCAAATTCATTCCACACACGCCGCCGACATAGTCTTCACCATTAAAATAAGAATCGACAACACCAACGTTCTGTATCGTGCCACAATTAATTCCGAACAAGCCGACATATGCCGTTCCAGTATTATCTAAATATAGGCCACTGACAGTGTGCCCCTGTCCATCGAAGGTTCCGTAATAATTTAAATGAATACCGATAGGCGTCCATTCGATGAAGGGCTTACCGCTATTCAGATTACCGCTTGCGTCCAAAACGCCCTCGTTTACGGTAATATCATTCATGAGCTTTGCACAGGATTTCGGATTTGGTGTTTCAATTCCGGAAACACTTCTATCACCATTTACGAGAGCAGCAAACCAATAAAGCTCGTCAGCGCTTGAAATCTGATAAGGATTCTCTGTTGAGCCATCACCTTCTGAAGGCGGTGTAGGTCTAATTTCTTCTGCCCAAATCTTAGTCGGCACAGCCATAGCCGCCACGAGCAAGAGCATCGCAGCGAGCCATCTTGATTGAGCATTAATTTTAATCATATTTGAAATATATTAAATTATGTGATTCTGACATCGTTACGCCATAGCCAACGCCTCCCCAAAAATCGTTATGGCTCAAGGATTACATGGGATGATAATTGTGTATGCTAATATCACCATAATCTTCCCGGCAATTCTTGCCAATTCTTAAAGTGTCACATTGCATTATTATGCGTGTTGCAAATTTACAAAATTTTCTCAAACATATATCATAATGTGCCGAAAATCATCCACTTTCTTATCAATTGCACGTTTTGACAGAGCTTTCCGCTATGTTTCCGCCACTATTTTGCAAAAATTCAGCCACACCCAACTTCGCAGATTCTCGGCTACACTCGGAAATATTGATGCCGGCATCATATTTCTTTCGTTGGCACAACATTTCGGGAAAAACAACCAATCAAACTTATTGCCGGGATTTGCTTATGCTGAAAATAATTTCTTGGGGGTGTGGGGGTGAAAGCTCGAGGATTTTGTGTAGATTTGCAGAAATTTTTTACTGAAAGATGATGAAACGGATATTTGGAATTTTTATGTTAGCTGTGTGTGCTCTTGGTGTGCCTGTGGCTCAGGCAAATGTGAATAAGGCGGTGGAGGATGCTACTGTAGCTGAGCTTACCCGGAAATACCCCGACCACAAGGAGGGCATTTCGCGCGGTGTGCATCAGGTGGCACGTCTATGGGACCAGCGAGATGGCGAAGATGCCGATTTCTCGCAATTCTGCATCGAGAACTATATTGGCGACCCCGCAGTGCGCGACACTTTCTTCCTCAAGGTTAGCGAATACCTTGAAAATATCTATGGCTATTACAACGAGATGCTGCTTGGATTGCAGCGCAACGTGCACCTCGACACCGGTGAACTGCTCGACATCGACAAGCGCTTTGGTGCCTACAATCCGATGGCTCATCTCACCGACGACCTCTACGCCAACAAGATAGCCTTTATGGTGGCACTCAATTTTCCTCAGCTGTCGCTGACTGAGAAAGAGGCTCTCGGCAACGACCGTAAGGCTTGGGCGCAAGCCCGGCTGGGCGATGTGTTCTCGGAGCGCATTCCGGCTGAAGTAAACCAGAAGGTTTCGGACATATTGGCAGCTGCCGACATCTATATCTCTGACTACAACATCTATATGGGCAACCTGGAAACCGACCGTGGAGAGCGTCTTTTCCCTGCCGATATGCGACTGCTCTGCCACTGGAACCTCCGCGACGAAATCAAAGCCAACTACGCCGGAGGCAAGAAAGGCCACGAGAAGCAGCGCATGATATATGAGGTGATGAAGCGCATTGTGTGCCAGACTATCCCCCGTGAGGTGATCAACAGCGACCTCTATGTGTGGAACCCCGTGACCAACCGCGTGTCACAGTCGGGCAAGGTGGTGGAGACTCAGCCGGAGGGCAACCGCCGCTACCAATATCTGCTCGACATCTTCCACACCGAACAACTGGTGGACAAATATTGCGGCAACACCTATATCGACCGCAACTTCAACAACGACATGGAGATATCGGTTGACCGTGCCGATAGCATCTTCCGCCGGTATCTGTCGGCTCCCGAGATGAAGCTGATAGGGCGCAAAATCGCCAAGAGGTTGGGGCGCAGACTCGAAGCCTTCGACATCTGGTATGACGGCTTCAAGGCTCGCAGCGAAATCAACGAAGAGGAGCTGAGCCGAATCACCCGCAGCAAATATCCCAACAATGAAGCCTTCAAAGCCGACCTGCCCGAAATTCTCAAAAAACTCGGGTTTAGCGAAGCAAGAGCGAAATATATCAGCGACCGCATTGCCGTGGACCCGGCTCGCGGCAGCGGTCATGCCTGGGGTGCCGAGCACCGCAAGCAATTGTCGCACCTGCGCACCCGCATCCCTGCCGGTGGTATGGACTACAAGGGTTATAACATCGCCATACACGAATTCGGGCACAACGTGGAACAGACCATCTCGCTCTACGACATCGACTACTTCACCATGCACGGCGTGCCAAACACTGCATTCACCGAAGCCCTGGCTTTTGTCTTCCAGAAGCAAGACCTCAAGATTCTGGGTTATGGCAGCGACAGCGAAGAAAAGGAGTCGCTCGACGTGCTCGATGCTGCATGGAGCATGTATGAGATTTGCGGAGTGTCGGTGCTCGAAATCTCGGTGTGGAAATGGCTCTATGCCCACCCCGAAGCCACAGCCGCCGAACTTGGAGAAGCTGTCAATAGCCTTGCACGCCAAATATGGAACGAATATTATGCACCGGTATTCGGTTGCAACGACGAGCCTGTTCTGGGCATCTACTCACACTCCATCTGCTTCCCGCTCTATCTGTCGTCGTACGCATTCGGGCAGATTATCCAGTTCCAGCTCGAAAACCACTTCAAGAACCACAACTTTGCCGATGAAGTGACTCGCATCTACACTTTAGGCCGACTCACGCCCAACCAGTGGATGCGCCAAGCCACGCAGAGCGACTTGAGCGTAGAGCCTATTCTGCAAGCCGTGAGAGACGTACTCAAGCGATGACACAGCAAAACAGCATATAATCCGGGGGACGCACACACTGCTCATGCGTCCCCCGATTTTTTTGTAGAAACTGACGGAATGGCAGATTTTGTGGCGGTTTTGGCAGTTGGCACAACTATTGCTCTTTTCCCATAGCGAGCACGGCTCACGAGGACATAGCCTCAAGAGCAGAGGCTCGGCAAGCGACTCCCACGCAAGTGAAGATGAGCTTGCCCGAATTAACAAAATTGATTAATAACAAAAAAACAGACATAACTATGGGAAAGATTATTGGTATTGATTTGGGTACGACAAACTCGTGCGTTTCGGTTCTCGAAGGTAACGACCCCGTCGTAATTCCTAACAGCGAAGGACGTAACACTACTCCTTCAATTGTAGCATTCGTTGATGGCGGTGAGCGCAAGGTGGGTGAGCCAGCCAAGCGTCAGGCTATCACTAACCCTACCCGCACGGTGTTCTCCATCAAGCGTTTCATGGGTGAAAACTTCGACCAGGTTCAGAACGAAATAGCCCGCGTACCTTATAAGGTGGTTCGCAGCAGCAACAATCAGCCGCGCGTGAACATCGACGGCCGCGACTACACTCCGCAAGAGATTTCGGCTATGATTCTCCAGAAGATGAAGAAGACTGCCGAGGATTATCTCGGACAGACAGTGACAGAGGCTGTAATCACTGTTCCGGCTTACTTCAACGACTCGCAGCGTCAGGCAACCAAGGAAGCCGGCGAAATTGCAGGTCTCACAGTAAGGCGTATCGTGAACGAGCCTACGGCTGCAGCCCTTGCCTACGGACTCGACAAGTCGGCCAACGACAAGAAGATTGCCGTGTTCGACCTCGGTGGCGGTACTTTCGATATCTCAATCCTTGAACTTGGCGACGGCGTATTTGAAGTGAAATCGACCAACGGTGATACTCACCTCGGTGGTGATGACTTCGACCACGTGATTATCGACTGGCTCGCCGATGAGTTCCAGAAGGAAGAGGGCGTTGACCTCCGTCAGGACCCGATGGCACTCCAGCGTCTTAAAGAGGCTGCCGAAAAAGCCAAGATTGAGCTTTCGAGCACCACAACGAGCGAAATCAACCTGCCGTATATCATGCCGGTGAACGGTATTCCAAAGCACCTTGTGAAGACCCTCACCCGTGCAAAATTTGAGCAGCTTTGCGACAACCTTATCCAGGCTACCATTGAGCCTTGCCGCCAGGCACTGAAGGATGCCGGAATGACTGCATCGGATATCGACGAGGTTATCCTCGTGGGCGGTTCTACACGTATTCCTGCCGTACAGCAGATTGTGGAGAAATTCTTCGGCAAAGCTCCGTCGAAGGGCGTAAACCCCGACGAGGTAGTTGCCGTGGGTGCAGCAATCCAGGGCGGTGTGCTCAGTGGCGAGGTCAAGGACGTGCTCCTTCTCGATGTAGTGCCTCTTTCGGTAGGTATCGAGACCCTCGGAAACGTGATGACAAAGCTTATCGAAGCCAACACCACCATTCCTACGCGCAAGAGCGAGGTATTCTCTACAGCAGTAGATAACCAGCCTTCGGTAGAAATCCACGTGCTTCAGGGCGAGCGCCCAATGGCTAAGGACGACAAGACTCTCGGACGCTTCCACCTCGACGGAATCACCCCCGCACCGCGTGGCGTGCCACAAATCGAGGTAACATTTGAGATTGATGCCAACGGTATCCTCAACGTGTCGGCTAAGGATAAAGCCACCGGCAAGGAGCAGAGCATCCGCATCGAGGCATCAAGCGGCTTGACCGACGAGGAAATCAAGCGCATGAAGGCTGAGGCTGAAGCCAACGCAGCTGCCGACAAGGCTGAAAAAGAGCGCGTTGATAAAATCAACCAAGCCGACTCTATGATTTTCCAGACCGAGAAGAGCCTCAAAGACCTCGGCGACAAGCTGCCTGCCGACAAGCGCAGCCAGATTGAAAGTGCTCTTGCCAAGCTCAAGGATGCACACTCAAAGCAGGACATTGCAGCCATCGACGCCGCAATGAAGGAGCTTGAGACTGTGTTCCACGCAGCATCGCAGGACATGTACAACGCACAGCAGCAAGCCGGAGCGCAGCAGGGTCCGAACCCTGGTGCTAACCCCAACCCCGGACAGGGCGGCAACGGCGGCAACGACGTAACCGACGTCCCCTTCGAGGAAGTGAAATAAGGCAACTATTTAGAAATATCTAAATCAATATAAAAGGAGTGTAGCTCAAAAGGTTACACTCCTTTTTCTTTATTCCCACACAATAACAGCAAAGAGCAGTGGTTTTCACAGCTACGTGAACCGCTGTTGATAACTATTTTTAGTGAGTATCCGAAATAAGCCGTCATGCGACGATTGAATGGCGTTGGTGAGGAGGAATGGGGATGTTGGTCGCCGAGGGCGACCGCCTTGCCTCGTAGCTGAGGGTTCTTGAACCCTCAGAGATTAGTCCGTATTGAATGATGCGTGCCGATTAGGTACGCTGCTGAGTGGATATGGTGGTGGGGTGGCTGCAGGGGCGTACCTGAACGGCACGCTATATCTTTTCTTGCTTGGGTGTCCGCGGGTTTTCAACCCGCGGTTACGAGGCAGGACGGTCGCCATCCGGCGACCAGCGAATCGCGACTGTGCGGCGACGAAATAAGCCAAACGGCTTATTTCGGATGCTTACCTATTTTTAGTGAGTGTGACGGTGATTCATGAACACGAAATTACCAAAATCAGGGTATTGTGGATTGTCGGGAGCGGTAGTAATTTTGCAACGGTGAAAATATAAGAGAAGTCGCCTCAGGTGCGCCGACTTCGGTTAAACTTATTCAATGAGCAGTGTTTTCTCACGTAAGTCCAATTGACTTTCTCCGGGGGACACTGCTTCTTTTGCCCCTCATAAGTGAGAAAAACACGTGAATATGAAAAATTTAGATAAAACTATTAGATTATGAGAGACCTGATTAGAATAACTGTTGCATTACTTGCTATGTTTCTTGCTCTTGGCACTCAAGCCAAGGAAAAAAGCGACAGCACCCGTGAGGTGCAACTCGAAGAGGTGGTGGTGAGCGCCACCGGTGTGAGCAGAGTGAAGCGCTCGGCTTTCAACACCATCGCCATGGATACCCGTAGCATGCTCAACTCCACCAAAAGCCTCAGCGATGCCCTTGCCAAGGCTCCGGGGCTGAAATTGCGCGAATCGGGCGGTGTAGGGTCCGATATGTCGCTTATGCTCGATGGCGTGAGCGGAAAGCGCGTGAAAATTTTCATCGACGGCGTGCCACAGGAGGGTGTAGGACAGTCGTTCGGACTCAACAATATCCCAGTAAGCTTCGCCGACCGCATCGAGGTGTATAAGGGTGTGGTGCCGGTGGGATTTGGCACCGATGCCATTGGTGGCGTGATAAATGTGGTCACCAACCGCCGGCACACAGGATGGTTTCTCGACGGCTCCTACTCCTATGGCTCTTTCAACACCCATCGCTCGTCGGTACAATTCGGGCATACGCTCAGCAACGGCTTCACCTATGAAATCAACGCTTTCCAGAACTATTCCGACAACGACTACTACGTGGATTCACCGGTGGAAGACTTCGCCACAGGACGCATCGACCGCGATGTGAAGGTGCACGTGAAGCGATTCAACGACACCTACCACAATGAGGCTGTTGTGGGTAAGGTGGGACTTGTGGGCAAGTCGTGGGCCGACCGCCTGCTGCTCGGCGTGAACTACTCGCACATGTATAAGGATATACAGACCGGCGTGCGCCAGGAAATCGTCTATGGCGAGAAGCACCGGCACGGTCATTCGCTTATCCCATCGCTTGAATATGCCAAGCGTAACCTGCTCACGCGAGGTCTCGACGTGAACCTCAACGCAACCTACATTCGTGATGTGACTACCAACGTGGACACGGCTTCCTACAAATACAACTGGCTCGGCGAGAAAGCCCCGCTCAACTCTCCGGGCGAGCAGAGCCGGCAACTGCTCAGTGCCATGAGCGACAACTGGAACGCGACTGCCACCGTGAGCTACCGCTTGGGCAGGATACACACGCTCACGTTCAACCACGTGCTCACCACCTTCAGCCGTCGCAACAAGTCGATGCTGACCGCCCAACCGGTTATCGACCCTATCGGGAAGGTTACACGCAAGAATATCTCAGGGCTTGGCTACCGCCTCATGCCCGGCGACCGCTGGAATCTCTCGGTTTTCGGTAAATACTACGACCAGTATGTGTCGGGACCCGTTGCCACCAGTGAGGCTATGGAGGACTATGTGCAACACTCGCGCAGCATAAGCTTCTGGGGCTATGGTGCTGCCGGAACGGTGTTCATCGTTCACGGAATGCAGGCAAAGCTCTCCTACGAACACGCATGCCGCCTGCCCACGATTGAGGAAATGTTTGGCGATGAAGACCTTGAGATGGGCGACATCAACATCAATCCCGAACGCAGCGACAATCTCAACTTCAACCTCAGCTATGCCCGCAGGCTGGGGCAGCACTCGGTGTATGTGGAGGGCGGACTGGTGTATCGCAACACAAAGGACTACATTCAGCGCAACATCACATCGATGAGCGGCGGAAAATATGCCGCCTCCTACATCAACTATGGCAACGTGCTCACTAAGGGCTTCAACATTTCAGCCCGCTATGGCTTCGACAAGTGGCTGAGCATAGGCGGCAACTTCACAAAGATGAACGTGTGTGACAATATGCCCACATCAATGGGCAGCAAAACCCCAAACATCAACTACAAGCAGCGCATCGCCAATCTGCCCTACATCTTTGCCGACAGCGACGTGAATCTATTCTGGCACAACCTCGGCTCTCGAGGAAACACGCTCACGCTGACCTACGACAACCGCTATGTGCACAGCTTCACCTACTACTCATCGAATATCGGTGCCAACAAGGACGACTACATCGTGCCAAACCAGTTTTCGCACGACATCACACTGAGCTACAGCATAGCCCGCGGACGATTCAATTTCTCGATTGAGTGCCGTAACATCACCGATGCAAAGCTCTACGACAACTTCTCGCTGCAGAAGGCCGGACGCGCCTTCTATGGAAAGGTGAGAGTGAGACTGAACTAAATATTTTTTTTACAAAAACTGAAATAAATGCTTACAGACACTATGATGACGAAAAACAAATTTCTCACCACAGCAATCCTGATGGCTGCTGCAACAATGGCAGCCTGCTCTGACAACGACGGAAACAACGATGCCCCCGATGCTCCTGCCGAGGAAACAATAAGCTCTTTTGTGCTTGCCACTTCGGTGAAAGACGGTGAGCAGACTGCCAATGTGCTGCTCACAGCCCCAAGCCTCACCGACGGCTCGGTCTCGGCTGTAAACAACGGACTCGTTAACGACGGTGCAACCGAATGGGTATTCTACGGCGACAAATACCTCTATGCCCTAACCTACAACCAGGGTAATGCCGGAACCACACGCTCCTACGTGCTCGATGCCAACGGACAGATGCGTGCACGCTCGGCTGAGTACAAAGTGAGCCGATTCACCACCTTCGGCATCTTCGGCAAATACGTTATCTCTGCCTCTACCGGCGACGGACTTGCCGACTATGCCGATGCTGCCGGAAACGTCCCGAAGATGCTCCTGCTCACCTACCTCGACGTAGAGGCTGAAACTGCCACAGCAAGCGACTCACGCACCGGCAAAGACGCCCTCATGGCTGAAAACTACCTCGGCAATGGCGAGTATGTGATGATTTCGGGCTTTGAAGAAGCCAACGGAAAGCTCTACTGCGGACTCGTAGGCATGGGACTGAGCGCCTACGGCTCGGCTACTGAGGGCGGTAAGTATATCCGTCCCGGATATGAAGACCTCGTGAAAGCCGAAAGCGGTGGCTCAGGCGGCGGCTCCTACACAAAAGGAGAGCTTGTGGGTACTCAATACCCCGACGAGTGCTGGGTGGCTATCTACGACGACGAGCTGCTCGCCGGCCGTAAGCTGCTGCACACCGACAAAATCAGCTATCCATGCGGACGTTACCGCTCACAATACTACCAGACTGTGTGGGCTGCCGACAACGGCGACGTGTATGTGTTCTCGCCAAGCTACGCCAAGACCCTCACCGACCCTCGCCAGCAGACTTCACTCCCTGCCGGAGTGGTGCGCATCAAAGCCGGCGCAACTGATTTCGACCCCAATTTCTACATCGACATCGAAGCCCAGAGCAACGGCTGCTCATTCCTGCGCTGCTGGCATGCCGGCGGAAATCGCTTCTTGCTAAGAATGTACGACCGCCCATTCTCTGAAAGCGGATACGTTGCCAACCGCCTTGCCGTGCTCGATGCCGACACCGGGCGACTCACTATGGTGAGCGGTCTGCCCGACGCTGCCACTATTTCCGACTTCGGAAAGATGCCATTCGTTGCCGACGGCAGCATCTATATGCCCGTAGTCACTTCAGAGGGCTATCCTGCCATCTACCGTATCGACACAGCCACTGCCACCGCTACGCGCGGTCTTGAGATTGAGGTGCTGTCGTCAACCGCCGTCGGAAAACTAATCTACCAAAAATAGAGTTTATATAAATAAAAAGAGATTATGATGAACGCAAAGAAAGTTTTCCGGAAAATACACCTGTGGCTGTCAGTCCCTACGGGCATATTCATTGCACTGATATGCTTCTCGGGAGCCATGATGGTGTTTGAAAAAGAGATTACTGAACTGTGCCGCCACGACCTCTACTTCGTGCAAGAAGTAAAAGGCAGCACCCTCCCCGAACAACGGGTGGTGGAAATAGTCACAGCCACACTGCCCGACAGCGTGACCGTGACCGGGGTCAAGACCTTCCCCGAAGCCGACCGTGCCTGGCAGGTGACTCTCTCCAAGCCTCGCCGTGCATCGGTATTCATCGACCAATATACGGGCGAAATCAAGGGACGCTATGAGCGACTACCGTTCTTCGACACAATGTTTCACCTGCATCGCTGGCTCCTCGACCCATCGAAGAGCATAGGCAAATGGATTGTGGGCGTGTGCACACTGCTGCTTGTGATTATCCTCGTCACAGGACTGCTGATGTGGCTCACCAACCGCAAGAAGCCCCTCACACAGAGCCTCAAAATCAGCTGTAACAAGGGCTGGCACCGGTTCTGGCACGACTTGCACGTGGCAGGTGGAATCTACGCCACCATTTTCCTGCTCGCAATGGCACTGACCGGACTCACGTGGTCGTTCTCGTGGTATCGCACCGGCTTCTACGCCATGCTGGGCGTTGATGCAAGCGCCGGAGGTTACGGCCGCCCCGCCACCGAACAAGTGGCAGCCCCCCGCCACCATCACCACGACCGGGCTGACGGCAACCGCCCCGAAGGCGTGGGAAGGCATGGCAGCCACAGCGAAGCCAAGGCAGCCGAAGCAACACCCAAAACCGGCAGTAACGATCGCGCAGCAAGCGTAAGGAGTACAATCTACAAGATTCACACCGGAGGTTGGGGTGGAGTAATCGCAAAAATCATCACCTTCCTCGCAGCACTCCTCGGCGCCACATTGCCCATCACCGGCTACTACCTGTGGATTCGCCGCCTCCGCAACAAATCCCAAAACCACCGGCAGCAACACCCCTAATCCCCCAAAAACAAAAAAGGTTGTCCCCCACTCCAGGTACAACCTTTTTTGTTATTGACGTTACAGCGACACACTATCAGCATCATTTTTTCAATCCTAACACCGCCATCATCACGCAGTAAATCAGCAAGTTAGACATATCGTGCTGTAAAAATCATTGCAAAGATACAATTTTGAAAGCAATACACAACTGTCTGCTTTAATAAACCTCTGAGTGTTTTGCTGTAAAAATCATTGCAAAGATACAATTTTGAAAGCAATACACAACAAGTATTAATATATTTATTTTCTTGCATTTGCTGTAAAAATCATTGCAAAGATACAATTTTGAAAGCAATACACAACTCGAAGAAACGCAGCACTGCAAAGCCGGTCGCTGTAAAAATCATTGCAAAGATACAATTTTGAAAGCAATACACAACTCGATGGGCCTATCAATATTGAAATCGTATGCTGTAAAAATCATTGCAAAGATACAATTTTGAAAGCAATACACAACGGTGCAAGCGCATATACCGCATCAGTCTAAAACAACTCAAGCTGTTGCTGAGGAGCGGATTTCTCTTTTTCTTTTGCGCAGCTGAATATTTCCATCATATCAATTGGCGATTTTTGCTTGAATTGTTTGCTGCCACAATTGTTTGCTTATTGTCGAGAACAACGATGCCAATATCCTCTATCGGGATTGTGCGCTCTGCCGTTTTCTTGAATGAAGCCGACAGCGTATCATTTTTATCAACTTCGGGCAATCGCAGCACAAGCTGAGCATTTCTCAGGCTCAGATATGCCGGATTGCCGAAGTATAATGTTCGCTTTATCATAACTTAGGATTAAGCATAATGATATTACCTAATCTATCAACTTTTATGGGAATACAAATTGCTTTTATCATTTCATCAGTAATCGACCTTTCCATCTTATTAAGGGGTCCATATTCTTTTTTGTCGATGATTGAAGTTGCCACAGAACTTTTTATAAAAAAAGCCTGAGCGCCATTAAAAGATACCGCTTTATAAATCCTGTTTTTATCAATTTCTTCTGCAATCATACCCATCTCAATTTCTTCTGCAGTCGGCACATATACTAAATCACCCGGACTCAAATAAAACAGCAATCTGTTTCCATTCTCATCTTGAGTTGCCACAGGTGAAAGTCCGGCTTCTTGCAAAGCAATCGATTCTATCAATGGGATTGTACTAAATATGCGTTTACCATTTGAATCAATATATATTGCATAGAAAAGATTAGTTCCTTTTTGAGCTTCCACATATTGAGCAATCTTGCAGCCTGAATTGCCTTTAGGATGCTTCATACCCAGGGGTTCCATAAATCTTGCTTTCACTATTGGCTTGTGAGGCACGCCACCATTAAGCAGAGCGATATTCTCATTCATTTGTACTAATCCCTCAGGAGAGAAAGCAAAATCCAGATTGTCTCGATTTGCTTCAAGATGTGCCAACAATATTTTCTGTATTCCCGTATCAGTTATTTCTTCTATTCGTTGCAGAATCTTCGATTCCTTTCCTGAAATATCACTAAACTTCGATACCAAGTCGGCACGAGTAGCCACCATAGGTTCTTTGGTAGCGTTTGTAAACTCGTAAATTTCAACTTTATTCAAATCAAATTGTGAGTACATCACAGCATTGTCCTTTAAGTGCTTCTTAACACGGTCAGCATTGCCATACTTTTCAATCAATCGGTGTACTATATCCTTTAATTCCTTATTAACAATCATGCTCGGAGTGTCAACGGCTGATGCTATTCTCACAATTTTCTTCCGACGTATATTCACCAATCCAAATACAGTATCTTTGTGCAGCGACTTTCGCACGGTTACATTCCTGCTACTGTCCTGCCAATCTACCACTTTATTCTTCATTCCATCTTTCTCCACAAATCGTGTATATCTATTGGTGGATTTCTGGATTATCCGCACTTTGCTCTTGAAGCTCACTATGATGCCTTGCAGTGTGCTGAGTACATCATCCGGGAAGCTATTCCAGGGCAAATAGAACTCCTTAAACACCGTTTTCTTGACACCATCTATCACCACATCCCCTTTGCGGCGCAGTTTGCACGATAGTGCATAGCGCATCTCTCGATTGCCTGAGCGCGCCGACTCATTATTTAGCAAATTCACATGGCTGCGAGTGGTGCAGGCAATCACAATGGCATCCATTGCATGGTGACGGTGGTCGATTCGCTTCTTGCTAAAGCCCTTCATCATGCCTATAGGCACAGTCGGGACCAATTTTCCCTCCTTGTTCACATAAGTGAAGTCATGAGTTCCTGTAATCTTGTTCATTCGCTCGAATCGCGGCAAAATCAGCTCGTTCCACTTATTGTTTACGCCCCAATCCTGCTTCAATCGGTCGGTGATGGCTCCATTCACGGGAATCACGTGCTTCGATGTGCTCTCCTGCTCATCATCGTCGCGCACAATCCGCGACAGAAGCGAGAGGATATAGCGACTTATATATCGTGAATCATTCAGTTGTCGTGCAATGAAAGTATCGGGGATATCCTCCATCATCAGTTTCTCACGCTTTGCCTTATTGGCTGCATACATATTTGCCACCAACCGCTCATAGGCATCCACTTCAAGGATATTAACCTTTCTGTCAAATCCACATTCTACAATCTCGCCATGATGCTTCTTGACAAACTCATAGCCCAGCAGCTTATCCTTCAGTTTATTTACCGCCGACTCGCATATCACCTTATTAGAAAATGAGTCATCGAAGAATCGCGATTGTGGAATCACATGCTCAATCTCATAGTCGCGGGTAAAGAGCCTCGACAGTGGTATTGTTTGACCGGTGTAGGGGGAACGATACCTCTGCTCGAGCCACAACTTATATCTTTCAACCTCTTTTGCCGACGGGCGCTTTGACGCTTCATTTTGAGTATATTTAGCCCGAATCTCTATAATATCCTTGGGCACATCAGAATCCGACGCAAATGCGCCATCTTCATAAATCTTAAGCAATTCCTGCTGATATGGAGAATCCGGACTTACTCCCTCAATTTCGAGCTGTGGGTTCAAAAAATCTTGCAACATGTAGCGTATGCGTGCATTCGTTTTCTCATTGGCATCAATAGTCTGATATATTCGCTTGCGCTTATCGGCAGGATTCTTCATTTCCCTACCAAGCTCCACGTGAATTTCATCTATTGTGCCATGCTGTTGCCAAATGTCGGCAACAATGCGCAGGGTTTCGAGCACCACCTGTTCCACTACCGGATTGCGAAGCGAGCCATGCTTGAATGTCGTGATAAATCCATGCATATCATCAGGTGTCTTCCACTTAGCATCAGTGCCGGCTTCAGAGTGCCTGTTATATACCACATAGCAAGCAAGCCACTGTGGCAATCCCTTAAAATCATAGGGTGATGTGATGTGAATCGACTTTTCCCTCACTCGGTTGGATATAGTCTCATCAAACTCACCATTCACCAGATTTTCAATCCGTTGCCTTGTAGCACTGTCGATATTATCATAGCTCCACATTTCGCCACAACGCATAAGTGGGAGTAACTTCTTTATTGCTTTAAGCGAGTAAGCTGCATAGTCGCGCTCGTAAGGCTTGATTTTCGCAGCCTCATCAACAAATTCGTCAGGCAAGTTATTGCGATGAGCAAATGTGTGCAATGCTGCTTTTAGTTCACTCATTGAGGTAACCGAATATAGAATGTGCCACAAGTCGGTTTCCTTGATTTCCCCTTCATGAGTGCCACAAGGCTCACGCCATGTAGGCAACAGCCCGATATGAGTGCCTGTGAGTTTCTCAAGTTTCTTTAGCACAGCAAGCATATCGGCGCGAGTGGGATTGCACGGATATTCCTTGTCGGGGTCATCTACATAATTCCAGCGATACCGCTCTGTTTCGTTTTTCCCGAAGATGAACCCAAGTAAATCCTTCTGCTTTACACTCTTGCGATCATTTAGATAATTGAATAGCTTCAACCTCTGTGTTTCAGTGCCAAGATACTGCTGTGTCACATCTATGTCGGTCTTCGAGTGCCCATCTACCACACATTCGCGGCACAGTATTCGCAAATTTGCCATAAATTGCCATATTCTGAATTCCTGGAACAGCGGGTGCGACTTGGGTGCACATTTCACCGGGATTTTTTTGCCATCTTTATCGTGCCTAACCTCAAATGGGCAATCAGCTATGAGTGAAGTCTTGCTTTTGAGCGGACGCTGATAGAAAATTATGTCATCTAAAAACAGATACACGAAATCACGTCCTGAGATGCTTTGCCTGTATGCTTCATTTGAAGCGTATAGCACGTTGATGCACTTATCATAGAGTTCACGGTTGTGCAGCTCATCATGCAGCGAGCATTGAGTGGATAGAATCTGGCGCAATTCGTCTTTGTAGAAACTACGCTCAATTGTACGTACAAGTCCACCACGAATTTTCACATCGGGCTTGGATAGAATGGCATCATATATGTATTCACCCACAGTCTTTCCAGAGTTATCGATGTCCTTCTTGGTTTTCTCCTTGAGGAGATTCCAATCATCATCACTCTGAGGCATAGTCATTGAGCAACAGTCATTCCCTTCTTTGTCCTTTTTTATCGTGCCATCAGCATTTAGCTTATATGTCACTATGAATGCTTTTGTCTTTCCTTGCCACAATGGAAGCCTTGAATTGGTACTCCTATATACAAGCCCATTTTCCAATTGTGCAATAAACCACTGTTTGCCTTTACCTTTCGGGTTGTCTTCGGGTTTCACATCAAGCACTTTTAGCTCCATAAACTCTTTTCGCTCGCCTTCTTTATCGTCATCTTCGCCTCTAAGCTGATAATAGCCACGTTTCTGGTTGAAACTAAGGAGAATCCAGGCAAGTTCCTCTTTGGTGATGCGCTGCCTCAAAGCCTTCTTGCGCAGATAATATAGTGTCCAGTCGTAGGGTATAAGTTTGTTGTTTGCCACTAATTCAGGGTGTACATTGTGAAACTCATGCACCATCTGCTCAAATGATGCCTTGAAAAGAAATTGCATTTTTCCCTGTGCATCTTTGTGCCAAGCCAGCTTAGGTTCCTTACCGTCAATTAGATTCCCGTAACGGTCAATCTGAGACGCAAAATGCTCGGGAAGAAATCCGAGAGCATTAAGCACTCTGAGCAGACGGCTTCGGCGCAGCTTCGTGCGCTCTATGTTGCGCCTAATACTGCGAAACTGTGTACGTGCAGCACATTTCGATTGCTTGGAAGTGTCGGCACTATTGAAAGCCTTTAGCTCATCGGCGGTCATCGGGATAATTCGGCTACCTGCTGCCACAATCCCGGTCACTTTATCCAATTCATCATCAGCATTGACTACTGCCCAGCCTATGCTGTTTGTTCCTAAATCAAGTCCTAATATTTTTTTCATACGCCTAATTTACCATTAATGACATCAACAACAATTATTATTGTTTGTAAAATTATAAATTTATCTTCAATCTGCGTGTATTATTGTATCATAAAAAAATCATCCAATATTTGTTTTCTAAAAAATTTATTCCTAAATTTGCATTACAATTTTGAAGCAATACACAATAAGGATTATTCCGTTGTGAAACTTTTAAGGAGGGAGAATAGATTTTCTATTCTCTCGCTTTCTTTTATTCACGTAGCAACACATTTTGATACTCTCTGCTTCATAGATTCGGGAAAGTTGGTTCATTGGGCAAAATTATCGGTGAGGTGGGCAAAATTATGGCTACAGCATTATTAAT
>ERZ1032130.194-NODE-194-length-17993-cov-7.007805_pt1 | contig 17993 bp, 9 predicted proteins | sample MGYA00517879_ERZ1032130 | MGnify/ENA primary metagenome ERZ1032130 (study PRJEB33719, sample SAMN04262597) | wastewater metagenome | biome: rural village; feature: animal feces; material: feces | host: Bos taurus | place: El Salvador | collected 2012-01-31 ...
TAAATTATAAAAAGAAAAGATCCTAATCATTAATTTTTCCAAGGGAGGTGCTCAAATGGGCACCTCTTAAGGGCTATAAAACAGTTCGAATTTTTGAAAGTGATAAATTATGAAACTTAAAAAAGTTAAGAAATTTCTGTCGTTATTTCTGGTTTTGTGTATGCTGATTGGTAACCTGAATGTGATGAACGTATCAGCGACAGGGACGGATGACAATTATCAAACAACGACAGAAACTGAAGAAAGCAAAGATGATGAAGCAGCAGATGTGCCTGCAGATACACCGGCAGCAGATACACCGGCAGAAGATATACCGGCAGAAGATACACCGGTGGCAGATACACCGGCAGCAGAAGAGCCTGCGGCAGATGCACCAGCTGTAGTTGCTTCAGAAGACCCGGCTGATACTGAAGGATGGGTGGATGTTTATCTGAATGATGAAAACATCGAATATGACGATGCATGGACCATCGAGATGAAAGCCGCAGAAGGTGGAATTGACAGTGCATTCTGTTATGACCAGCGAGCGAAAGCTACTTTGACTTTCTATGGCACAGGTATTCGCTGGTATGGCCAGAAAGACATGAACTTCGGTGAAGCAATTGTAAGAATTGACGGACAAGAAGCTGCGATTGTTGATACATACGGAAGTGCAGAGACCAGTGTACTGCACTATGAAAATACAAGCCTGACAGAAGGAACTCATACAATTAGTATTGAGCCAAAAGAACAGGGCGTAAGAGATGTATCCGGTTGTATTGATATTGAAAAATTTGAAGTTTTAAATTCTTCAGCCATGATTCCGGTATCTGAGATTGAAATGTCTATCGACAAAGCTACAATCTATGCCGGAAATACAGCAAAGATTACAGCCACATTTAAACCATTTAATGCGACAAACAAAGAGCTTACCTATACAAGCTCAGATGCTGAAGTTGCGACTGTTGATGCAAATGGTCTTGTCACAGGTCTGAAAGCCGGTACTGTAACAATTACAGGTACTGTAAGCGGCTCAGATGCTACAGACAGTGTAGCTTTAACTGTAAAAGAACAGGGAGCGAAAGCGCCTCTTCGTATGACAATCGACGAAGACAATCCATTGTTCTTACATCACTTATATCTGAACAAAAATCAGGTGGCAAACAATCTTCCGGGTCCACTGGAAGGTGGAAAGAGCATTCAGGGATTCTGGGATGCCCTTGTAAATGGTGATGAAAATGGAAATCAGTTACCGGAAGCAGTAAGAGACAGACAGGTGCTCATTATTCATGCAGGCGGTAATGTACGAGGTACATCTGAAACACTTGCATGGTATGAAGAAAGATTTGAAGAAACTGAAGAAGATCAGATTCCATTCGTAATCATGGTATCCAACTCCGGTACAGGACATGCAAATAGTGATTACCTGCCTCCGGCAACTGACTGGGTAGCAGAGATGTATGACACATACCCGAATATGATGGGGGTTATCTTCTCGGAAAACCACAATGCAAGGGATGGAAGAGAAGCCCGTTCCGAATACATGAACGAAATGGTGCTTCTTGCAAGAGAATATGGCGGCTACGTATTCTACTCAGATATGAATGACAATGATGACTACGTAGAAACTGTATTAGATGATCAGACACTATTTGATACATTAAAAGCAAACAAAGACAACTTTGTATTGCTGGCAAAAACAACCAGTGCATGGTCAAATGTCAGCTATAACTCCCACGAAAGTGTGGCCATGGGGGCATGGATGGCTGATATCGCAGGCAACTGGGGAAGCTTGATCGACTCTTGGATGTGGTTCATCGAAGGCTTCGGACCTCTTTATGGTAATGAAACCTTCAGCGTAATCGGCGGAGCGGAAGAATGCCGTGGTCCGGTAACATTCCCAGAGCTTTCATTTGAAATGAGAATGATTCAGCAGGCCCGTGCAGGTGCAACGGTATTTACCTTCGAACATCCTGACTATTCTACCGGTATCGGTAAAAATGACGGTGCAGATACTTACTTTACACCTGCATTTACAGAAGCAATCGTAAAAGCCATGGAATACATGACAGAATATGAAATTCCAGGCAAAGACCAAGTGCTTGCTGCAACAAAGGTTGCGTATGCAGCGAAAAATGGTACATTAAACGACCTTGCAGGCGCAGGCGTGAATCTTTTAGATCCACTATATGGTGATAAAAATCATAACGGATACAATAATACAACCATGATGACCTACTCTACAGGCCGTTATGGCACAGTTCCTTCTTTACCGGAGCTTGCAACTGCAGAAGACGAAGCACAGTTTGACTATGTTCTCACAAAGAATGATGTGGTTTCCATGGGAAGTTCAGGTATCAAAACATACTTTGATGCATTATATCCACAGACCTATCAGGGAACAGGCTATGCACACTACCTGAACAATACATGGTATGCATATAACTCCAACTGGAACATTGACAGCCGTGTAGTTGCAGAATTACACGAAGATCAGTATGTAGATCTTGCGTTAGAAAACAACAATACTTCTGCAAACATCACATTTGATCCATACACAACTGTATTGGTAGATGATCAGACAGAAGGAAAGCTCAGATTTAAATTCAATAACTACCTTGTAGATAAGAATGAAATCTGGGAAGGATATAACAGTTCCACTCCGCATTGGGATTCAGACAATAATCAGCTGATGTACAACTGGATTATGAATGAATATATCCCTGATGCAGAAACAGAAGATGATACCTACAGACAGGCAACCATCGTACTGGATAATCTGACAGCAGAACCAACTTTAACAGTGGTTAAGGAACTTACCAATGCAGATGGCTCCAAACAGGCAAATGCTCCTGAAACAACATGGGATGCCAAAGCCGGTACATACACAATCGAATTAGATGGTAACGGATGGATGACCTTTGATGTTGCCTTGAATGGTACAGGTGACGGCGGACAGGAAGAACCGGAAGAAATCATCACATATTTATCGGATATCCCATGGATTGAACAGAGCTGTGGCGGCGGCTTTGAAACAACAAAAGATTCGACAGTTGTTGAAAACGGAAACGTTTTGAAATTAACATTAAAAGTAGATGGAAATGTACAGACATTTGATAAAGGTCTTGGTATTCACGCACCATCTTCTGTAACCTACAATGTGAAAAACAGAGGATATTTATACTTTGAAGCCTATGCAGGTGTTGACTATAGCAAATTAGGAGACTATACAAACACCAATGGTAACGAAGGTGTAATCGCAAACTTTATTGTTGAAATTGATGGTGAAAAGGTTGCGGAAAGCGGCGAAATGAATCCATCAAAAGATGCACACTGCTTTAAAGTAGAAATTCCAAAGGGTGCAGAAACAATTACATTAATTACAGAAACAGGAGCAAATGACTGGTCTGACTGGGGTGACTGGGCAGATGCAAAGTTTGCAGGTGTTCCTGTAGAACCAGTACCTGCGGAAGGCGTAGAAATCACAGCAAAGAGAATTTCCTATGCCGAAGGTACAACCATCAAAGAAGGCAGAAAAGCATACTTAACTGCAAGTCCGCTTCCTGCTGATGCTACAGATGAAATCGTTTCATGGACATCTGCAGACGAATCTATTGCAACTGTAGAATTTGACGGTGAAGAATGTACTGTAACCGGTGTGAAAGCAGGTTCTGTAGAAATTACAGCAACTGCAACAAGCGGCGCAGCAGGTACAATCACAACCAATGTCCTTGAAAAGAAAGAAGCGGCACCACTTCGCCGTGTAGTAGACAGAGATCACATTTTATATCTGGAAAACTACTACTGGAGTGATGACTTCGCAAACAAAAACGGTGTTGCAGGTAACGTGCCACAGGAAGAACGTGTGGACAGTCCGGTAATGCTTTGGAATACTGTTCCTGATTCCTTAAAGGAAAATACAGTGATCCTCTTAATTGCAGAACGAAGCTTAAACAATACAGATGCTATTAAACAGTGGATCAAAGACAATGTTGAGCTTTGTAACGCAAATAACATTCCATGTGCCGTTCAGAACGTCAACGGTGAAACAAGAATGGATAATCCAATTCCAATCGAATTCTGGGAAGAACTGGCACAGAACAATCCTTACCTCGTAGGATTTAACGGGGCAGAGCTTTACAACCGTTTCAACGGCGATGCAAGAGAATACATGGTAGACCTGATTCAGATGGGTGTTGAAAACGGTATCCATATGATGTGGACAGATACCAATACATTCGACTGTGAATCCGGAAATGGTACAGGCAGCGGTGTCCTGGTAGACTGGTTAGAATACTGTCCGGACCTTGCAAATGTCATGAGAGAAAATAAAGAATATATTTCTCTGATGTACAAAGAATCCTATGGAAATCCAAGTACAGAAGCTTTATACCTTGGTATGTGGCTGACAGATTACATTGGCAACTGGGGTATCGCATCCGACTGGTGGCACTGGCAGTTAGACAGCAACGGTGCATTATTTGATGCCGGTTCAGGCGGCGATGCATGGAAGCAGTGTCTCACATGGCCTGAAGCAATGTACACCATGGATATTTTAAGAGCAGCAAGTCAGGGCGCTACCTGCTTCAAATCTGAGGCACAGTGGTATTCCAATGCGACAAAGGGCATGAGAACACCTGGATATCAGTATTCTATCGCTCCATTCCTTGAAAAACTTGCAAGCGGCGAATACAGGATTCCAACGCAGGAAGAAGTTCTTGCAGATACAAAAGCAATCGTTGTGGGACGTAATAACTGGAACGCATTTAACTATGATGGAACTTATTCACAGTTATATCCATCTACAGATAAATACGGCATTGTTCCATTTGTTCCATCAACCTGCCCAACAGATGTGTTAAATGAAAAATTTGAGCATGTATTCAATGCGCCGATTTCAAAAGCACAGATGGATGAAATTTACACAGATGATGTAACAGGCGGTACAGCATACTGTGAAAACTACGGTGATACCTATTACTTCCTGAACTCCTCAGAAGATAAGAACGTTACACAGAATGCAGCATTTGAACCAGCTACAGCAGGAGTAAACTCTGTTGATATTACAGCAACACCTCATACTTATGGTGTGATCACAGCAGAAGAAAACAAGATGACATTCTCTCTTGGCAACTATCGTATCGATAAGAGTGAAATCTGGACAGACAGCAAATATGCAGGCGGATTCTCTGATATGGCATGCTACAGCTATGTTTGGGAATTATGCGAACGTATGGGAGTGCTTTCTGATCCAACAGATGATACAAACCATGATACAGAATTAAGAGAAACAGTCATCGAAGTTGTTTGTGATTCGAAACCGGCTGCGGTATTCGCAGAAGCAAATGAATACACAAGACCATATGAATATACAGAAAACTGGAATGCTGATACAAAGACCTATACATTAACTGTAAAACATAATGGTATTGTAGATGTAGAACTGATCTCAAATACTGAAAAAGTAACAGAACTTGAAATTACACAGATTGGTGAAACAATCACTGCATTAAATGTAGGCGAAACACTGAAGTTATATGCAGAAGTAAATGAAGGTTCTACAACAGGAGTTGTTTGGACATCCTCAAACGAAGATGTTGCAACTGTAACAAACGGTAAAGTATATGCCAAGGCGGCAGGTACAGTAACCATTACAGCAGAAGCAGATGGTGTGAAGGATACAATTACACTCACAGTATCAGAAGTCGCTGTAGAAAGCATTACACTGAGCAAATTAGAGCTTACAATCATGGAGGGCAAGACAGAAAGCATTTCCGCAGAAGTAAAACCTGATAATGCAACAAATAAAACTGTCGTATGGACATCTTCCAATGAAGCAGTAGCGATAGCTGCTTCCAATGGAACGATTACAGCAGTAAAACCAGGTAAAGCGACAATTACAGCAGAAAGTGCAAATGGCATTAAAGCAAACGTACTTGTAACTGTAGAAGCTGATCCAAACCCAAGTAAACAGATTACATCCGGTATTACAGCAACCGCAACAAGTGCTTATGGCGGAACAAGCGAAGGTCCTGCATCTAACGTACTGGATGGAAAACGGGATACAATCTGGCATTCTAACTATGGCTCTTCCAGAAATGATACTACAGACGTGCTTCCAATCTCTATTACATTAGATCTTGGTAAAGAATATGATGTGAATAAGGTTGAATATGTACCAAGAAGCGGTGCATCTAACGGTACTGTAACAAAATACAATCTCTACATCGATGGTGAAAAGGTTGTATCAGAAGGTATATGGGAAGAAAATGAAGATGTAAAAGCAGTTGAATTTAAAGAACCAGTGAAAGCTTCTGAAGTGACCTTAGAGGTACTGGAAGGTAAAGGCGGCTTTGCATCTGCGGCTGAAATCAGAGTATATCAGCTTGCCGGAATTTCTTCAGAAATTGCACCGGATACAGCAGCACTTGCAGCAAAAGTAGATGAAGCAGCAGCATTAGATCTTACAAAATATGAAGATGGTACTGCAAAGGATACATTTAAGTCAGCACTTGCAGCGGCTCAGGCACAGGTGGTAAATCCAACAGACCAGTTTGTAGTAGATAAAGCACTGGAAGCACTTGCAGCAGCACAGGAAACTTTAAAACTGAAAGATAGTACTGGCGATTCAGATTCTGGCTCAGGAAGCGGTACAGGCTCAGGAAGTGGTACAGGAACAGGCAGTGGTTCAGGAAGCAGTTCAAGCTCAGGAAGCTCAAGCTCTGATAAGACAGAAACTTCTAAACCACAGACAGGAACTGCGGCAGTTGCACCGGCAACACAGTCTGGCACAACAATTACATTGAAACCATCAACAATCAAACCAACTGAAACAGCTAAGACAGAAACGACACAGACTCCTGCGCAGGATGAAACGGATGCTTCTGCAGAAGACAAGACAGTTGATACAAAGATTGTAGATGAAGCAGCAAGCGAAGAGGTTGTAGAAATTGTAAAAGAAGCAGTAGCTGTAGAAGAAGGTAAAGCAACTGTAAATGCAGAAACTGTGGAAAAAGTACTTGAAGCAACGGAAGAAGGCGCAGCAGTAATCCTTCCTTTGACAAAAGCAAAAGATGGACAGGATGTAACTACAGTTGAAATCCCGGTAGAAGCAATTGAAAAAATTGAAGAAGGGGGAGCAGCGCTGACTATTGAATTTGCTGATGCAAAAGTAATCCTTTATCCGGAAACACTGAAAGCGCTGAAAGAACAGGCAGAAGGTAAAACAATTGAAATCCGTGTTGTACAAATTGAACATCATGAACTGTTACCAAAACAGCAGGAAGCACTGGATGGTCATGAAGTGGTAGCGAGAGTTTCTGCTCAGATCTTCTGTGATGGTAAATATATTGGTGACTTCAAGGGAGGAAAAGCAATCATTGCAATTCCATTTGTGCCACAGGATGGAACAGATGGGGAAGATTATGCAGTATACTATGTAGCAGAAGATGGAACAAAAGAAAAGAAACCATCAACCTGCAAAGAAGGATATATGCTTGTGGAAACAGGACATTTTTCTGATTATGTAATTGTTTATGAAGGAGCAGAAAATACAGAAGAATCTGTAGAAGATGTAACTGTAAATAATGAAGCAGTGGAAAATGCAGAAGAGGCTGAAGAAAAAGCAATCCCTGTATTACCAATCGTTCTTTCTATGATTGTTATCGCAGCAGCGGCAGTTGTTTTCTTTAAGAAAAAGAAACAGAATCAGAAGGAATAGTTATAAACTTTCCCGGAAAGGTGGGCTCGTAAGAGAAAATGCACTTTTTTGAAGCAAAAATCAAAAAAGTGCATTTTTTTTCAAGAAAAAATAACTATGGGCAAAAAAGTGTACAAAATAAGTGGTTTCGTTCATTCAGAACCGGGATTGAACAGTGTTACATTATAAGTACAAAGTTTTAAGGAGGGACAAAAACTATGAAAAAGAAACTCATCAGCTTACTTCTTTGTTCAGCAATGGCAGCTTCTCTGGTAATCGGATGCGGTTCTAAAGAAGAAACGGTAGCAGAAGCTCCAGCGGAAACAGAAGAAGAAGCAGAAGCTCCGGCAGAAGATGCTGGAGAACTTCCAACAATCACATTTACACATGGCTATTATCATGATGAATCAGAATGGCCGGCAGCAGCTGAAATGCGTGCAATCTATCAGGAATTTGCAGATGCTCACGCTGACGAATTTAATTTCGTTATTGTAGCAGATGAATCTGGTGCAGAAGGTATCTACAACACAGCACTGAACGATTTAGGTGCAGGCTCTTTCTATGATATCGCTGATTTCGGTGGCTGGGACATCACACCTGTAGCTTCCGCAGCAGGCGCTATTGTTGACCTCAAACCATACCTGGACGAAGACGCAGCTTTCAAGGCTGGTGTTGGCGTGTGCTATGACCAGAACTTAACATCAGACGGCGCTATCTACTCTGTTCGTGAACAGATTGAAGGTGTTGGTTTCTGGTACAACGAAGCATTATTCACAAAAGCTGGTGCGAAAGTTCCATCTGAATGGTCTACATGGGCTGATTTTGATGCGGCAGTTGATGCATTGGTAGCAGCTGGCATCACACCATTTGGTCTTAATGCCGGATGGCCAACAAACATCCTCTTAGCCGGATACTCTCAGAGAAGTGAAGCTTCCAGAGCATTCTACTTAGACGGAAAAGCAGTGGAAAGCTTTGATGATGAAACATTCAAAGAATCTATCGCTTTCATGCAGGCTAACGTATTACAGAAAATCGATGCAGCTAACTTCGGACCAGGCGGTGACTCTGACGAAGCTTACAGATCAGAATTCTTCGCAGGCAACACAGCAATGCTCTTCAACGGTGTTTGGGATGCAGGCGGATCTGTAGACTGCGCAGCAGGCGCTGAAAACATCAAACCGGCAGTGTTCCCAACAGATGAAGCCGGCAAAAAAGCAGCCCTTCTTTCAGGCGGATGCGGATTTGTAATCGGTTCTCACCTTGACGAAGCTCAGACTGCCGCAGCTGTTGAATTCGTGAAATACATGACAAGCCCTGAAATCGCAGCCAGAATTATCGAAAAAGGTATTGGTATGGCTCCAAGCACAGAAGTTGATTACGATGCACTCGCAGCAGCTGTAACAACTGATGATGCAAAACTCTTAGTGGAAGCTTGCAGACTTTGCCAGAACGCTGATTATCAGGCACTTGGTCTTGGAAACACATTCGGCGATGCTGAAGGTGAAATCCAGGCTAAATATGCTGGATTAAAAGATGGATCTAAATCTGTAGATGACGTGATCGCAGAATTAAATGATTTCCTTGCAGCAGCAGAATAATCCGTACTCATAAACATATGGGGGCCATCACAACGGGAAACCTGTGATGTGCCCCATTTTTTAAGGAGGAAAAAGTATGAAATCCCCTAAAAAGAATTCATTGAAGAAAATGTTTAGTAAGAAGAATGGATTTGTTCTAGCATTTTTAATGCCGGCAGTACTCATTTGGGCGGTGATTTATGCATATCCGTTGTTTAACATTTTCTTTACATCTTTTACAAAATGGAATTATAAGAATTTCCTTGCTCCTGAATTTCTGGGATGGGAAAATCTCTTTGATAACTATATAAAATTATTTACAGTAGACAGAAATTTCCAGGTGGCACTGATAAACTCTCTAAAATGGGTAGTGCTTACCATGTGTGTTCAGATGCCATTTACGGTGTTGGTTGCACTTGTTTTGTCTAAGAAACCTTTGGGATGGAAGTTCACAAGAAATGTATTCATTATTCCGAATATTATTTCGACAGCTGCGATTGGTCTGATCTTTTTGAATATTTACAGTCCGTCCAGAGGTATTATAACTGAAATATGCAATATGATCTGGCCGGGATCTGACGTGAGTGTCCTGGCAAATCCGAAATTGGCATTCTGGGGCGTTACATTTTCATTTATTCTGTTCGGGGGGTCATCCTGTCTGCTTTTGTTAACACAGATTTTCTCCATTGACCCTGCCATTTATGAAGCGGCGAAAGTGGATGGAGCAAATGAAAAACAGTTAGACTGGATGATCAGACTTCCGCTGATGCGTCCGATGATTGGTACGGTATCAGTTATGGCAGCCAATTACGGGTTGTTACTTTATAATGAAATTGCGTTGATTTCACAGGGGGGACCTGACAACGCAACCTACAGTTTGAGTTACTATGTATATAAAACAGGTCTTGGAAGTACAAAGCTGAATTTCGCAAGAGCCAATGCAGCCGGTGTTATTCAGATTGTTTTAGGTCTTGTACTGGTTGGTCTCATTAACAAAGCATTCCGTACGGATGAAGCAGACTAGGGGAGGTATGAAATGGAAAACAGAAAAAGCAGCAAATTAGGAGATTTTCTGACAAGTGCCTTCGGTAAAGTTGTCATGTTTCTCGTGATCTTTATATCCCTCTATCCAATTGCATGGGTGTTCTTATCATCCTTTAAAGAAAACCCAGGCGGGCTTGCACTGCCGACAGAATGGGTATTTGACGGATATATTACAATTTTTACCAAATTAAATATCTTAATTTATTTTAAAAACAGTTTTATTATTACAATTGTATCAACGGCTATCAGTGTACTGATTGTATCCATGGCGGCCTATGTATCTGCAAGAATGGAATTTAAATTAAAAGGGCTGATTACCATGATGTTTTCAACGACGTTGTTTATTCCTGCAATCTCCATTTCCCTGCCGATTTATCAGCTGCTTGGAAATCTTGGATTAAAGGATACACATCTTGGCGTTATTTTTATCTATTCCGGTCTTGGCATTGCCACAACCTATTTTATCCTTCGCAGTTATTTTCTGACGATTCCGAAGGAAATGGAAGAGGCAGCGCGTATTGATGGCTGCGGATATGTAGGCAGCTTTTTCAAAATTATTGTGCCGATTGCAAAGCCGGGGATTTCGACTGCTGCAATCATGGCATTTTTAAACAACTGGAATGAATTTTACTTTGCTTCTATCCTTTTAAAGAGCAAAGAGAAGATGACACTTCCGGCGCTTTTGGGACAGTTTACGACAGCGTATTCCAAAAACTTAAATGGTATGTTTTCTGCGATTATCGTTACTGTAGTTCCTACCATTATCATTTTCTGGATATTCTCAGAAACATTCGTAAAATCGCTTACAGCAGGTGCTGTAAAAGGCTAGAACACCAGGAGGAATATATATATGGGAATTATGGAGGAAAGAGAAAAACGAACCAAATGGTTTATGCATGACCGTTTCGGGATGTTCATTCACTGGGGATTATACAGTATTCCGGCAAGAGGTGAATGGGTAAGAGGTGACGAACAGTTATCCGATGAGCATTATGTGCAGTATTTTAAAGAATGGAATCCTGTAGACTGTGATATGAAAGAATGGGCAAGAGTCGCAAAAGAAGCCGGTATGAAATATGCGGTACTGACTACAAAGCACCATGAAGGATTCTGTCTGTTTGACAGCCGGTTTACAGACTTTAAATCTACGAATACAGAATGCAAAAGAGACCTTGTAAAAGAATATGTTGAAGCATTCCGTGAAGCGGGATTAAAGGTTGGGTTCTACTATTCCTTACTTGACTGGCAGCATCCGGACTATACTGTTCGTGGTGATATGTACCATCCGAATAGAAATAGAGAAGAGTGCTGTGCGAAAGAAGATGAAAGAGATTTTAATCGGTACCTGGATTATATGCATAATCAGGTGTGTGAACTTTTAACAAACTATGGAAAGATTGATCTTTTATGGTTCGATTTCTCCTATGAAGGCCATATCGGAGCTGACTGGAGAGGCGAAGAACTGATGAACATGGTTCGTAGCTTACAGCCGGATATTATCGTAAATGGACGTCTGGAAGCAAATGGGGAAAGCTATGGCTCTGTGATGACAGATGAACCCAATATTTTCTCAGGTGATTTTGCATGTCCTGAAATGATCATTCCGCCATACGGACTTAGAACACCATCCGGTCGTGCAATCCCATGGGAAGCATGCTTCACATTAAACAACAACTGGGGCTATGCACCTTTTGACCTACATTACAAGTCATCTTCTCAGATTATTAAGAAGCTGGTAGAATGTACAAGTAAGAACGGAAATATGATCGTAAATATTTCACCGGATGCAAAAGGCAATATTCCGCAGATTCAAAAAGATATCCTTGCAGACGTGGGTGCATGGATGAAGAAAAACTCTGCATGTATCTACGGATGTGGAATGTCTGACCTTCCGAAACCGGAATGGGGAAGATATACACAAAAGGGAAATAAAGTATATGCATGCATCACAGAAGAAAGTATCGGAGCAATTGCACTTCCGGGACTGAGAGATAAAGTGAAAAAAGCCAGAAGAGTGGCTGATGGCTTTGAAATGCGTATGCTCACACCTTGGGTAGCGAAAGAGTTTCCGGACTGCGAATTTATGAACTACAGCGTACCGGATTGCTTCTCATTCTCAATTGATAAGACTCCGGTTGAAGTAATCGAACTGGAACTCAAGGAGGACTCGTAATGAAAAAAATTACATTTATTGGTGCAGGAAGCTTTGATTTTACGAGAGAGCTTGTAAGAGACATTTTAACTTATGATGCATTTAAGGATGCACACATTTGTCTTATGGACATTGATCCGCAGAAGCTCTCCTATATCGAAAAAGCCTGCCATAAAATTAAAGAAGCCGGAAATTATCCGGTAACCATAGAAGCAACTTTGGATAGAGAAAAAGCTTTGGAAGGAGCAGATGGTGTAGTCATTACTGTATTAACAGCCGGTCCTGATATTTTCAGAACGGATATTGAAATTCCAAAGAAATATGGTGTAGACATCTGTGTTGGAGATACCAGAGGGCCGGCCGGAATCTTCAGATTCTTACGTTCTGCACCAGTACTTTTAGATATTTGCCGTGATATTGAAAGAATCTGTCCTGATGCATATGTTTTAAATTACACAAACCCAATGGCATTAAACTGCAGATTCTTACAGGAAATGACAAAGGTAAAAGTGACGGGACTCTGTCACAGCGTTCAGCATACTGCAAAAATGCTGGCTGACTGGATTGGTGCAGATATGAAAGACGTAGAATATACCTGTGCGGGAATCAACCACATGGCATTCTATCTTGATTATAAGTGGAAAGGAGAAGATGCTTATCCACTTATCAGAAAAGCAATGGAACGTGATGAAATTTATAACGAAGAACTTGTTCGTAATCAGTTGTTCTTACATTTGGACTACTATCCAACGGAAAGCTCGGGACACAATTCAGAATATTATCCATGGTTCAGAAAACGTCCGGACCTGATCGAAAAGTATTGTACCCATTCCACAGGATGGAATCCGGGGGCTCATGCCTACATATTAAATGAATATTTCCGCCGTCAGAATGAATGGCAGCAGGATATTTTAAAATGGCTGGATGAACCGAAAGTAGACCTGGAACGCGGACAGGAATATGCAGCATGCATTTTTAATGCATTGTTTGGTGATCATACACCATTTGATTTTAATGGAAACGTGCGTAACGAAGGCTGGATTTCAAACCTTCCTGACGGATGCTGCGTAGAAGTACCGGTAACCGTGACAAAAGACGGCTATACCGTACATCCGGTCGGAGAACTTCCGGCACAGCTTGCAGTGATGGATAATGTGGCAGCAAGAAGTGAAGAACTGGCAGTTCGCGGCTGTATTGAAGGGGATAAACGTAAAATATTCCACGCAATTTTAGTAGATCCTCTGACCTCCGCGGTACTTAGTATGGACGAAATCCAGGCAATGGTAGATGAAATGTTTGAAGCGAACAAAGATTATCTGCCACAGTTTTATCAGAAGTGATAAAATAGAATAAAAATGCGCGGAGACAGGTAATGGCGAAAACAAAAAGAAGATATTCTCTTAGAAACCGACTCATCGGCTACAATTTAACATTGATGATTTCTGCACTGGTACTTTGTGGAATGATTTTTATTGTATCGGTTGGGATGATTGTGGGAAGCTATGTTCAGGCTGATATTGATTTTTTGCTGACAGCAACAGCCGATTCCATGGAATCAGGAATTTCCTATTGCTCTGAGGTAGTGACAAAGGTACGAAAGTCCGATGTCCTGATGGATTATCTGATTGAATTAAAAGATGATGCATTATCAGAGGAAGAAAAGGAAGCGTTAAAAAGAGAGTTTGAGAAACAGGTTTCTATCAGCAGTCAGAGTATTCAGGGCAGCGGTATTGCACCCCTTGTAGAGAAAGCATATCTTTTTGATAATAAAGGAAGCTATTTAAATACCACTTATTATGCTATGACTTATTCGGAAATTGCTAATAGTAACCGTGCATTTGAAGATATTTATCATAGACACCAAAAAGAAATGTCTATGACAAAAGATTATGGTTATTACGTATTGGATGAAAGAAGCTTTTGTCTTCTTTTTCCGATTTTAGATGAACAAATGGATCTGGCAGGGAGTATCCTGTTTCAGATTGAATATTCTGCAATGGAATATATCATGACCGACATTATGAAATATGAAGGCGCTTTTTGGAGACTATGTGACGATGAAAGCGGAGCAGTTGTATTTGGGCAGAATATAGAAGCATCATTTGACGAGAAGGAATATCAGATTCATCAAAGAAATATCGGTATGAATCTGGAACTATATGTTGGAATTCCACAGAATCAATTTTTCTCCCTATTATATGATTCTATCAGGGTTTATGCGGTTGCAATTGCACTCATTGCGGCTGCAGCCTGCATAGCACTGGTATTTGTCATTTATCAGCTGACAAGACCGATTACAGAGGTTACAGACAAACTTAGAGAGGTAAAGACTGGAAAATTTGATACAAAATTGCCGGAATATGACAGTACGGAATTCCATGAAATCAGCCGTGTGTTCAATGAAATGACATCTTATATTGACAATCTGATCAAACAGGTTTACGAAAAACAGCTTTCCATCAAGGATATGGAAATGAAGTTTTTGCAGACACAGATGAATCCGCATTTTATGTTTAATGTCTTAAATACCATCGCCCTCCAGGCCCAGTTGGATGGCAATCAGGATGTTTATCGTATGATCAGTTCCTTTAGCCAGCTGATCCAGGCAAAGATTTATCGGGATAAGTCTGAGAAGGTGCAAATCTGTCAGGAGCTGGAGTATGTGAATTATTATCTTTATTTACAGAATTATCGATACGGTGAAAGGCTGCAGTATGAAATCAATATACAGGATGAAAAACTGACAGAGTATTATATTCCAAAGCTTTGTATACAGCTGATCGTGGAGAATGCGGTGGTTCATGGCATTGAACCGAATATTGGAAAAGGGCTGGTAAGTGTAAAAATATATGAAGAAGATGGAAATATCCGTATAGACACTACAGATAACGGAATCGGATTTGAAACGGCGGGAGAAATTCCTTTGCCGTTGAAACATAAAGACAGTGACAAAAATCATAATCATGTGGGATTAAATAATGCACATCACATTATTCAGTTAATGTATGGTGAAAATTATGGAATCCGTGTATTTTCTACGCCCGGTGCGGGAAGTAAAATTTGTATTAGAATTCCGTTTGATAATGGAAACAGGAGATAACAGGAAATGACTTATAAAATTATGCTGGCAGACGACGAACCGATTATGCGCAAAGCACTGCAGTCTCTGATCGATTGGAAGAGAATCGATTGTGAGATTGCATATGTGGCAGAAAATGGACAGGAGGTCCTGAACGCGTTAACGGAGATACAGCCGGACATTTTGATTACGGATATTAAAATGCCGGGAGCTGATGGAATTGAAATTTCAAAATTCATCTGGGAAAAAAGATTGGCTACGAAGGTGATTTTGTTGACTGCCTATGCTGATTTTTCCTATGCTCAGTCGGCAATCAGATATAGCGTGGTGGAGTATGTGACGAAAACAGGATCATTTGACGAATTGCTTAAAGCTGTTGAACGCTGTAAGAGGATGCTTGCTGAGAAGGAAATATTTGTTTTCGAAGAAAAGGATGCACGTATGGAGCAGTTTTTCCGTGGTGTGTATGATGGAAATATTTACAACGATATTGAAATCAGATATGAGCAGATGAACTTGCCGAAGGTCAATTATGCAGTGCTATTCTTTAAGTTTCTTATGGATGACTTTACAGAACGTTTTCGCAGGGTACGGTTGTATGACAGTCTGAAGAATTTCTTTCATCTGGCATTTTCAGATCAAATGATCTATGGAATGTTCTATCAAAAAGATATGTATGGACTTTTGCTTAAATGCGATGCTGAAACGGAAACTGAAAAAAACAGCTTGAAAGCGATCTGTACTGAGGTAATGGACATGATGGATAATTTCATGGAGCTTTATGTTTATGTAGGAATCAGCAAGGTGCATGGTTTCATAGAAGAACTTCCTGATGCTTATGATGAAGCGCAGGCTGCGTTAAATCACAGCTGGTATGAAAAGAGTGAAAAACTAAATTTTTATTCTGATGATATGAAAAATGAGAGTGTTCCTGTGATTAGCTATGATTCGAAGCAGAACCTTGTAAATGAGAGTCTGGAATATATCGAACATCATTACCATGAGCAGATGTCGGTTGGTGATATTGCGAAGGCTCTGGGGACAAGCATCAGTTACCTGAGCAGAATTTTTAAGGAGAATACCGGAGAAACAATTATTCGTACAATTAATAATAAACGTATTGAAAAGGCAAAAGCCTATCTTAGAGAAACAGATTACAAAGTATATGAGGTGGCAGATATTCTTGGTTTCGAAAACGTGACTTATTTTTCGAGATTTTTCAAAAAACATACGGGAATGTCTCCAAAAGAATATAAGGACCAGAAAAATAGCAGAAAGTAGGGGTTGAACGTGAAATACTATATTGGTATTGATGGCGGCGGAAGTAAAACGATTTTTGCCATTGCAGACGAAGCCGGGAAAATTTTAGGAACTGCGATGGCAGGAAGCGCATTTTATAAGCAGATTGGTGAAGATGGAGTGATCGAGCTTCTGAAAAATGGAGTGAGAGAAGTATGTACGTTTGCAGAAGGAGATGCTGCAGAGATTGCCTGTGTTTGCTTTGGTATGCCGGCATGGGGAGAATCTCCGGTCAATGATAAAGCAATAGAAGAAAGAATCTTAACCACATTCCCGGAATGGAACATCCACATTGTCAATGACTGTGAAGTAGGTTGGGCTGGTTCCCTGCTTGCAGAACCGGGGATTAACATTGTAGCTGGAACAGGTTCTATCGCATTTGGAAAAAATGAAGATGGAGAAACTGCAAGAAGCGGTGGCTGGAGCGAATGGTTTGGAGATGAAGGTTCAGGATACTGGCTTGGTGTGAAGTGCGTACAGCTCTTTTCCAGACAGTCTGATGGCAGAGACGAAAAAGGTCCGTTATACCATATTGTGAGAGAAGCATTGAATCTTTCGGATGATATGGATATTGTAGATTTGTATGAAGCAAAATATTTGCATAAACGTGATAACATCGCATCTTTGCAGAGACTGCTGCTTCAGGCTGCGAATGAAGGCGATGCATATGCAATTGAAGCATATGCCCAGGCAGCAAAAGAGCTCTATGACATTGTATGTGGTGTAAAGAAGCAGATATTTGCTGATAAAGACTGCATAGTGTCATGCTCCGGAGGTATTTTCAAGACAGGAGATGTTATTAGAAAACCATTTGTGAAACTTTTGGAATCAAATGGAATGAAATTGACAGAGTCAAAGGCAGAACCTTATGTGGGAGCAGTTCTTTTGGCAAAATATTATGAAAACAGATAGACAGGAATAATGCGAAGGGGCTTGTAAGAGATTTTCATGAAGCTTATATGCTTCAAATTGGATAAGTCAAAACAACCAGGGGAAAACGGTATCGGCGTTTTCCCCTGGTTGTTTTTTATGCATTGTAGTATGTTGAAATTGATGGATATATGAAAAATGATAATAATTTAATGATAAACGATAAAAAATATTGACAATCGAATATTTTAAAAATATAATCAAAGTATATAAGAAGATGTGGGGATCGAGATA
>ERZ1032130.195-NODE-195-length-17749-cov-5.352492_pt1 | contig 17749 bp, 11 predicted proteins | sample MGYA00517879_ERZ1032130 | MGnify/ENA primary metagenome ERZ1032130 (study PRJEB33719, sample SAMN04262597) | wastewater metagenome | biome: rural village; feature: animal feces; material: feces | host: Bos taurus | place: El Salvador | collected 2012-01-31 ...
GTCCGGTTATGAAACGCCCTCATCTCGTTGAGCAAACCTAAAACCTACTCAAAAATAATCATTACTTTAGCTTAACCCAAAATTAACTATCATGAAATTTTCTATAAGAAATATTGGCCTTCCTCCTTGAGGCGGCGACGCAGCCGGTCGATATCCACATTGTGAACATCTACGTGCTGCTCTATGGCATGTGCTGCAGCCATTCCCGCAGCCTCGCCGGTGACGAGGCAAGGAGGCATCACCCGCAGGCTTCCAAACACCTCATCATCTGTCGATACACAGCGACCGGCAGTGAGCAGATTGCTGAAGCCTTTCGGGGTGAGGCAGCGGTAGGGAATGCCGTGAGAGTCGCCCTTTTGGTAGTACACCGGCACGAAATCCTTCTTGTGAATGTCGAGATAGTAGCAGTTTCGTCCAATCTCATCGTCGAAGGTGCGGCGGGAACGCCAATCGTCGCCGGTGAGCACATAGTCGCCGATGATGCGGCGGCTGTCACGAGTGCCAAGAGCCGGTGCCGTCTTCACCACAAAGGAATTTGCAAAAGTGTTAGGGCAAGTCTCCTTTAGAGCTTCAAGATATTGCTGTGCAATCTTTCGTCCGAGCACCATAGCATCGCTCACAGCCCAAGGGTTTGTGGTATCTACGGTGATGTGCCCGGCATTGAATTGGAGCACGCCCGGTCCAATCTGGTTGAGACAGAAGTGGTGAGCAAGCAAGGGATAGCGACCGCTGTCGATAGTCTTGTGCAGCGGGCTGTTCTTGTTGTCGCTGTGCAGATTAGGTCCACGGTGCCACTCGTCGATATCGACGTTGGCGATGGCGAAGCATAGCGTAGAGTCCTGCAACACTCCGTTTCGGTCGCCTTTCAGGAACTCTGCTCCCGCCCAGGCAGCAAGGTCACCATCGCCGGTAGCGTCGATAAACATCTTTGCCTTGAAAGCAGTGAGTCCTTCCTTATTGGCTACGATAATAACATCGATTGTGCCATTACCGCTCTTTTCCACCGCTGCAAGGCGAGAGAAAAACAGCACCTTTGCTCCTGCCTCGGCAACCATATTGTCATACACGCGCATCAGATATTCGGCATTGATGTTCACCCAGTCGAGCTTGTCTTTTGGCTCGTGAGGCACACCTTTCTTGGCGCGGTTGAACACCTGCTCGGCAAGTCCGCGATAAATCATCTTCTCTCCGTCGGAGAAAGGGCACCACGCCGGCACCATACCTATCGTACCCATGCCTCCAAGCTGCCCCGTAGCCTCGATGAGGAGCGTACGTGCGCCTTCACGCGCGGCTGCGATGGCAGCGGTGCAGCCACTGGGACCGCCACCCACCACAATCACGTCCCACGAACCCGAAACAGTCACTTTGTTGTTCTTCAGTTTCAGTTGGGAAACTTTATTATTGCCAAGCCCCTCAGCTGCACTAATTAACCCTGCGGGTAAAGATGCCGCAACAGCCGTAATGCCTAATTGCTTGAGAAATTGTCGTCGCGTTTCCATCGTTTTTTCTTAATTTGTTGTACAAGTTTTTTTTGGTTGTTATCAGATTTTATATGTGAAGATTACAATTAGCGAGACGTAACTGCCACAAATGCGCCATTCACAGGCATTTCCACCTTCAGCGTTCCTTTTTTTGTGGTTTTGGCTGTTGTCACGCCTCCATTGAGTGCCGCATCGTCGCTATAAAGCTGCAACTGTGCGCCTGCGGCAAGCATAGGCAAGGAGATGGTGAGCTGCAGGGTCTCTTTTGTGCCATTTATTCCGGCAATATACCATTTGTCGCCACTGCGACGAGCGATCACCACATATCGGCCCGGATAGCCGTCGATGAAGCATATCTCGTCCCAAGTAGAGGGCACTTGCTTCATGAAATCGACAGCCCACGCAGGAGCATCGGTGAGGCACGAAGGCGTGAGGGCAAAATGCTGCACCGGACTTTGGAAAAGCACTGCCGTGGCAAGGGCAAACACATCGCTCGTGCGGCGTGTGGTGCCGCGGTCGGGCGATGGCGAATAGCGGCGATTGAGCGTTGAGCCGCCGAAGTCCATACTTCCCACAGCATTGCGAAGGAAAGGCAGGAAAGTGGCATTGAAAGCCTCATCGTCGCACTCATTTTGGCGGAAGCGGAGATTCTCGCTCGCTGAGACAGCCTCGCTCGACACGTAGCAGGGATACATGCGCTCCCAGCCGCGCGGCAGTGTGCAGCCGTGCAATATCACCTCAATGCCATAGTCGCAGGCATCGCTGAGTATGTCCTCATATATCTGCATCATCAGCTGCTTGTCGCCGCCAAAGTAGTCCACCTTTATTCCGCGTATGCCGGCATCGCGCAGCCAAGCCATTTCGGCACGGCGAGCCGCAGAGCGGTGCATCTTGTTGTAGGGACCGCCTTTGCCGCCGTTCCAGTAGCCATTGCTGTTATACCACAGGAATAGCCCCACGCCTTTGCCGGCGGCATAGCGTGCAAGCTCCTCCACGCGTTTGTAACCAATGCTTTCGTCCCAGCATGCATCGATGAGCACACTTTCATAGCCCATGGCGGCTGCAAAGTCGATGTAGGCACGCTGCACGTCGTACTCCGATGCCGCATTGATGCCGATAATCCAGCTCCATGTGCCACGGCCATAGGTGAATGGCTTCGATGAGGAGCAACGTGGCTCAACCACATCAAATGGTATTGTGGTCTCGACAATTGGCTTCAGCGAATTGCCCACTGTGATGGTGCGCCACGGTGTAGCCGAAGGCAGCGCAATGCCCGGCTGCGCCGAGCCCACGCCGTAAATCTCTTCCTGCTGCGGGAAAGCTATGCAATAGGCATTGTCGCCCGAAGCCTCGATGTGCGAGGCGCAATAGCTGCCATCGACTCCGGTTTCCGAAATCAGCACCCAGCCATCGCCGGGCACGTGGAAAAGACAGGGGAAAGTGTAGCCGGCACCCTCGCCGTTACGCCCTGTGGGAGCGTCGGGCTGATAGTGAGTTTCGTAGCTTGGGAAAGTCTCCATCCAGCCGGTAAGAGCCTTGCTGTAGGGGCAAAGGAAGGTGGTGGTGCCATCGGGGAGGGAAAATCCTGTTGTCTCTCTCTCCACGCGTGCACACTGATTGTCGCCGCTGCGATACACGCGGTAACGCATGGCAACGTTATTGTCGCTGAGATGGAGCTCAAGGTCGAATACACGCTTTCCCGCCTTAGTAAAGGGAACCACGGCAGTCACGGCGCGGTGGCTCACATTGCTGCGCTTGATTGTGGGCAGGGAGTATGCTACCGCAACGGAGTCGGTGCGTAAGTTGCTCATATCAATACCCACTCCCGAGGTGTAGTCGGCAAAATGGAGCTTCATTCCCAGAGGCGACTGAAGAAGCATAGGCTGTCCGGCATAGGTCACAGAGTACGCCGGGCGGCTACCCTCATCGCACACTGTGATTTCAGTTGCTCCATCGGGCGATGACACCTTCACCACAGCAGCATTAGAGTGGAAGTGGGAGCAGGCAAAGCCTATTGCCCCCACTGCGATTAACTTAGGTATATTCATAACAACTACAAAACGTTATTTCACCTCAAATGGAACTACGGCAAGTGCAGTTGTGCCGTGAGCCTTGTCGCGGGCATATACCATCAGACGGTAATATCCCGCCTCGGCAGGTGCCTTGAATGACACCGACTCGCCCATAGCACCCGAGAACAAGCCCGTAACGACATCGCTCTTGGGCGTGCCCCAAGGAGATACCACGTCTTTTACGATCTTCCAGTCGTAGGTGATTGCATCGCCGTCGGGGTCGGTAGCCTTCACAGTAGCAGTGTGACCGGTGCTGCCCGGCGTCATTGAAATGCTTTGCGAAGCCGTTCGGCCGTTATCCACCTTGAGGTCGTTGACCGAAGCAATCACAGGTGCGGAATTTTCGGGCTTCTTTCCTGTCCAAAGCTCCTGCATTACCTGAGCGGTGGGAAGAGCCTGCTTCTCAAACATATCATACATCGAGTACCACGAAAGCACTGCGCCATGCGTCTGCCAGCCCCAGAGGAAGCAGAATGAACCGATGCAGCCGTTAGATGCATTGGCTACGATATTGTTAGTGTAAATTTTGCGGTATGACTCGGCTTTCTCGGCACTCGAAGGCTCAATGAGCGAGCCAAATGTGGTTTTTGCCACGCTGCCGTTCCACGTGCCGCGAATTCCAAACTCGCTTACGATGTAGGGAATGCCCACATTACGGTTCTGCCAGTTGCGGTTGAGGCTTTCCACATCGCCCTCATAGTTGTTCACGCAGAGAATGTCGATATCGGTGCAGTTAGCTTTTACGTCGTCGATAATGTTCACACCGTCCCATATTCCGGTGAGGCAGGTAGCGGCCGGGCGCCCATCTACGTTCTTTATATACTTGGCAATCTCGTTGATGTCCTTCCACACATTGGCATTGACTGTGTTCTTGTCGCTTTGGTCACACTCATTGCCAACGCACCAGAAGAGGATTGCCGGATGACCTTTGTACTTGTCGATTTCGGCTTTCATCTTCATCACCTGAGCGTTGCGCTTGGTGGCGTCGTTGTAGTCGAAGCCGTTGGCCTCATGGTCGATGCTGAGTCCGAAGCACACATACACACCCTTGGCCGAGAGCCGGTCGAGCTGAGCCTTCACGGCATCGGCAGTAGCCCCGAGGTCGGTGCTTCCGTAGATGCGCACGCAGTTTACCCCTGCCTCGATTGCCGTTGCGATAAACGGATTCACGCCATCAGCCGAATTGAGCGAATTGAGTGCTGCACCCTTAATGAAAAACTCTTCGCCATTCACATAGAGCTTGTTGCCCTTCACTTCCACCTTGGTGGCTCCCACCGGGTCATCGCCGGGCTTGTCTTTGTCGAGGTTTTCCCAATAGGGGTGCTTGTAGTAGTCGATTCCTGAATCTTCGTTGCAGCCCACAAGCAGTAATGCAGCTGCAAGAATGGCTGTGAGAGAGAATATTTGATTAAATTGTGTCATTTCGTCAGTGAGTTAAGTTGTTATTGGATAATGTCGCGGCCATAGACCTCGATTTCGCCAAGGATAACCGGACCGAGGTCGATTGCTGCCGACTTCTTGAACTGTGCAAACTCGGGGTCCATTCCCACCGACTTGCGGTCGTCAAGGAATGAGGCTGAATGATATTCATTGTAAGCCTTACCGCCATGAATAGCCTTCATCTCCTCCTCGGTGTTCTGACGCCAGTGCATAGTCTTGATAAGAAGCTTCAGGAAGCGGGCTTGGTGTACTGCTCCGGCGTCATCGGGCTTCACTGTGTAGGTGGTTTCGCCATATACGTCCATTGTGCCCTCGGCAAACTTCGTCCAGGTGCTGCCGTCGGTCGAGATCTGATACTCATAGTCCTTCACACGCTGATAGTACGACGACAAATCCACGCCCTGGTCCTGAGTGTTGATCATGCGGGTGGTGGCAATCTCAGTGATGTCGTATGTCTCGTTCATATCTACAGTGAGAGTCCACGGGAGGGTTACGATTGGATTATCTATCCATTCGCCATTCACATAGTTAGTGAAATTCTTCGCAAAAATGTAGTCGTCGATGGTGTGATCCTCTCGGTTGCACCAGAATCCGTTCGGGTCACCATTAGAGCCAGAGCAACTGGTACCGATGCAGTTCCACAGAATGGTACGCCACACGCTGGTGAGGTTACCGTCGAAGAGGTTCTCGGGCTTTCCATCTACCCAGCCGTTTGAAGCCACATCCACTGCCGTAATCTTGAAATTGGCGGGATTAATCTTGCGAGGCTTGTTGCCATCGATAAATGAGATGACAATGCGGTCTTTGTCGGCGCACACCGAGTCGGTAGCACTTTCGAGGCATAAAGGAAGCACCCAAGTTACTTCATCGTTGCCGCGCACCTGCTGCAGTGCAAGCTGCTGCTTCACCTCAATCTCATAGAGCACACCTGTGCTGCCGCCTTCCACATCTATCACATCGGGAAGTGTGTAGTATTGCGGATTGATAATCTCATAGTTATTGCCGGGATAGGCAGCCTCAAGTTCGTCTTTCGATAGAACTCTCAGCGTTCCCTTTGCGGCAAGGTCTTTCTTGCCACCGCCCTTCAGCACTTGCAGGGTGAAAGATTTCACATCGTCGTTGCCAAGAAGCACCAGACTCTGCTCCCCGCTGTTCTTGATGCTGAGAATCTTGCTCCAAGTGTCGCCCACCATACTTTCGGGCGAAAAATCGCTTTCACATGCCACCATCGTGCCCAAGGCGATGAGTGCCGGGGCGATGAGTGCAGTTTTCTTTATATGATTGAATATTTGCAATTTCATGATTGATATTGTTTTATGGTTTCATTAATAGCCCGGGGCCTGAACGAGTTGCGGATTGCTATCGACCTCAGAACTTGCCACAGGAATGAAATACATGCGGTCGTACCACACAAAGGGCTGATTGGTGAGCGTCACTCTCTGGTTAAGCTCCTCGAATGTGGGATCGACAACGCGGTAGTTGAGTCCTTCGCGTGCGCCGGCCTTGAGATATTGCGGAGCTATGCACCAGCGGCGAAGATCGAAGTAGCGGTGTCCTTCACCCCAAAGCTCTATGAAGCGCTCATTGCGCACCCAGTCCATCATTGTCATGTCGGCATTTACGTCGGAGGCTGTCAATGCAGGCACTCCGGCACGCTCGCGGATAACATTGAGATTGGTGATTGCATTGGCATTGTCGCCAAGGGCTGCATAACACTCTGCGAGGTCGAGATAAAGCTCTGCAAGGCGAATTACAGGGTGAGGAGTGTTCTTGGTGTTTGTGCTGCCGCTTGCACTGTTCTTGGTAACGTTGGGCGACACAAACTTGCGACACAGATAGCCTGTGATGTTGAGGTCGTTGTCTTTAGAGGGATTGTAGCCCTGCTTGTTGTGGTCGCGCATGTTCACTATGAGGCGGCTTCCTCCCGAGAGTTTTGAGCCATATTCTGCACCGTCGAACGAAATCCAGGCATAAAAGCGAGGCTCGCGGAGGTCGTTAAGCTTGATTATCTCCGGACGACTCTGTCCCGCCGACTGGAACCACTCCGACTCCTTGTAGTAGTCGCTATCGTTCTTTGGCAGCTTTCCATTTACCGTATAGAAATGCTCGGCGGTGTAGAGATAGGGCGAGATGCCCGAGCGTCCGCCCTGCATTGCTCCGTTCACCTTGATAATCGACTGCGGGAGGCAAGTGTTCTCCCAGTCGAGGAAGTAGCTTGTCCAGCTATCACTTGTGGGGAGCACCACGCCCAAAATTGTCTCGCGGTTACCGTCGGTTTCGGTGGTGGCAGAGAGATACTGCATCATTGAGGCATACTGGCGCACCTCAAATGAAGCACCGGGGATGTCGGGTAGCGACACATTCTCCGATTCGCGCTTGCGCTCGCCGTCTTCGAGGGTGTAGAGTGCACGGTTGCCGATTCCTTCGGCAAGTGCTATTGCCTCGATGCATGCCTCGCGGGCACGCTCCCACTTGCTGCGGTCGTAGGTGCCGCTCACAAGCTCAGTGCCGTAGCCCGGGGTCTCATAGTTGGTGTTGCGCCATTGCCTGATAGACTCGGGAGCCTCGCCATTCCACAGCGGAGAGGCTGCATAGAGCAGCACGCGGGCTTTCAGAGCCTTTGCAGCCACCGTGGTGGCACGTCCCAGCTCCTGGGAGTCGTTGATTACGTCGGGCAGTCCGTTGGCGGCTGCATAGTCGAGCCATTCGCAGATTTGGGTGACGCAATAGTCGAAGTGTGAGCGACCGGGGAAGTCTTTCTTGTCGGTCGTTGAGCTATAATAGTGGTCAACCAATGGAATGGGACCGTAGGATTCGAGCAGGAAGAAGTGGTAGAAGCCAAGCAGGAAGTAGCACTCGGCCTTCCACCGGCGAATGTCCTCGGCGGTGCTGTGTGCCGGAGTGTACATATCCACCAGACGCAGGAAATTGTTCACGCTGCCGATTGATGAGTACATATTTTCCCACACCGAGAAGTCCACCCTGCCCGGATTGATTGTTCCCCAGGCATATTGCTGGCTCTGCACGCCCCAGGCATCGGGCAAACCAAATTCATCGACCGACGACATGAACGAGCGCACAAGGTGCTGGCTATAGACTGAGGGAAGCCCCTCATAGCAGCGGTAGAGAAATGCCTCGGCACGGTCCTTATCCTTCATGGTGTCGTCGATTTCCATGCTTTCGGGCGGCACCACATCGAGGAAGTTGCATGAACTTGCTGCACCCATTGCCAATGTGGCGCAAAGCAATTTTGCAAATATCTTGTTTTTGATTCTAAAAGTCATCATAATCAATTTTTTCGGAAGAATTAATGTTATGTGTGTTGTCGGGGAAAAAACTATCAGAGATTAAACTGTACACCCACATTGAATGTGCGCTGCAGCGGGAATGAGTTCCACGAAAGTTCGGGATCCCACAGCTTGAAGGGGCTCCACACGGCGATATTGTCGCCCGAGAAGTAGATGCGGCACTTTTTATACTGATAGCCCACCTCAAGAGTCTTCCAGCGGACAAACGAGCCGTTGCGCAGCCAGTAGCTGCTGGTGACGAGGTTGTTCTTCACGTCGGTGTAGAGTGTACCGAGGCGTGGATAGGTGGCGTCGGGGTCGGCATTACTCTCGCTCCAGCGCTGGTCGTCGATCCACTTGGCAAGCTGGCGCTCACCTGCACCCCATTCCGAGCCGGTGTCGGCACCGAATGGATTCATCGGGCTCATGTAGATGGTGCGCTTTGCCGAGCCGGTGAAGAATACGCCGAGGTCGAAGTCTTTCCACTTCACATAGCAGCCAAGTCCATACTGTATGCGTGGCTGCGTGCCACAGTCGGAGATAAGCGTCTGGTCTTCGGTGGTGATGCGTCCGTCTCCATTGAGGTCGCGATACTTGATGTCGCCCGGCATCACCTTCGAGCCGAGGTTCTGCTCAGGGCTTGCGTCGATGTCGGCTTGGTCCTTGAAAAGCCCGTCGGCTACGTATCCCACCCAACGGTAGGACAACAGCGGATAGCCTGTCTCTGAGCGCCACGAATAGGCATAGTCGGGTTCATCAACATACACGAGCTTATTCTTCACATAGGTGAATGTTCCGCGCAGCGAGAGCGACAAGTCTTCGGTGAGATTTGTGGTGAAGTTGGCTGAGATGTCGAATCCTGTATTGTCAGCCTTACCTACGTTTGCCCATGGGCGTGCCTTGTCGTAGCCCATCATAGTGGGCCATGAGCCACGCTTCATGAGGATTTTCTCGCGGCGGTCGTGGAAGAAGTCGAAGGTCAAATTGAGCTTGTTGAAGAATCCGAAATCCACACCGAGGTCAAATTTCTTTGCACGCTCCCAGCATGCGCCATCTACGGGATAGGCATTGATTACCGGGCTGTTGTAGTGGGTGTATTCTCCCGATGGTCCGGTGTAGAAGTGCGACTGGTTAGTGCTCACGTCAGATACATAGAGGAAGTGCTGCGCTCCGGCATTCTTGCCGGTGTCGTCGCTACCCACGATACCATAGGAGCCACGCACCTTCAGGTGACTCACGTATTTAGATATTGGCTCCCACCAGTCTTCGTTGCTGGCAACCCAGCCAAGCGACACGGCAGGGAAGAACTCAAAGCGATCCTTTTTTAGCAGTCGCTCCGTGCCATTGTAGCCGAAGTTCACCTCAAATAGGTAGCGGTGGCGAAAGTCGTAGGTGAAACGTCCCGAAAGTCCTTGGTTGCGGTTAGGCAGCTGAAGCTCGCGATACTCACGCATCATGTACATCAAGAGTCCCGAAACCGAGTGGTCGTTGTTGAAAGTGCGGTTGTAGTTGAGGCGAGCGTCGATATAGTAAGTCATCGACGACCAGCGGCTGATTGCCGACTGCGTCTGGTAGGTACTTCCCGCCTTGCCCACGTTGTTGTATGTAAATTCGTAGGGGTCGTTTGGATCCCATGCCTGAGTATCTACCTGATAGTAGAATGGCGACATATAGCTTGTGTAGGTGCTCTGCGAGCGTGAGTTCATCGACACAAGAGCCGTCAGCTCCAGTCCGGGAGTCACGAAGTCGAGTTTCTGGTTAAGATTGACCGATGCCGTGATGTCGTTGGAGTTAGTCTGGCGGAACTGGCTCAGGAGCACGGCATAAGGGTTGGTATATACGTTTGTACCCGAGAACACGCGGTTTCCGAAGTGCAGATACTCATCGCCCTCGCTCACCGGAAGTACCGGCGCAAACATCACGGGCGAGATGTCGTACACGTTGTAGTAGAGGTTGTCGTTGTCGCCAAGTCCCTTGCGGTTGGCAAATTGTGAGTGTATCTTCAGGCTCACCTTGGTGGTGTTGGTCAGCTTATAGTTGATGTTGTTCTGGAAGATATACGACCAGTGATTGTAGTTGTTGTTGAACACATAGTCCTTAGGGCAGTCGATGAGTCCGGTATCGTGGTTTGCCTGAATGCTCATGTAGTAGCTCAGCTTCGAGCCACCGCCCTGCACATTGAGGTTGATGCGCTCATTCATGGTGTTCTCCTTGAAGAGCAGGTCATACCAATTGACATTGGGATATACGTAGGGATTGATGCCCGAACGTGTATATTCTATTTCCTGAGCAGTGTAACGAGGCGACGAGGTGGGGTAGCGCGATGTGAGGGACTCGTTATACACCTCCATCCAGCGCGGTCCATCTACGTATTCCATCTCCTTCATCGGTTTCAGGAATGAAACCTCAGCATTTATCGACACCTTTGCGCGGGTGTTTTCTGTTCCCTCCTTGGTGGTTACGATAAGCACACCGTTTGCACCGCGTGAGCCATAGATGGCTGTTGCCGATGCGTCTTTAAGGATTGAGAACTGGTCGATGCTTTCAGGAGGAATGCTGTTGAGCGTTTCAGATGTAATCTCGATTCCGTCGAGAAGAATGAGCGGAGTGGCACGGCCGCCGAATGTGCCGATACCGCGAATGTAGAATTCCGAGCCTTCACCCGGCTTTCCGCTCTTTGTCGATGAGATAAGTCCGGCAAGTTTTCCGGCGAGGTTGTTGGTGAGTGCCGACGACGGCATTTTCAGCTCATTTCCTTTCACCGACACGATAGAACCGGTCACCGACACCTTGCGCTGTGTTCCGGCTCCCACCACTACCACTTCGTTGAGCACTGCATTGGCGGTTTCCATCTTCACGTCGAGCACACCGAGGTCGCCCACGGTGAGTGTCTGCTTGGTGTAGCCAATGTAGGAAAACTCCAATTCAGTGCGGTTTGTGACATCGATACTGTAAACTCCGTCAATGTCGGTCACAGTGCCTGAGCCTTTGCTACCTTTCACCTGCACACTCACGCCGATAAGTGGCTCGCCGGTGGCTGCATCAGTTATCGTTCCTGTGATTTTGCGTTTGTTTGCCTGGTTTTTTGCCTGCTTCGACTGCTTTGGGGCTGCCTGTGTTGCACTTTTGTGCAGCGACACCTGCTTGTCCTGTATCTTGTAGTCGATGCCTGTACCTTGAAATAGTTGTTTCAATACTGCCGGCACGGTGGCATTGTTCATCTGTATGCTCACTATGCTGTCGGTATTGATGGAATTGTGACCGTAGAAGAATACATAGCCGGTGTGGTTCTCGATATAGTCAAGAACCTCCTTCACGGTCTTCTTCTGCATATCTACGGTGATGGTGTTACTGTCGGCTTGCGCACGTGCCGGCGATGCCGTGGCCGTGGCTGTACCAAAGGCAGTAACCGCCAGGAGCAATAGGCTTGTAGCAAATGCTCCGACAAATGATTTCCTCTTTTTATTCATCGAAATGTCAGTGAATGTTGATTATGTTCGCCCTATTGGAGCGTGGCACAATCGTATGTTAGTAATTAGAGTTTATTCGGTTACGCTAACCCATATTTTTCCATTGGATTTACTATAGGATATCGACGAGGTGAACGAGATTGTGCGCATCACTTCATCTATGTCGTCTTTTAGATTCAGTTTTCCGGTTACTTTAAGCTTATCCACTCCCGGTCCCAGCACAAATTCCACTCCATAGTGGGCGTTGAGTCGGCTGAATACCTTTTCGAGAGTATCGTCATTGAAGATCAGCACGTCGTCAATCCAGCAGATATATTGTTCCACATCTACTTTCACCGGCTGTTTCAGTTCACCATCGACTACGCTCGACAGCTCTCCCGGTGCCAGCACCACATGGGTCTCCTCGCCGTTGCTCAAATCCACTTTTCCCTTCACAAGCACCACTTCGGTGCTGTTTTCTCCGGGATATGCCGCTACATTGAAGGTGGTTCCGAGCACTCGCACCGTTGCATTCTTAGTGTGTACCGAGAATGGTGCGTCGGCGTTGTGTGCAATTTCAAGATATGCCTCACCTTCGATATATACGTTGCGCGAATTGTTGCTGAATTTCTCGGGATAGATAATTTTCGTGCCCGAATTCATCCATATCTGGCTGCCATCAGAGAATGTGATGTGGTTTTTCGAACCGATTGGCGTTACAAGCTGGTTGTAGTTGCCCTTGCCGGTTGCCACATACTCCATCAGATCGCGAGCTTCATCGGTAGCAAACATTATGGAATTGAAGAGAAGGATAGCTACTGCAACGACTGCTGCCGCCGCTACCGAGCCATAGAAGAACATTGTCTTCCTTCGTTTGCGCAAGCCTAACGCTCTGTCGGCATCATGCTCTATGCTGCTCCATGCATCATCTATTTCACTCTGCAGGATTGTGTGTTCACGTTCCTTTGCAAGTTCAATAAGCCGGTGGACTACTCGATTAAACTTATCCTTCTCTATTTCCATAAAAAAATGTTGTGGTTGATTTTGAAATGTTGTCTGGTCTTATAGATTCCCTATTATCGCTTCATGTGCTTCTTTCCGTTGAGAATGTAGATTCCTTGCTGAGGAACTTCATTCAGGCGAATACCTTGCAAATTGTAGATGGCATTGTCGCCCTGCTTATTATCGGCGCCAACGAGCTGTGCTCCTGAGATGGTGCTGCCATTAATGAGGTAGCTGTTGATTGTGGTTGCCTCTGTCATAGGCACTGCAAGATAGGCGCTGCGTGCCGGTGCAATAAATGTGCCGGTAGTGGAGTGTGCCCAGTTAAAACCTACCTGAGTGTTAGCTTCATCGGCATAGCCAAGAGTGAAATACTTGGTTTCGGGCGATGCATACACTTCTTTACCGGTTGCTGCGGCTTCAAGCTGGTTGGCAACTGAAATTGCTGCGGCAGTGCCGTCATAGTTGAGGTAGTGTGCAGTCTTGAAGCTCGTTGAAGCCGAGTTCATCGACACAAGCACTCCGGTGTTGGCAGGAACGAGATAGCCGTTCACGCTCTTTCCGGCAGCGAGTTCCGATGTCGAGGCATGGTCGGCAGCCTCGAGCTTGTTGAGGGCAAGCGAGCCGTCGGCGGTGGTTGCGGTATAGACCTCCACGCCGGCAGTTGCCGGGAATATCACATCTTTCGGAGCTGAGAATGTACCATAGTAGCGCTCTGAATCTTCAGTCTTATTGATATGATCGAAAAGCAGCGGCTCGGCTGTAGCTGTAGCCTCTCCCTCGTATGTAATCTTGATGCTCTGGATGCGGAACCAGTAATTACCGCCGCTATATCCCTTCACCATAAGGTTTCCGCTCATTGGAGTAGAGCCTTCCCATGTATAGGTGGTATATGTGTTGGTGAGCTTGGGCGATTTCTCGGGCGTTTGTCCCGGCGCAGCGCACCACATCTCGTCCTTCACCTGGAACTCACCGTTTGCAGCCTTTTCCTTGGCTGTTGCAATCATTATGATGGGTGCACCCCATTCATTGGCAGGCGCCATAGCTGTCACCTCCACCTTGGTGATATCGGTGATTTCAGTGCCAAGCACAAGCTGTCCGTTCCACAGCTGCTTTGAGCTTGCTCCTATCTGAAGTGCGTCCTGATAGTAGCCAATGTAGATTTGGTTATCCCAGTGGAAGTAGTTGAAGAGATAAGGCACTCCGTTCACATCATTGGCTGTAAACGTCTGCTGATCCTTGTTGATAAACATCGACTTGCCGTCCTTGTCGTAGGCAACGCCCACCATACCTCCCGTGTTAATCGGGAATGAGAAGTCAAACTCCAATGTCTTGGTCTCAGCAAGTGCCGAAGTTGATGCCATTGCCATTGCAAGCAGTGCCACACCGGCTTTAAAGTAATTCTTTTTCATTTTTTTAGTATTTTAGTTGTTAGGTATTTTTCTGCTGTTTTCTAAGAAGAGAGGGCTGTTTCAAGCAATTGTGCATCACAATTTCTACGTTTTCCCTCTTCTGCTTATATCTATATGACGGACAAAAACCGCATCTCTACTACCCTACGATTGAAAAATTCGCTGAATAAATTGCAGTATCACCGGTGTATTGCCCTAATTGGTGCGCCGTGGAAGCCATATTGAACCCTTTTGTTCACATCAATTAGATATTCCCCCGGATTGACAATCAGCCCGGTTTCTGTGTCGTAGAAATTGTAGATGTAGTTGAATATCATGTAGTAGTTGTTATACCAAAGGAAACTGGTGTACTTGTTTTCGCTGGTCCATTTTCCGCTGTCGCCCCAACGCACTCCCCACCGCAGCGAGCCGAACTCCGAGGGGCTTTGGTTATACACAAGCAGCGAGTATCCGCCCACGGGCAGATTGAGCACGGCGTGTGATATGTTGTTGGTGAGCACGGTGACCGGCTTGAGCGAGGGGTCGTCGGGATACATTGCCACGGTCATTCCCGATGGGGTCTCCTTAGTGAGGAAGTCGGTCCAGTCCACATCGACACGCACGCGTGAATATTTCACGTGTTCGTGGTTGTCGCAAAGCTCCTTATGCTCGCAGGCAGCAAGCAGCGGCAGCAGCGCGGCGATGGCAGCGGCGATGAATATGCGGTTCATAGGTCACCTCCTTTCTGCCTGTTGCGGCGGTCATTGCCGAATATCCACACAAGAGACACCTCGGCTTTGGTGGGAAGCACGGTGCGAAGGTGCTTGGTCGATTTGCGCACATAGCATTGGTCTTCGGGGCGATAGACGTGGTAGGTGCAATCGGTATAGCCCACAGCTATAGTGAAATCCACATTGAAGTGCCTTGATACCGGGAGTGAGTAGCCATATTCCACGCCAATCGACCAATAGAGTCGGAAAGCACCTTTCCGCATGGGATAGTGTCAGGGAGAGATTCACACACTGCAGGTGCGATCACCATCTTTTCGTTGGCAATCACATCATCGGCATTAGAAAACAAAATTATCGCAGCCGACAGCGTAGCTATTATGAATCGTGATACACGTTTCATTTGAAATGCACCATTGCACGTCTAAAAATAGCAGTCAATTCATCGGTATTCAATGCTCATAACGAATATCAACAAGCGTTATATCTAATGGCATTGTCTGTCATTTTTAGGGTATAGTTTGGTCGTTAAAAAGTATTCTAAGTAACAGTTGTTTATATTTATTACGAGAATACCCCGGATATCTACTACCCAAAAAGCAAATTTTTTGTTCTTCAATTATGGGAAGCACTCGATTTGGTGACAATGTGCAAAAAAAGAGGAATCAGAGGCTGACGGGGGATTACAGCAGCACCTTATCCACAAGAATATTGGCAGAGAAAATGACAACGAGTGTATAGAAGTCGCCGGGCGACAGACGCTTGCGCAAGTTGGCAAGAGCACGCGAAATTATGTTCATCGATGACTGCGGGTTGATATTCATCATGGCAGCAATCTCCTTGTGCGAAATGCCCTTGATGTAGTGCAGATAAATTGCCTCGCGCTGAATGTTGGGCAGTTCATTGACGGCAGCCATCACACGACGCCCTAATTCAGCCTCATTCTCACGCTCAAACACCTCGTTTATCGATTCATCAGGAATGTTAAGGTCAAATTTTATGTCGTCAATATCATCTGATATGTGCATGGCAAGCATACGGTCAAACATCATGTTCTTCAGTGCAGACAAGAGATAGGAACGCACATATTGGGTAGCCGAAAGATTATCGCTCACGCATATTTTAACAAATAGATCGTGAATGCAGTCTTTCACGAAGTCCTCATCGTTGTGATATTTAAGCCCGAAATTAAATAGCAAGCCATAGTACTTCTGGTAGAGCGCACCAAGTGCCGACCGTGATCCATCAACCACATGGTTCCACATTACAATATCGTCACTTGAATAGGTCTTTTCCATTTGCACCAACTTTTCCGCAAAGTTAGTTTAAAAATCCTAAAATACAAAAAACGAACGATAATTTACACTATTTTTACCTCATTTCTTGTGTATTCTCGACACCCCTACGCCACACCTACGGAAGATATTGCGTATTTTATTTTAGCTCCAGCCCAACGAATGTGCCGTTGAAGAGACTGTTATAATGACTTATTCTAACTGCATAGAGTTTTCTGGGATTATGCCTCCCGGGGGTCGTCGATTACCCAGCCGGTGATGGTGTGCTTGTCGGTGCTGAAGTTGATTCCCACCTTGATAATGGGGCGCTTTTCGAGGGCGAAGCGGTCACCGTAGCGCTTTGTGTCGATTTGCTTGCGGGCACGTACTGCCGTCTTGTTTATCTTCACCTCCATGAGATAGATGGCATAGTCGGTCTTCATCACAATGTCGATACGGCCCTTGTCGGTACGCACTTCCACATCAACCTCATATCCAAGCAACGAGAACAGCACATAGAGAAGCTGCTGGTAATGCCCTTCGTAGTTGGTGTTGTCGCACTGCGGCACAGTGAGCAGATAAGCCTTGAATAATTTCAGAGCCTCGTCGAGCCGGTCGCAGATGATATGCTCGCACATTTGGCTTATGGTAGTCTGACCATCGACCGTCTCTTTGCTGGCATAATTAGGCAACAAACTCTCCATCAAGCCAATACGGATTTCCTGATTCGGCATATCGAGAGTATAAAGTTTTGATATGGAATTGTAGTCCTTGATAGTCAGGTAGCCGCTTTGGTACAACAATGGATAGATGCTTGTCAGCTTCTCGGCAGGGGCATCAAATCCACTGCTTCGCATTGACTTTTCTCCAATCTCTGTTGGAACGACTTTGAATTTGCGCATCATCTCAATAAGGAATGTGGGTGTTCCTGAGCCGAACCAGTAGTTGCCTAAACGCTTCTTGTCGAAGGCGTTAACAAGGCTATAGGGATTGAAAATGTCGGGAGAGGGCCATGTAAAGTGATAGCCATCATAGCGATAAGCTAATTCATTCACCATCTCATCGTGAGTACAGCCATTCGCCTCAGCCATTGCATCGATATATTCGCCAAGTTTCCCGGTGAGTTCTTCCTTGGTTATGCCGCAAATGTCGGCAAATTCCTCGTCCATACTTACGTTATTGATATTGTTCAGCTCGCTGAAGATGCTGAGTTGCGAGAATTTGGTGATTCCGGTGAGGAACACAAAGCGTAGATACTTATCGCAACTTTTCAGCGGTGAATAGAAATTTCGCATCACATTGCGGAGTACAGGTAGATCCGTGTCTTCAGGTAGCACGTCAAGCAACGGTGCGTCATATTCATCAATCAAAACTACAACCTGCCTGCCGGTCTGCTCGTAGGCTCTTTTTATCAATCCTTCCAAACGTTGGTTAGGCTTCTGCCGGTCGGGAGAACTTGAGCCCCAAATTGCCTCTAAATCGGTCAATTTTCCGCTCAATTCGCTTTCAAGTTCCTCCTTGTTCATATTCTTGGCTGTGCTCATATCGAAGTGGAGGACGGGATGTTTCACCCAATCCTTTTCGAGCTGATCTATGGCAAGGCCTTTGAAAAGGTCGCTACGACC
>ERZ1032130.196-NODE-196-length-17720-cov-5.263232_pt1 | contig 17720 bp, 17 predicted proteins | sample MGYA00517879_ERZ1032130 | MGnify/ENA primary metagenome ERZ1032130 (study PRJEB33719, sample SAMN04262597) | wastewater metagenome | biome: rural village; feature: animal feces; material: feces | host: Bos taurus | place: El Salvador | collected 2012-01-31 ...
AAGTCCGTTCCCATATTTAGCTTTATCTACACAGGGATTGATTCCTTTCTTTTTATTCGGAAAATATCCTGCAAAATAAATATTAGGAATACATATTTTCTTACATTCCCCTCGTAATTCATTCAATAAATAACTTGAAGCCAACTTAGGACTATAAATATTATCATCCGATACATTCTGATATATAAATAAATTCAAGCTTTTGAGAATCAGTCTGTTCATTCCCTGCTGTCTCTCTGCCGTTCCCAGTCTATGAACTGGCTGTGAAACCATTAGATAATATTCTTCCGCAAATTCACGGCTTTTCATACATCCATTTCCAATCATTAAACTTTGACAATTTCCAAAGACATACGCAATTTTCTTTTCTTTCAAAATTTCCAAATATTTATCAATTGTAACATCAGAATTCCTACTGTGTTCGAGTAATCTTTCATAAACAAATTTTCCTTCTACTATAAGTTCATTTTTCCAAAGTAGAACTACGTTTTCGTTTCTTGTATCAGATTTAAGTAAATCCATAATATAATCCCAGTGCATATTTCCAATATAATATATTGATTCAGCAGCGCATTCTATAAAAGCAATACTCTCTCTATTCACTATTACAACTTCATCTATATTATATTTTTCAATATTCCCTTTATATAGACTCTCATCATCTTCACAAGATATATATAGTATTCTCTTTTTGTTCATAATATAAGACTATCCTCCTTTTCATAAATTTCATAAGAATTCTTTACTTCAACAACAATGTACTTTTCTTAACCGTAACATATTCCTCAGAATCACATTTATCTTTAAAATTGTGACAAGCCATATGTAATTTTGCCCCATTGTCAATCACAAATACAGGAGTTCCAAAAACAGACACCTTATACGTAAATAAATTAGTTTCATTATTCATCGGAATATTTAATTCCATATTCAGTACCCACTTTATTAACTCTGAGAATTGTATCATATTACCGGTTGAATTGTCATATAATTCAATCAGTCGCTTGATTACTTCATTTCCTGCTATGGCACCAAATATTCTATCCGAAAAGCTTTCTTTATCCAGAAAACTAAAAAATACATTAAAATATCTCACATAATTTAATGACATATCCAGTTCAATACATTTATCCAGATAGACTCCACCTGTTTCATAGATTTTACATAATGCAAAATAATGCCCTAAAGTTTCGTAATCCCTATTTTCATATGCGTTTTTAGCCACATTATGTCCAAAAACATCACAATTACTTTCATCCAATAACACAATTTGTGTCCCCTGCCAGAATGCTTTTTCCTTTATCATATCAAGGAATTCCGGAGTAACATTTTTTGCAAAGTTATTTACATAAACAACTGTCGGCATCGGCTCATCTGACAAACTATAATAATTCATAACTCTGGAATAATTACGTTTATCGTTAATAAAGTATTGATTATCTTTCAAATAAGGTTTAATTTTCTTAAGCTGTGCTATATAACTATCTGCAAATTGCCATCTATCCCGAATATCGTTACACAAACGCATCGCTACAGAATCTGCAAACCAGTCTATATACATTGGATTACATTTAGCCAATCCTCTATCTTCCGCATCTAACGATTTCAAAACTCTATCGGGATTCAATGTATTAACTCCCGAATCTTCTCTGATAATATAATAATAAAGCGGTTTATCAATATATCCGATTTTCTTTGCATAAGAAACCAATTCTGAACAATATGCCAAATCTTCGAACACCATATTATCCGGAATTACACCCGCATCATCAAAAAGCTTCTTTTCAAATAACTTATTCCAGAAAACCATACTTCCTACTGTGAGTATTTCTTCTCTTGTACCTTGCTTTAAAGTTCTGGTCAATTTACATTGCTGTCCAATAACATCATAACTTGCTACATATACAAGGTCGCACTCCTCTTTAACTGCTTTATCATACATCAGCTCGAATGCATTATATTCAAAATAATCATCAGAATCTGCAAATCCTATATATTTTGATTTTGCATACTTTAATCCCAGATTTCTACCTGCGCCCGGTCCATCATAATGTTTTTCCAATTCGTATATGTATACCTTGTCCGGAAATTCTCTTCGATAATCCTGCAATATACTCCAAGTATTATCCGTTGACTGATTATCAACTAAAATAATTTCTATCTCTTCTAACGTTTGATATACTAACGAATCTACACATCGATGTATAAACTCCTCCGCATTATATACCGGTACAATTATTGATACTTTTGTTTCTCTCTCCATCTTTAACTTACTATTCTCCAATATAATTTATTACATTACCTAGTTGTTCCAAACTTTCTATTACATAGGCTGTTGTTTTTCTCCTACTAAGTATTTCTTTATACTTAGGCATAAATTTTGAAAACGTATTTGATTTAATAAATTTTACATTTCCTACCAGTAATGGATACAAATATAACTCTATGTAATTCAACTCATTTACGCATATTTTAGGCGAAATAAAGCCACTTGGATAAAGAGCCACTATAACTTTATCATTAAGGCTTTCCGACATCTGGAATTGTTCCCATTCCGACTCATTTTCAAAACTAACTTTATATCCCCGCATCTTAAATCGTACAGTTGAATTTTCTGAATGCAATTTCACAAGAATATTTTCTTTACCGACAAGCTTTGCAAATTGTTCCAAAACATCTAATTCATTAGTTATCACTCTCTGATCAAATTCTTTACTTTCAACATAAATATATTTCTGTTTTACCTCAATTGCGTTAGTACATATTTTTTCGGCTAACCCGCCCAAATCAAAAGATTCCATTGGATAATAATTAAATTCTTTGCTTTTCCAAACTTCAAGCGACTTATTCCAAGTAAACTTTCCTCGTACACTTTGCAATATATCACTCTGATTTTTCTTATAATCAACCAGATAATTCTCTACATCCATGCTGTTAAAAAGATATACTTCCAACTTAGGATTTTTCTCTTTCAATCCAGCATACAACTCACTATTTTCATCTGTCCCTGATATAAATAAATAGTCCGCATAAATATTATATGTTTCTTCAACAAATTGAACATTATCAAAATATTCCTTAAGTTTATTCACATTGTACAGAACTTTTTGTTCTTTACTAAGCAATAAAATTATATTTCCACTCAGTTCATTTTGTTTCTTTATTTGAATCGCCAAAATAATTTCTTTTACGTTTTTGCAATAAAAAACTATTTCCTTGGATTCTGTATCATTCTCATTATCTACTGTCGATTCCTTAATGTAACTTGCACACTCCGCTACACTTCTTCCAAAACGAACTTTTCTTGGATTTAAATCATCATATAAATAATACTTATTAACCTGAGCAACATGTCTTACAAATGCTTTTTTCTGTTCTTCGGTATATCCTTTTTCCACTGCTTCTACAAGTGTTTTTTCTATTTCATTTTTCGCATAAGCCTCATATGCGCAGCCTTTTCCTCTTAACTGGGTATATCCCAACATTACTACTGCTTTTTCTCGAATCAAAGCCACATCCCCTACCTGTGAAAGAATAGTGACCACAACATCCGCTTTATCTATAATCTCATTGATGTCTATATCGGAAATCCAGATAACATTGGATGGCAGATTTTCACCCAAACATCTACCGTGCTTTACCGGTAATGGATGAGGTTTATAAATAAGGTTCCAATTATACTTCGCAGCCAACTCTGCCAAATATACTGCTGCCTGATCGCTATTTTCAAAAATGGGTGAATGATACTTACGGGAATATTCTGTATATGGACATATCCCTGAATCGTAATCATTTTGACCTGCATATAAAATGATGGGTCTATCTTTTATCAGTCTATTCCAAAACTCTGTATTATCGTGAGTTACTTGTTGATTTCTGTTTAATCCGCTTTCTTTTAAGAATTGACACACCGTTTCTGCATAATCTAATTCATTTTCAGATACCGGTAAATTTCTAAACTCTTCGTAATTTGTGGATACATAACTTGCTCCCATCTGCCCCTGATCTTCTAATGCAAATGTTCCAGGCAATGCCCCAAATTCAAAATACAACGCTTTTACACCTTGCTCCTCACACGTTTTTATAATTACATCGTGCATCGGATATAGTTTATTATGCACAATAACACACAAAGGTCTACAACTTTCAACGTATGCTTTTGTATAGAGATGTGTATAATATACCAGTGCTTCAGCATAGCCCTCTCCCATATCATCATGATATCTTTTGATATTCTCTATTGCTTCCTGCATATATGTTCTTTTTTCAATAGTTTCTTGCATCTCCTTGGAAAGATGGATTTTCAAATTTTTATCATATCCACCCAAAAATGGGACTCTTGGGACTGTCAATAATGTATCAAATGCTATTTGAGTTCTTTCCCTTCGTGTTAATTCTTTGCCTGACTGACTCATAGCCACTAAATCTACACCTGGTAATTCTTCAAGCACCTTTTCAAAAAAACTGTTTCCGCCTTTTCTATAAGAACTCAAATAACCGGAAAATAGTATGTTTCTCCGCAAATTTGGTATATTTAAATGTTCTATTTCACATATGAATTTCTCAAATTCCTGATGAAATATACTCTCTCGCTCTGCCTCTATCCGTTTTTCCGGCATATTACCCAAGACTTTCCGGTTTATAAACTGCACAAATTTGAGTATCCCCATTTTTTTGCACATTACATACAATTTTTCTTTAAAGCTGTAGCCTTTCCAGATTTCTTTAGAAACTCCGAACATATCGTTTCTCCTCACTATCTATATATACTTTCCAACATCTTCATCAAATTAACCGCATCGTCAATTGTTCCGAGCCGGATACTTTTTCCTTTTACAACAGCGTCGTAGAATTCTTTCATTTCATAATCCCACGAAAAATCCTCAGTGAAACACATAGTATGTTCCATTGGTTTTCCTAAACCGCCGGTTTTCTGTTCTAAATCTTTTCTATAGTAACTGATTTTTTCTTCGCCATAACTGTTTGTAGATGTTAAAAGTCCATTCAGTGAAATAAAACCTTTTGTACATATTAAGTCAAGGCTGAATTTGTGACGCCACTGAATAGCACTGGAATGTAAGGATGCCACCTTGCCATCTGCTGTTCTAAGAATGGAAAAAGCCGAGTCCTCAGTTGGCATATCCTTCCATACAAGCTGATCCACAGAACTCGTAATTTCTGTAAATTCACCCATAAAGTAGTACATCAAATCCAGCATATGAATTCCCTGATCAAGCATAATTCCACCACCTGAAATAGACTTGTCATTTCTCCACTCTGTCTGGAATGCCGGTGTACCTGCTTTTCCGTATACACCTCTGGCACACACTACATCTCCCAGTATTTTTGAGTCCAAAAGTGCTTTTGCTTCAATAACCGAATTATGATAACGATGATTAAACCCAAACTTCAATATCGGTCTGTCCGCAGTTCGAAATGCCTCTTTCATTCGTAATGTATCTGCCAAATTTCTTCCAGGCGGTTTTTCAGAAAATACTGCATAACCTTTTTCAAGTGCATAACATACAATATCCGGAATAACCACATTATAAGTACACACGATGACCGCATCCATTTCACTATTGTCGATACATTCTTTCCAATCGTTGTACTTTGGCTCACTATATCCTTCCATATTGGAAACGTTATTGTCACAAATCGCCACTACTTCGTAACCACCATGCTTTTTCATCGCATCGTAACGGGTTTTTCCCATTCTTCCCATTCCAATAATTACAGCTCTAATCTTATCCATTTGCTATCTCCTAACCCTGGCAATCACTTGAGCAAAAGAACTCAAACCACTCTTCTGTAAAAACTGCTGAAAATCTGCCAATGTAGCTTTATCAGCTGTTTTAAGAAGGTATTTTACGAAGAAATTACCCTCTTCAATTCTATCCTGATTTTTAAGCACCGATTCCATATCTCTGGTACCCGGTGTTGTAATCTCTAACAACTCGAATCCCGCATCCTGCAAGATTTTTTCCAAGCCTTTTCTGGATGGAAGCATAATATGCTCATATGGAAACAAGCTGTCCATTCCACCTTTTAAAGTAAGAATATCAAAACCACTTCCTAAGCGGGTATTTAAAATAAGAATACCGTCTTCTTTCAGATTATCTTTTAATGAACAAAGGGTTGAAACCGGGTCTACTTCGTGTTGTAACTGATTTAAATAGAGGATCACATCTGCCTTATCCACTTTATCTGTTTCAACTGTCAAAATAGAGTTTCTTAATTCATATTTGTTACACATTCCTGATTGCTGAAATCTATCAACAGAACCTATGTATCGATTACCATAATCAATGATATCAAGTTCTGTATTTTTTCCCAGATAACGATAAATTCTATATTGAGCCCACATCACAAATTCATCCCAGATATCAGCCCGGCGCAGCTCTGCCTGTTCTTGGTATTCCTCCGAAATACGAATATCTTTCAACGCTTCTAATTGCAAGTATTCTTCAATTAATTCCTTTTCAGCAGGAACATAGATACTACAACATTCATCACAAAATAGATAATTTACATCCCATCTTGAGAAAATGCAGCGTGTATGCATAGAACCACAGATTGGACACTTCTTTTCTGATTTATGATTTGGATGTGCCAAAACGAATTTTAATGCCTCACTTTTTTCTCTATTAAAGAGTTCTGTATTTTGCAATTCCTGAACATTTGATTTTACTTCAGCATAATCATAAGCCTTTAGCATAATAGTCCTCCATTAATGCTTTCGTCGCAAAACATTTACAAATACATTTACTGTCATTTAACAGCTCCAATGTTGTACTTCCACCAGCCGCATTTACAAGTGCAACTGCTGCCGCAACATCCCAAAGCATAATTTCATCTTCAAAATAAGCATCAAATCTACCACAGGCAACGAAAGTACCCATAATCGCCGCAGCTCCAAGCATTCTGACTTTTTTAAAGTTCTGTACCTGCTTTACGAACTGTGTCAAGCTTTCTGTATCATAGGCTCTCTTTACCGGAAATCCTGTTGCCATAACTGCCTGTCCTGTCTCTTGGATATCAGATGGATTAATTTCTTTTCCGTTTAAGAAAGCACCCTTTCCTTCTTCTCCGTAAAATAATTCATCCTTCATAAAGCGATAGACAACTCCTAAAACAGGTTTGTCTTCTTTCCAAAGAGCAATGGATACACAAGCCATTTCATCCATTCCTTTGAAATAATTGATAGTTCCATCCAGCGGGTCAATGATCCAACACAATTTGCTCTCTTCACCCTTGAAACCATATTCTTCCGAAAGAATGGAAATTCCGCTTTCATCCAAAATATCCATAATAATTTTTTCACTCATCTTGTCAGAAGAAAGCTTAATATCCTTTCCTTCCAATGCATCTACGTGAATATCTTTACGTTGTGCTAAAAATTCTCCTGCTGCTTTTGCTGCCTTGATAGCTAACTCTAATTCTTTACTCATTTTAACAACCTAAGTCCCTTAAAATATTTTCAACTGCTTCCGTTTCCATCGATTCTCTACACAAACTGTTATATGTAGAAATATGTGGTGTCAAAATTGCATTTTCACATTCTAATAACTTGCCTTCGTATGGTTCCTGCCAGAATACATCGCCCCAGAAATCAGCAACTTTTCCACTCTTTAATGCATCATACAATGCATCTTCGTTAATCAACTGTCCACGCGCACAGTTCAAAATAACTGTGCCATCATTCATCCATTCAAATGTTTCCGGCGTGAGAATTTCTTCTTTTCCTGATGCATGTAAACTCACAACATCTGCTTTTGCCAATGCAGTTTTTAAATCAGGTTCTGAAATTTCCGGCTGAAATGGATCATATACAATAATATTGCTTCCCAACGCTTTTAAATGGTCAGCAAACCTTCTACCAATACGTCCATAACCAATGAAAAGAACATTTAATCCAATAAGAGAAAATCCGATTTTCTTCTTCCATACTTTGTTATGTACGTCATTATTACAAGGAATAATTTTATGTCCGATTGTCAAAAGTGCTGCCAATGCCATTTCTGCAACTGCTGCTGTCGGTGCATCCGGTGTGTTAGAAACTTTGATATTATGTCTCTTAGCTGCCTCAATATCTACATTATCCATACCAATACCAATTCTGGCAATTGCTTTCAACTGTGGTGCCTGTGACAGAACTCCTTCATCCAAAGTTTCCAATCCCGCTAAAAGTCCATCAGCGCCTTTTAAGTGTTCTATTGTTTCTTCCTTACTCAGTTTTCTTCCGTAAGGATTTTTTACTACTTCAATTCCTTTTTCCAATAAAAGGTTAATCGCTTTATCACTGCTTCCTGCAAAAGAAGATGCTCCTACTACAACTTTCATTAATGTCTTCCTCCCTTATATTTGTCCAAATACATATCCAACCAGCAATGTAATAATACTGCATGTGCAGATTCTACCATTCCGTATGTTTCTAAAGGTACATAGAAGTTTAAATCACCAAGCCTTCTGGACTGATTGTCTTCTTTTTTACCTGACACTGTTACTACAAATACGCCCAATTCTTTTGCTGTTTTGATAGCTTTAATAACATTCGGCGAATTTCCTGAAGAAGAAATTGTAATTAACATATCTGTTTCTTTTAACATTTTTCCAATGCGATATGCAAAAACATCTTCATATGACACATCATTACTGATAGCTGTGATATGTGATGTTTCTGAACATGTCTGTGTCAAAAAGTCTGCATTCTGGAAACAGTCGTGTGACATATGTTCAGCCATAGTTGCACTGGCACCATTTCCGCAGAAAAAGAACATACCTCTTTCTTTTCTCTTTTCTTCACATACATCTACCCATTTTTCTAATGCTTCGTCTGTATCAAGAACATTTCCGTTACCATCTGTTGCAATTAATTGGTTTAATGCTTCTTTTATATCATCAAAGTAGTTTAAACTATAATTTTTCATACTCATAATTCAATATACCTCTCCTCAAATTTATTAATTCTGGAATTCAACATTCCTTCTGCAATATTCCAATCTTCCAAAGTATCTAAATCACAGGATTCATCTTTCGGAATGGAAAATCTTCCAACTTCCCCTCCAAACACCGGATTGATTCCACTTTCCTGTAATTTTATAAAGGTTTCTCGCTTCCATGCTGTCAATGCCCAACATACCGTTTCAATTGGCTCAAGAAGCTGACTGTTTATCTTCTTATCAAAAGTAAAATTAAGTGGTTTTCCCTTATAAAAGGTTTCTTCTTTTTCTGATATTACGGATAAAATCGTATCAAAATCATTTTCCTCTACATAATCCAAAAACTTGTCCATTGTTTCTTTTCTAAGTAATGGCGAAGTCGGATTAATCATAACTACATAGTCACATTCGTGCTTCTGCAAAAATTCATAAGTAAATTCTCTGTTTGTAGCCTGGTCATTTGCCAGTTCATCCGGTCTTTGATGAAACTGAATCCCCATTTTTTCTGCAATCTGTCCAAGTTCCTTACTTTCTGTATTTACCCATACACTATCGAAACATCCTGAGTCTTTTGCCAAATCAATTGGGTATTGAATTAAGGGCTTATCGCCCATATATCTGATATTTTTTTTCGGAATACGCTTTGACCCCAGTCTAGCCGGTATCATTGCTACTATTTTTTTACTCATAACACTTCTCCTTTATCTTAATTACACATTTCTTTACGACTTCGCATTTTCTATTGGTAGACTCTTGTGGTCTATGCGCCTCATAGGTTTGAATCAAAGTAAACCAACCTGCTTCATTACGCACCCTCACTTGAGGAAGCGCATTTTCTTTTTTGAAGGTAATAAAATCATTATCCGCATCACTCGAAAGAATGTTCATTTTTTCTCGCGGATATATGGAAATCCCTTCTTCACCCAGTAAAGTAAATTGAATGTCCACATAACAGTCGTGTGCCTCAATATCACAATTTTCTTCTAATTTTGTATTATAAGACATCACTCTTGCATAAATGTCTTCCCCATCTATTGGATATCGCTTTTCTTCCATATCCACAGATATACTATCCAGAAAGTTTTTCACTTTTCCTTGTTTTTCTGTCGGAATATATTCCAGTAATTTATTTAACTTTTCGTATATCATTTTCTACGTCGCCTCATTGTTATAATTCTTATACGCCTCGCACACCTTTTGAGGGTTGCCTGCCATCTTCATAACACCTTTTTCAATCCAGACAACTTTATTACAGTTCTTTAAAATTGTATCCATACCATGGGCTACCATAAATACGGTGGCACCACTGTGAATCATCTCTCTGATACGTTTTTCACTCTTTTGTTTAAAGAACATATCGCCAACGCTAAGTACTTCGTCTAAAATCAAAATTTCCGGTGTATCACGCATTGTCGCTATAGCAAAACCAAGTCTGGAAACCATACCGGAAGAAAAATTCTTCATCTTCTGGTCCATAAAACCTTCCAGTTCTGCAAACTCTACGATTTCATCATATTTCTCATCAATATATTCTTTAGAGTAGCCTATAATCGCACCATTTAAGTACACATTTTCTTTTCCGGTAAGTTCCATATCAAAACCTGTTCCCAGAGTCAAAATCTGCACTTTGCTTTTGTCTACCTTAACTTTTCCCTTAGTAGGTATCAAAGCACCTGAAATTATTTTCAAAAGGGTACTCTTACCGGAACCGTTCGTTCCGATAATTCCTACAACATCGCCCTGCCTTACTTTAAAACTGATATCGTTTAATGCAGTCAGATAACGATATTGATGTTGCCTTTTCAATGTACGAATAAAGTACTCTTTGATACTGGAGGCTTCATCCTGTGCCATTTTAAATTTCATTGTTACATGGGCTATCGTAACAACCACCTTGTTTAAATCTATAATATCCGCATTTTCGTTCTGTTTCTGAGATAGCTTTTCATACCTTAATTGCATCTTTTGGATGCGCAAAGTTCGGATAATATAATAAATAAGTAAAATGAAAATGGCCAATACCCCAATCCACAAAATAATATTTGAAAGAATACGTTTTACAAGGGTTTTCTGCCAAAAGGATATTTTGGGCTCCTCACCGGCATTTACATTTTCTTCCATTACCGGTTGTTCATCATTATTTCCGCTTTCCGGTTCGTTTTGAGTATCGTCTGCTACCGGTTCATTTTGCGGCTCATTTTCTCCATTATCTATCCCCACAAATTCCGTGATATCGGCAACAGGAAACGGTGCCATTCTTGTTACATCTAATTTATATACCTGTTCGCCATTGGAGCCGCGTACAGAAATATCTATTTCATTTTTTCCTAAATTCAGCTTTGTTTCAGACACACTGACAACCGCATTATCTGCCTCTGCCACAGCATCAATATCCAGTTCGTTTACATCACAGCTGACAACCTCGTGATATTCAAAAACATCCGGCTGAAACCCTTCCAAAGATTGTCCGTTTATGGAAAGAGCACTGAGCTTATTACTAAATGGTTCCAAAATCTGAATTGGTGCAACTGACAGCTCTACCATCTGAACATTTTCAGCAAGAGTCGTTTCAGTGGCAGCAGTGGTCGCCTTGGCTGAAACTACAGTAACGCTGGTTCCACCTTCTCCAAGCACTTCAAAATGGAGCATATGCTTGTATCTTTTCTGGTCACCGCCACTTCGGATATACAATTTGTTGTCTACCTGCTCTGTGGCCCCATCAATATAGCGAAGCTTTGTAGTATCAAAGCTTAATTCGATTTCATAACTTGCAATCACCGCATCACTTTCAATATACACGCCCAGAGGTGCCACCTGATTCGTATACCACGTATAGCTGTTAGAGCCGTAGATGACCTTGCCTTCCGCCGCATTTACCTGCATAGGTATTGCAAAAAACAGAGCCATAGCAATTATAATTTCCAGAATTCTTCTGACAATTTTTGATTTCATACGTTTCATAATTTATTTCTCCGTTTACACCTTCTGAAGCACTTTATTATGCATCTTGTCAAAATAAAGTTTTCCGATAATATAAACTCCCACACTCCACATAAACAGACGCGCCAATTCCTCTAAACTCGGGTATCTGCCTTCCAAAATGCATCTTCTGGCGCATACAATATAATTGTAAATAGGATTACGAATAATAAACGCCTGCATAAGTCCCGATGTACTCTCTACCGGATAGAAAATGGCAGATGCATACATCCATATCGTCAAAATTACCGAATATAAATGTCTGACATCTCCAAAAAGTACATATAGAACCGATAATATATATCCAATCCCAAGCGCAAACATAAATAATCCCGCCACACACACCAACATAAACGGCATATATATATTAGGCTTTATCCGAAAAATTATCAGCATAATTACATATGCAATCAGCGAATATCCGAAATTGGTAAGTGCCGTGCAACTTCTTGCCAACGGAAATATCTGCATAGGCAGCTTGGCTTTAATAAGAAAGCTTTTATTATCTACAAGTGACGTCATTGCAGAATTAGTAGCCTGCGTAAACAACGACCACATAATATTACCTGTCAGATAATAAATCGGGAAGTTCTCTATGCTTCTTTTAAAAATTGTGGTAAAAATCATAGACATTACTGCCATAGAAAGCAATGGATTAAGTACACTCCATACAATACCAAGAGATGATCTGGCATACTTTCTTTTTATTTCTCTCGAAACCAACTCTCGAATGACAAAAAAATATTGATTTTTTCGTTCACTTTTGAAAAAATTCATAACTATTTCATCCTTTTTCTGATATATAAGGCATATTTACATAAAGCGCACTGACTGAGTTTCTTTTCACCCATTTCACTGTTCAGTACCGTACTTCCTTCAATCCATGCACTTTCTTTAATCGGCTTGCCCGTCTTCATAAGCATATTCATACTCTTGGATACCAGAAAATTATCTTTAATTTCCCGGCTGTTAAGCCTTGTTGCAACTATCTGGTTTTCTTCCCCTATTACATCATCACAAAAAATATAGTTCCCATACTCTGTTGCTTCTTCTACCGTAGGTTTTCCCATAAAATAGAAAAGTAGTTTTTCTGCCATATTTAGAAATTTGTTTTTATCTTCATTTATATCCTGCGGATATCTTTTGACTATTTCTTCTGTATAACGTTTTATCACATCTGTACTGTATTCAATGCGTTCCTTATTCGGATTGCCTGAATGCTCAAATGTCGGTACAAACATATGATTCTCTTTTTTATATCCGGTTGCCATTCCTTCCGGCGAACTGAATATACATTCAAACAAATTATTATTAAAATAAACTTTGCGACGTATTGAAGTTTCCGGTTCAAAATAATAGCAATGATACGTTTCTTTTTTTACATCCTTGGGGTACTCATACATTCCAAAATAGTATCCCTCCAAGATATTATCAGAGCCCATACTCTGCATAAGCTGTTGCAGGCTTTTTTGCATACTACCTGTCCAGCCGCTGTCTACAATGGCAAACGGTATCTCATCCAAAAGACCTTCCTGTTCCAAATACCCCTTAACTTTCGGATAACACTCTCTGGAACGCTCATACATTCTTTCCATAAAAAAAGAACATTCTCCAAGGCGCGGTTTCATTTCTTTAATTGCAGTATAGGACATCGCATCATCCATTCTGCTTTCATATCCCAAAAGGTGTGCTACTTTTACTGCCTCATCCGAAGACAGCCCTGCTCTTTTCATCAGTTTTTCAAAGGTAACGTCCATGCCCCCGAGACACACATAATCAAGGCTTTTCTCTGAAAGCATATAAAACTGCGCACTTCTGAGTGCATATCTGGAGCAATACAAGTATTTGCATTCGATTGGAAGGCTTACTTTATCGCACAGTATTTTTGCAGCGTGATACATAGAATACCCATCACGCGCCAAAAAGTATAACCTTTTTTTTCCACGTTTTATGGCATCCTGTAAAACCCACGCCACAAACCGGTACATAATAGGCGCTATAACATAGGCAGTAATCTCCGCTTGTACGCAGTTATACTGTCCTTCATTTTGCATAGCTTCTTTATATAATTTTTCCGATACTTCAAACAGCTTCGGTTCCTTCTTTAAGATCGTCTGATACTGTCTGAGTCGTTTCAACTGTTTCTCGCTCATAACTCTTGTCCTGAAGATGCTTTATCTTCTTTAAACTCATAATAACTCCTGCCGGGACAAACGCCGCCACTACAGGTCTTAGAACATAGCACCAGCCAAACGGAAATAACAAACCTAATTCCTTGAAATTCCGGTATCTCAGGCGCATTTCATCCATTCTGTAACAGAATTTTCTCTTTTTATATGAGGCTCTTTCCTCTCTGTAAGAAAGTAAATCCAGCTGAATATTATGTCCTTTATATCCACGTTTCCAAAGCCTCATAAACAATTCATAGTCTTCACATCTTAATGTTTCTTTTGAAGCATTATAACCGTTTTCTTTCTCCAACACTTCTCTACGAATCATTACCGTCGGATGAATAAATGGTGAATATCTCAAAAAAGACTTTTCATCAGGATATTCCGGCATCTGTCTGATGCCCCATACACCCTTTTCATCCATCAATTTCGCATTACATCCAATATAAGCGATTTCCGGATGTCTTTCCATATAATCATACTGCACCATAAATCTGTCCGGATCACAAATGTCATCATCATCCATACGTGCCAGATATTTGCCTTCTGCCACATCAATACATGCATTCAGCGAATATGCAAGACCTCGATTAACCTCGTCTTCTATCAATCTTATCCTTTTATCCACTTTTATGTATTTTTGCAAGTGTGCTGACACTTCCGCATCAGATCCATCATTATAAATAATAAATTCAAAATCAGTATATGTCTGTTGCAATACCGACTGAATTGCCGCATCCAGTTGCTCCGGCTTTTTTTGATTATATACACTCATTATGACGCTGATTTGAGGAGCTTTTTTCATACTTTATACCCTTCTTTAAACAATGTTCTTTGCACAACAAAAATTAGACGCGAAATATTTTAAATCCCGCATCTATTCATCATTTACTCTCTCTTTTATTTCACAATTGCAAATACATCGCTCTGCCTCAAATATGTTTTGCCACATTGCTTCTCCCCCCCCCCAGAAAATTTTACCGTGGAAGGATTTCCAGGCTTTCATCTTACTGTTGTAAACATAATAATTATACGCATTTTTAACAGACATTGTCAACCATATTAGCTATACCAATATGTGGTGAATAAAACAGGAGTGGCTTACACCACTCCCAGACTCTTTAATATCCATATGATTAAGCCCAATAACCAACTGGTTACAATGCCATACAAAATAACAGGTCCTGCAATTGTAAAAATTTTGCTTCCGATACCGAATACCTGCCCTTCTCTCTTGTATTCCATCGCTGCGCTGGAAACACTGTTCGCAAAGCCTGTAATCGGAACGAGCGCTCCCGCTCCGCCTACCTTTACAATCGGTCCATACCAGTTTAGTCCGGTGAGGATTACTGAGGTAAGTACCAAAATCACAGAGCACCATGTGCCGGCAATCTCCTTGTCTAATCCAAACTGATTCATTCCAATCCAAATAATAGCTTGTCCGATTGTACAAATAAATCCACCCACAAAAAACGCTTTTATCATCTGAAGCCATAGATTCTTCTTCGGTGTGACCTGTTCCACATAATCCTGATACTCTTTTTCCTGTTCTTTACTTAATTTACTATCCATAAACATATGCTCCTTTTACTTTAATTACCAAGTCCTGCCCAGAAATAATACAGACTTCCCGCAAATTTTCCTAAAGCCATACTGGTTATAGCCAGTCCCAAACCGTGTCGAAATCCGATACGCCTTGTAAAGATGGGAATTGTATTTAGCATTTCCCCTATTGCCAGCGCCAGACAACCCACAAAAATCCCGGCAAAAACACCGCTGACCGATAATCCCCACAAACTCCCTATCTCGCCTAAATACCGCTGTAAATTGAGCCACCGGTTAAAAAGGCTGAATATACCTCCAACTGCTGTTCCCCAGATAACGCTTTCTTCATACCAGATAATTTTATCCCCGGTATGCGTTTTTCCTGCGAATCTCGGAATCAGTCCTATAACAAACAAAACGGTAAAGACTCCGCAGGATATTAATAATCCGGCAGAAAGCCCTGTCACCATCAAAAAAGCATAATTAATCCACATCTATTTCTTTACCTTCTCTTTCCGAAGTTGCGATTAATGCTCTGTTTACTTCATCTTCATAAATACGCATTTCTACTTCAATAGGCGTCGGGTCCTTGGTGATTCTTCTACCGCCTATATGGTTAAAGAAAATGCACATTCCCAATGCCAGCCCAACCGTGTATGACAGTTCCAATATCGTAAATCCGTTTGACACTTTTCCGGTCACATTCTCATAAAACTTTGAAAATACTGCAGTAATACCGATATCGTTATGAAATGCAATAATGGTAAATGCCGTTCCGAAAAAACATACAAAGCAAACAAGCAGTACCTTAATCCAGATAAAAGCATTTTTATATTTTCCAACCTTAACCAGTTCTACAACGACATCTGCTTCGCCCAAATTAATAACCGTATAACCGGGGTATTTTTCCTGAATTAACCTTATAATCTGCATTACGCTGACAATAACCCGATTGGGCCTTTGAGGATTTTCTCTCTTTCCAAAGCTTTCTTTTGGGAACTTGTGTATATGCAGAGCGCGGACATAGCTTTGTACGTTTGTATCTGTGCAAAATACTGTTCCCATATCCGCTAAAGTCACATCCGGTTTTGTAACCTGTATCTTTTGTTCCATTTTGATGTAAACCGTTCCCGCCATTATCTCCTCCAACTTTCAATATATCTACGCCTATTTTTTACAGATTTTTCTTTTTCTATTCATTCCGAAGTTCCAACAAATCTTTGGGATTGATTCCAAATACCTGAACTATCTCCAAAACATCCGATTTCAAAAAATCTTTGGGTTTAATTATAATCCCCCTATTTTCATCAATATCTAATCCATTCGCATAATAGGCATACCAGACAAGGTGGGCACACTGAGTATATTCGGGCGTTGTATCCGAAAGCGGTCTTAAGTCTTTCAAAAGGCTGTATTTCAGTCCATCCAAATTTTCTGCCGCATAAACAGCCGCACTCTCTGCCGGGTCTTCGTTTTCTTTCTCAATAAATTTCTCTGTTACTTCCTCTTTCAATCTCAGCACAACAAAGGAAGAAAGCTTCGACCATTTTTCCTGCTTACATACGCAGCTTCCTGCCACATAGCTCCTCGCTTCCAAAATTCTGTTTTCCTCTCCATCTATCACAATTGCGGCGTGACCGTGAGGATAATAGCATAGTCTTTGCGACATAGACACCAAAACATCCCCGTCCTTTAGGGTAACCATATTCTTTATGCCCGTTCCCGAAAACAGCTGTTCCTGATATTCCTTTATATCGCTATAAAAATCTGCCGAACTATCACATTCTTCAAGTAAGGTCTGTATACCCTCCTCTCCCAAACCGGTCTGTAAAAACAACATTTTTTCTGTTTCTTCATCCATCCTTCCTTTGTAAACATTATGGAAATTTATGGCTTCATCCAAATCCACCTGCTCATAATCCGGGTATTCCGGCGGACTGTCAGTACTGCCATAATGGTCAAGAATTTTAACAATTAACAGAATTGCAACCATAATAACTATCCCTTTCAAAAGTATAGCCTTATGTGTTCTCATTACTTTTTTCATCTTCTATCTTTTATTCCTTTATTGACGAACTATTTA
>ERZ1032130.197-NODE-197-length-17692-cov-5.182457_pt1 | contig 17692 bp, 17 predicted proteins | sample MGYA00517879_ERZ1032130 | MGnify/ENA primary metagenome ERZ1032130 (study PRJEB33719, sample SAMN04262597) | wastewater metagenome | biome: rural village; feature: animal feces; material: feces | host: Bos taurus | place: El Salvador | collected 2012-01-31 ...
GCAAATTTGCAATCTTAGTCATTATAGCACATTTTTCTTAATGAGTATAGAAATAATTTACTTTTTTTATATATTTTTTAAGAAATAACCCAGTTTTTTAAAATGTATTTTAAACACCAACAATAAGTGTGTTTTTCCACCCCCGCTTTCGTCCTGATTTCACAGGTTTTTACTGCCTCTCCGTTTAAGTAATACTCCATTTTTCCCACTTTTTCATTCTTTTCTACAGGGGCTTTTAGTTTTTTCGGCAAATAAACCTTCACCTCAACCTTATCTTCCTTACTCAAAAGAACTTCATAGGGCTCAGTATTGTCACATACATACACCGGCAACGACTTCTGTCCGTACGCAATACCGCCCTCCACCTCCAAAACAGGTAATTGGACATTCGTTATAATATTTTCATATCGAAAATTTTCCAGACCATATTCAAACAATTCTCTCGTGTCTGCCCATTTATATGTTTTATTGTTCGGCCAACCGCAGGCAAGTAATGAAACGACAAAAGTTCTCTTATCATCGTAAAGGGCCGCCACATAGCAATATCCCGCCTTTCCCGTAAAACCTGTTTTTCCGGCAAGTACCCCGTCCATCATATTTAAAAATGTATTTTTGTTACTACAACCGTAACTCCTGCCCGTCGCCACAAAACCATCTTCCGTCTGCTTATAGTCAGAAAAACTGTAATTTAACTGTGTACAAATCTCTAAAAACTGCTCTCTCTCCGGTGAACGCAATATACAGTACGACATAAGCTTTGATAAATCCGTAGCCGTCGTGGAATGGAACTTGTCACCATCCACTGCATCCAGACCGTTTGGTGTAATAAAATATGTATTTTCGCAGCCGATATTCTTTGCCTTTTCATTCATAAGCGCGGCAAAACCCTCCACACTTCCGCCTATATACTCCGCAATCGCCACTGCGGAATCGTTATGCGACTCCAGCATCAGGGAATATAGCAAATCCTTCAGTCTGAAATATTGTCCTTCCCGCATTCCAAGATGTACCTTAGGCATTTTTGCCGCAGTCGCCGACACCGGTACATAGGCATCCATATCCCCCAGTTCCAAAGCCAGAATACAGGTCAAAATTTTCGTAGTGCTGGCATTCGCCATAATTTCGTTTTCATTTTTACCATATAAAATACGCCCTGAATCCGCGTCCATCAAGACCGCCGACCGGGCGTATAAATCAAGTTCCGTATTGTTGTCCTCTTTTGGGCTTGCGCCTAAAATCATTGCAAAAGAAAGTAAATATGCCAGTGCACTTATCTTTGAAAACATCATATAAGCTTCCCTTCCGGGCAATTTATACAATATATGTAAATTTCTTCAAATTATACATTCAGACTAAGCTGTATTTCTTCTTCTGCCTGATTTCTGAATTCTTCAATCTGAAGCGTACTGATTTCCGGCAATTCTTCCAAAGATTTCACACCAAAGCTTCTAAGGAACTGCTCTGTGGTTCCAAAAAGAAGCGGTCTTCCCGGAGCATCCATTCTGCCAAGCTCTGTAATCAGACCGTATTCCAACAGCTTGTTTACCGCGTGATCACAGCTCACCCCTCTGACTCTCTCAATTTCCGTTCTTGTAACAGGCTGTTTATACGCAATAATCGACAACGTCTCAAGCAAGGTATCTGTCAATACATGCTTTTTCGGTGCTCTTGCAATTTTAATCAGATATTCGTAGTACTCTCCCTTTGTGCAAAGCTGGACCTTATCTTCCAGCCACATCAGCCCGATACCCCTGTTATCTGCTTTATATTCTTCTTCCATTTCAGACAGAATCACTTTTGTCTCTTTTACCGATTCTTCAATGAGCTCAGCCAGCTTTGAAACCTCCACCGTTTCACCCATTGCAAACAAAATTGATTCCATTATCGCTTTTGCTTTATTTCTTTCCACGACTATTCATTATCTCCCTTATATGTAATCTCAATATCATCGAATAAATCTTTCTGTTCAATATCAATTTTACCGATTTTCATCATTTCCAAAATAATCAAAAAGGTAACTATGACTTCCATCTTACTGTGCTGTTTTTCCAGTAATTTTCTGAAACTGCACTTTCTCGTAATACGGAGTAAATCCTCCACATAAACCGTTTTTGCGTCAATGTCTACTTCATCCTTTTCAATTTTACCGAACTGACTTCTGACAGGGTCAATCTTGTCCTCCTGCCTTTTCATCATATCCTTAAAAATCTCATGAAGTTTATTTAAGGTCACATCTCCGATTAGCTCTTCATAATTGAGCGGTTCCCTATAATCCAGAATTTCCTGCGGCAAATCCTGCTGTCTGAAAAAATTTCTGTCCGCATCTACCTGTCTGTCCTTCAACTCATAAGACACATATTTGTACATCTTGTATTCCAAAAGTTTCTGTACAAGTTCCGCTCTCGGGTCTTCCTCTTCGCCTTCTTCGTTTACCTCTGCTGGAAGAAGCATCTTACACTTTATATCCAGAAGAGTTGCCGCCATAACAAGGAATTCACTCATTACATTCATATCTTCCGTTTCCATCTGTCTGATGTACTCTAAATACTGCTCCGTTATGGTTACAATCGGTATATCATATATATCCACTTTATTTTTATCAATCAGATGCAAAAGAAGGTCTAACGGCCCTTCAAACACCTGAAGCTTCACTGTTAATGGCATGTCCATTCTCCATTCAAATAATCTGCCTTTCCATTTTACATAGAAATGCATTGAAATTCAAGCAATTTTCACTCGCTATCCAATTCTAAAACAACAAGTTGTCCCGGATTAAAAACCCTGACAGGAATTGTGTGACTTCCGAGACCGTTACTCAAAATCATCGTCGCTTCTTTTTCTCCCGAAAGTTTTTCTTTATAAATACCGCCGCTATACTTTGGAAAAAAGGCAAGAGACGGAGCAATCACACCGCCCAGTAACGGCAGGCGCATTATGCCGCCGTGTACGTGACCCGAAATCACCAAATCTGCACCCCACGCGGCATACGCCTTAAAATATTCCGGATTATGTGCCAGTAAAATATTGAATTTATTTTTATCCGGCGTCCCGAGTTTTTCCTGCAAATAGGACACACTCATCCTTGTCTTTCTTCCGCGTTTATAATATTCCCTGTCTATTTCCAATCCGTAAACAACCATTTTTTCATCTTCCGGCTTCGTACTTTCATTGCACAATGGAAAAATGCCTATATTACCAAGCCCTTTTGCATATTCGTCCGCCATAGTTCCATAGGTTTCGGGATACAGTTTTAAACGATATTCATGATTTCCATTTCCGTAAAAAACAGGATACTTTTCACCAAGCTTCCCTAAAAACCGCAATACGTGATTAAAATCCTTTCCCTTCTTTGCCGTCAGCATATCTCCCGCAATCAGAATACCCGTTGGATTTTGTTCCTCTATAGCCTTTAAAAGCTTTTCATTTTGATAACCGTATTCTTTCCCGTGCAAATCCGCAAGAATAACAAACTTATGTGAATGCTTTGTTTTCTCCGTTGCCAGCTTATAGGTTTTGACAGTAAAACGATTCCCGTCTATCACCATAACAACCAGAAAAAAAAGCACTAATATCAAAATTATAGTTAATATAATTTTTACCATAGTCTACTCCTTTGCTCATATGTAGATTATTATAGCACAGCTATGGTATTATGCGCCATTGTTTTACAAAAGATACCCTTCTACAAGCTTCTTCAAATAATGTAAATAGTTTGCCTCATCTACCGCTTCTTCATACACAAGGGGTACACTTCCTATCCATTCTCCGCCCAAAGAATACACAACCTCACCTGCCACCTGACCCATTTCTACAGGTGCCTTACATTCTTCCTGTACACGCACTTCCTTCGTTATCTGTGTCAAATCCCTTCCTTCGATATCCAGATAACTGAACGGATATTCACATTTCACCCCGACCTCTTCCAGAACTCCGCCTTTTATCGGAACATTCGGCAAATCATCACAATTTTCATCCACATACAGTCTGCTTATATTGAATCCATAATTAAACATTGCTACCGCGTCCGCATTTCGGTCAGGACTGGTATCTGCTCCCATAACAACTGCAATCAACTCAATATCATCCTTTTTAGCTGTTGCGGAAATACAAAATTTCGCCTTGGATGTATAACCTGTTTTCAGTCCCGTAGTCCACTCGTATTGTTTTAAAAGCTTATTCGTACTTGATAGTGTAAAATTAGAGCTTCCTCTCTGTGTTGTATGGGTGATATCTTCCATCCAAATGGTGGAATAATCATATATTTCGGAGTACTTCGTAATTAATGCCTGAGACATAATCGCCACATCATAGGCACAGGTATAATGATTATCGGAATCTGTAAGCCCGCAACAGTCCACGAAATTGGTATTATTCATACCCAGTTCCTTCGCTTTTTCATTCATCCTGTCTACGAAGTCCTTTTCCGTACCACTTATATGCTCTGCCATAGCCACACTGGCATCATTTCCGGATGCAACAGTGATACACTTAATCAGCGTATCGACCGTCTGATGTTCTCCTTCCTCCAAATACACCTGAGAACCGCCCATAGACTTTGCATAAGCACTCGTAGTAACCAAATCATCCAGCTTAATGGAGCCCTTTTCCAATTCCTCAAAAATAAGTAAAAGTGTCATTACCTTTGTCACACTGGCAGGGCTTCTTTTTGTATAGGCATCTTTTTCATAGATAACCTTTCCCGTGGATGCTTCCATAAGGACAACCGACGGTGCCCCAACTTCCAACGCATTAACAGATAACGTATTGGTAAAAAAGATAACCGAAACAAGCAATACTGTAATAATCCCTTTAATTTTCTTCATAAAAATTCCCCAAAAATTTCTTACACTATTTATATGCCCATATACTGTATATCTATGAATAAAAAAATTGCGTGTCTGTGCATCCTGCGGAGCATCTTTTTACGTTATAGGAATTTCCTATAACGAAAAAAAGTCCCCAACAAAAAAGTTGAGGACTTTTAAAAGTTCTAGTTATATTTACGTTTTCTAGCTGCTTCAGATTTCTTTTTACGTTTTACGCTTGGTTTTTCGTAATGTTCTCTTTTACGAATTTCCTGCTGGATACCAGCTTTTGCGCAACTTCTTTTAAAACGACGTAAAGCGCTATCTAAAGATTCGTTTTCTTTTACGATTACATTTGACATGTTTACACCCGACCTCCCTTCAGTCCCTTCCTATCTCATTGACTGATTGGGTTAATTATTGTGCATCTTTTTTGCACAAAATTCATTATATCACATTTTTTACAGTCGTCAACTATTTTTTTCAAAACTTCTTAAAAAGAATTTAAAATTACTGAATCTGACTAGCCAAAACTTCGCTGACTTTAGCGATTGCATCCGGAATTCCTGCCGGATTTTTACCGCCGGCCTGAGCCATATTCGGTCTTCCGCCGCCGCCACCGCCAACTAAAGCTGCGATACCTTTGATTAAGTTACCTGCATGAGCACCTTTTGAGAGGGCTGAGTCTGTTGCCATTGCCATAAGGTTAACTTTTCCATCTAACTCTGATGCAAGAACAACTACACCATCGCCAAGCTTCTCTTTCAACTGGTCGCCAAGTTCACGAAGGCCGTTCATATCAACGCCCTGAACACTTGTTGCAAGAAGCTTCACGTCTTTTACAGTAACAACCTGATCCATAACATTGCCGAGAGCATCTTTTGCTGCTTTGCTCTTTAAGGATTCTAATTCACTCTGAAGAGCTTTCATTTCTGCAAGTAAATGTTCTGCTTTTTCAATAACATTCGCAGGATTTGCTTTTAATACACTTGCTACCTTAGCAAAATCTTCTTCGATTTTTGCATAGTATGCAAATACACCACTGCCCGTTATAGCTTCAATTCTACGTACGCCGGCAGCTACACCGCTTTCTGATACAATTTTAAATGCCGAAATAAGACCTGTATTGGCAACGTGAGTACCACCACATAATTCTTTTGAGAAATCTCCCATTTCTACAACACGTACGGATTCGCCGTATTTTTCACCAAAGAGAGCCATAGCACCTGATTTTTTCGCATCTTCCACGCTCATTACGTTTGTAACAACCTGAATATTTTCAGCGATTTTATCATTTACAATCTTTTCTACGGCACGGATTTCATCCTGTGTCATAGCCTGAAAATGACTGAAGTCAAAACGAAGTCTGTCTTCATTTACAAAAGAACCTGCCTGTTCTACGTGCTCGCCGAGAACGGTTCGGAGTGCCTTCTGTAAAAGGTGTGTTGCACTGTGGTTTTTACAAGTATTTGCACGTTTTTCAGCATCCACTTTAAGTGTTGCCACATCACCTTTTTTGAACATACCTTTTGTCACTTTACCTACGTGACCCACTTTACCGCCAAGTAATTTGATGGTGTCCATAACTTCAAATTCGTTATCACCTACTGTGATGATACCTGTATCTGCGTTCTGCCCACCCATTGTCGCGTAAAATGGTGTTTCTTCTACAATGATGGTACCTGTCTGACCATCAGATAAAGCTTCTACAAGCTCCTCTTCTGTTGTAAGTACTGTGATTTTGGAATTATGAGCCAATCTGTCATATCCTACAAATTCAGTTGTGATACTTGGATCAATGGATTCATAAACAGTTACATCAGCACCCATATAGTTTGTAACTTTTCTGGCATTACGTGCTTTTGTCTTCTGTTCCTGCATACAAGCCTTAAAGCCTTCTTCGTCCAAAGTAAAGCCTTTTTCCTCTAAGATTTCCATTGTCAAATCCAATGGGAATCCATAAGTATCATATAATTTGAAAGCTTCTTCTCCTGATAATTCCGTTTTGCCTTCTTTTTTCATAGCATCTTCCATATCTGCTAAGATAGAAAGACCCTGGTCGATTGTTTTATTAAACTGCCTTTCTTCCTGTGTCAATACATTGAGGATGAACGCTTTCTTTTCTTCTAATTCAGGATATCCGTCTTTTGATTCCGCGATAACTGTCCGGCTTAAGTTTGCAAGGAATTCTCCTTCAATGCCAAGCAATCTGCCGTGACGAGCCGCACGACGAATCAATCTTCTAAGTACATATCCTCTTCCTTCGTTGGTGGGCATAACGCCGTCAGAAATCAGGAATGTTGACGAACGGATATGATCTGTAATCAAACGGATGGAAATATCTTTGATTTCATCTGTCTGATATTCTACATTTGCAAGCTCACAGATTCTGTCTCTGATAGCTTTCATTGTGTCGATATCGAATACACTTGTCACATCCTGAACTACCACCGCAAGACGTTCAAGCCCCATACCTGTATCAATGTTTTTATTGGCAAGTTCTACATAATTTCCTTTGCCGTCACCGTCAAACTGCGTAAACACGTTGTTCCATACTTCCATAAATCTGTCACAATCGCATCCTACTTTACAGTCCGGTTTACCACAGCCGTATTTTTCGCCGCGGTCATAATAAATTTCCGAACAAGGACCGCAAGGACCTGCGCCATGTTCCCAGAAGTTATCACATTTACCGTTTTCATCACGGTAGAAACGTGTGATTTTTTCAGCCAGAACACCCATATCCTTTGTCCAGATTTCAAATGATTCTTCATCTTCACCGTAAATAGAAGGATAAAGTCTGTCCTCTTCCATTCCGATAACTTCTGTTAAAAACTCCCAGCTCCATGCGATAGCTTCTTTTTTGAAGTAATCACCGAAGGAGAAGTTACCAAGCATTTCAAAAAATGTTAAGTGTCTTGCTGTTTTACCAACATTATCGATATCACCTGTTCTTACACATTTCTGACAGGTAGTTACTCTTTTTCTTGGCGGAATTTCCTGACCTGTAAAATATGGCTTAAGTGGTGCCATACCTGCGTTAATCAAAAGCAAACTGTTGTCATTGTGTGGTACCAATGAAAAACTGTTCATTTTTAAATGGTCTTTACTTTCAAAAAATTCCAAATACATTCTACGTAATTCGTTTACGCCGTAATTTTTCATAGGTTTTCTCCTTAAAAATCAAATTTGTCTGCAAAGTAAGCTTCTAAATCTGCAATAGCAACTCTTTCCTGTTCCATAGAATCACGGAAACGAACTGTTACGCAGTTATCTGTTTCAGATTCGAAATCGTATGTAACACAGAATGGTGTACCGATTTCGTCCTGTCTGCGATATCTCTTACCGATATTTCCTCTGTCATCAAATTCACAGTTATATTTCTTAGAAAGACGGGCAAAAATCTTTTCTGCGCCTTCGTTGAGCTTTTTAGAAAGCGGAAGCACACCAATTTTAACAGGTGCCAAAGCCGGATGGAAATGTAATACTGTTCTTACATCGCCTTCTCCGATTTCTTCTTCATCATAAGCTGCGCAAAGGAAAGCAAGTACCACACGGTCTGCACCAAGAGACGGTTCTACAACGTATGGAATATATTTTTCTTTCTTTTCATCATCAAAATAGCTCATATCCTGACCTGAAACATTCTGATGCTGTGTTAAGTCATAGTCAGTTCTGTCAGCAATACCCCAAAGTTCGCCCCAGCCAAATGGGAATTTAAATTCAAAATCTGTTGTTGCTTTTGAATAGAAACATAATTCTTCAGGGTCATGGTCACGAAGACGTAATTCTTCTTCCCTGATACCAAGGCTTAATAACCAGTCACGGCAGAATCCTCTCCAGTACTGGAACCATTCTAAATCTGTACCCGGTTCGCAGAAGAACTCAAGTTCCATCTGTTCAAATTCTCTTGTTCTGAATGTAAAGTTACCCGGTGTAATTTCATTACGGAAAGATTTACCAATCTGAGCAATACCGAATGGAATTTTCTTTCTGGATGTACGCTGTACATTTTTGAAGTTTACGAAAATACCCTGAGCTGTTTCAGGTCTTAAATATACTGTATTTTTCGCATCTTCTGTTACACCCTGGAACGTTTTAAACATTAAGTTAAACTGACGGATGTCTGTAAAGCTGTGTTTTCCACAAGTCGGACAAGGAATGTTGTTATCTTCCACAAATGCTTTCATTTCTTCATGAGAAAAAGCATCGATTGGTTTAGAAAGTTCCATACCTTTTTCTGCACAGAAATCTTCGATTAATTTGTCTGCGCGGAAACGTTCATGACATTCTTTACAGTCCATAAGAGGGTCTGCAAAACCGCCAAGATGTCCACTTGCCACCCATGTCTGTGGGTTCATCAAAATCGCACAGTCTACACCTACATTGTATGGATTTTCCGTAACGAATTTCTGCCACCATGCTTTTTTTACATTGTTTTTAAGTTCCACGCCTAAATTACCATAATCCCAAGTATTGGCAAGACCGCCGTAAATTTCAGAGCCCGGATATACAAATCCTCTCGCCTTTGCCAATGCTACGATTTTTTCCATAGTCTTTTCCATAGTTTACCTCTTTCCTCATTTATTCATAAATAATGTAATAAATTTCTTTTTCTTTATCTGTGACAGTCACTTTTTTAGAACTTGTCTTTTGTAATCCGTCACTTACATATACTATTTTTTTCGGCACCTTTACATCGACAGGCTCCGAAAAAATTACTATACGATAATTGTCATTTTCCATTTCTGCTGTGACATCGTATCCTTCATCCAAAGCCTCATCCCAAAGACCTACATACAATGTTTCTTCATTAAAATCTTCGTATACATCTGCGTTCTGATATTCGATAATCGCTTTCAACACGCCTTCAACCACTTCATATTTCGTAAGCTCAATGGCTGTCTGCTCGTGCTGTTCATTCACATATGAAATATCTTCAAGTACACTGTTTCTTAATTCTTCCACATCATAGTATGAAGCCGTGAAATCTTCTACGATATAACTTTGTACCGCTCCATTCTTATCAATGGTCATAGTTGATACATTCGCTTCACCTGCACATCCCATTAATAAAATGACAGATAGTAACGCTAATGCGAAATGTTTTTTTTGCATTACGTCCCTCCATTCAAATCAATCATATAATATTGTACTCTAATTAGGCATAAAAAACCCAGTAAATTACATTATATATAACTTAGCGAAGTTTTTCAACATTGATTTTTTCCTTCTATGATATCAAGGCTTGCAAACCGTTTATCATGAAAACGATTGCAATATATTTTCGCTATCTGAATCAGTTCACTCTGCACCTCTTTTGACACTTCAAAAGAAAACAATTTTTCTATCGTAGACTTTTCTATGTAGGAAAGTGCATAGGCCGTACCATCCAGATATTCTTTATGCTCCGGCACTCCCGGAAATTCTCCGTTTATAACAATGGATTTAATTTCAAATACCATTCTGACGAAAGCACTGTCGTATTTGCCCGACTCAAGAGCCCTTAGAGACTGATATAAAAGCCTTAAAAGCTCCGTTGCATCCAGATTTTCTCTTGTATAATAATCAGCCACTTCCAGAAAATACATTCCCATATATGCCGCATCAAAATTTTTTCTGAGCCCGTCAAAATAGTTCTTTATATTAGCTTCCATAATATTGTAAGAACTTTTTCCGGCATACAGTCTAAAGTCACCAAAGGAAAAGGGATTGGCAGCCGCCATAAGGCGGTTGCCAGGTTTTCTGCAGCCTTTAGCAAAAGCTGAGATTTTTCCCTTTTCCTTCGTCAAAATCACTACTCTTTTATCATATTCCGAAATAGGTTCCGTTTTAATAACTATCCCCGTTACCGTGGTAAAATCCTGCATAAGGACTATCTTCCTTTACCTTCTTATTATCTGTACCTTTTTGTGTCTCATTTTCCCGGCACTGCTTGTATTTTAAATAATCTTCCACCTTGCCGGTACAAAAAAACTGCTTCCAGTAATTCATCTCATTCATCCTGTGCCTCCTAAAAATCTAACATAGTTTTAGATTGCACATTAATGAAAAAACTATTCTGAATCTTTTGGATTATATCCGAAATTTTTCAGTAAAAAATCGCTGTCACGCCAGTCTTTTTTTACCTTTACCCACAATTGCAGATTGGCTTTCATTTCCAGTAATTCTTCTATTTCCCATCTGGCCGCACTACCGATTTTTTTGAGCATACTTCCCTGTTTTCCGATAATAATTCCCTTGTGGGAATCTCTCTCACAGACAATCGTTGCTTCAATGTCACAAATATTTTTGCGGTATTTCATGCTTTCGATACTGACTGCAATTCCGTGGGGAATTTCATCGTCCAGACACTTTAAGGCTTTTTCCCTGATAAGCTCTGCCACAATCTGGCGCATCGGCTGGTCCGTAACAGTATCTTCATCATAAAACGGCTCACCATATGGTAAATACTTCATAATGCAGGAAATAAGTTCCTCTGTATTATCTGCCTTCAATGCCGATACCGGAACAATTTCATCAAAATCAAGTTCCTTCCGATACGTATCAATAAACAACAGAATTTCTTCTTTTTTGACAGTATCAATTTTATTGATTACGAGAATCTTGGGCGTATTTGTCTTTTTCAGTTGTTCGATAATGTGTTTTTCACCTGCACCGATAAACGTTGTCGGTTCCACAAGCCATAAAATCACATCCACTTCCGTCAACGTTCTCTGTGCCACATTTACCATATAGTCTCCCAGTTTGTTTTTTGCCTTATGAATTCCCGGTGTATCCAAAAAAACAATCTGTCCTTCACTGCTTGTGTAAACCGTCTGGATGCGGTTTCTTGTGGTCTGCGGCTTATTTGACGTAATTGCTATTTTCTGCCCGATAAGGCAATTCATAAGGGTGGATTTTCCCACATTTGGTCTGCCGATAATGGATACAAATCCCGATTTAAATGCTTTATTATTTTCCATTTTACTTTCCATTCTGTCCGTTATTTTGCGGTGCATTTTGTGGTGCATTCATTTGTGGCGCATTTGCCTGGCTTGCCTGCATTCTCGCCCTTTGTTCCATAAGTCTCTTTTCTTCATTTGCTTCCATTTTCTTAATCGCTGTCTTGATAATCCATCTGATAACAATAACAAAGATAGCAATGATAATACCCCATACTACAAGGAACGGAGAATTCACAACAACAAAGACAAAGAAATTTTTAAAGCCATTTCCTACATCTTCCAAGCTGCTCTTAAAGCCTGTTGAAATCTGCTCTCCTACAGAAGGCTCTTCTACCGGTGTATAAGTTTCCACTTCATCAATATACAAATTGATGGTTGCGTACTCAATCAAATTGTCCATTGTACGAAGCTGGGACTCCATACTTTCAATCTGGTATCTGACATCTGTCAGTCTGCTCTGCAAAGCAATGATATCCTCAATACTTGCCGCATTTTCAAGAAGATTTAATAAGCTCTTTTCTTCTGCTTCCAAAGCCGCTTTATGACTTTCCAAATCCACATAGCTTAAGGTTACGTCTTTTTGTGTTGTATCCCTGTCTGTGATATTTGACATTTCAGAAAATTCTGTAATAAACTGGTCTAACTTGTTCACCGGAATTCTGATAATAAAATCACCATACTGTAAGTCATCATATCTGGTATGTACGGAGGCTGATTCCATATAACCTCCAAGGGAATTGACTCTGCTTTCCACTGTGGATACAAGCTTATCAAATTCATATGTTTCAGCAGTCAGATTCACTGTTTTAATCAGTTTTCGATTAGAGGAAACCGATTCCTTACCGTCTGTGGAACCGTTATCCCAGTCTTCTTCAACTTCCACACTCTCCTCATAATATAAGTCACTGCCATCGCTCGTCGTAGCCTTGTTTGCAGTTTCCGTAATGGAATCAAATGTGCCGCCGCTACTGCCACAGGCTGTCAGACTCATACTAAGGAGCATTGCCAATACTACAACCAATACACTTTTTCTTTTTTTCATAACTTTCCCTCCCATACATTAGTGGAACAAAGAATCCACTGTAGTAAATAATTCTTTGCTTTCCTCAATCTTTGGCGTTGTACCGACTACACAAATACATTTTTCTTCTAAAAATGCATCCACATATTCGGCAAGTTTCTGTATATCTTTTTCTGTTACATTTAAAATTTCTTCCCTATCTTTTTGAATCATCTCTTCCGTCACATCGGACAAATATGCGTTGAGGCAATATGCTCCATATGCCGCCGGTGAAAGCGGTGCATCCACTTCACTGATTGTACCAATGATATACTGGGTTAAAGTTCTTTCATCTGCAACAAAATTTCTCAAATACTCACCGGTATTTTCGTAAACATCTATGGTTTTCTGTAAATTTGGGTCTCTGTAGGAAACAAAGAAGCAATCACCGTTTCGCATAAAACTGCTCATACATCCGTATGCGCCACCCTTTACACGCACATTGTTCCAAAGATAATCATATCCCATCATTACACGGAGCACCTTCAAGGCACCTGTATATTCCAGACCTCTTTTCTTAAAGTTGCCGGCTCTACATACAAATTGCACCTGTCCGGATGTTTTAAAGGCTTCATTCAGCGGCTGACACTGTACCTGTGTGGGACCTTTCACATTTTCTTTTGCATTGGAAAGTGCATTGTAAAATGCATTACTGATATCCTTTACTTCATCAAGCCCTTCCATCGTACCTGTATAATCAACCATCAGACGTTCTTTTACAAAAATACGCTGACATAAATTCTGCATTACTGCGATCGTCTCGTCAATTTCATCGTCGAAATTTTCCAGCAGCCGTTCTATAAATCTGTACTGTCCAAGACCCTTTATTTCTTCACTGATTTTACTACCCACGCTAAAGTAGGATAAGGCTCTTCCTGCTGCCAGTGAATGTCCTGCGGAAACAAATGAACTTTGCATCTTCGATTTCATTTCCAAAAGAAGCTCTTTCAGACGTTTTTTGTCTGTAAAATCCGTCTGCAAAATCATCTCCTTCATAATTTCATAGGCCGGTTTCATCTGTCCGTAAAGTACCTTTGTTTTAACATCCAGTGTCAATTTATAATCGGACTCATCATCGAAATTATAGAAGAAATTTGTAACCACACCCATACCGCCTGTACGAATATGAATTTCATTGTACAATTCGCTGTAGGTGTAATTATTTGTATCCATAAGTCCAATCAGATTTTTCATAAGTCCCAGATACGGAAGTGATTTTTCTTCAATATCCGATATATCAAACATATAACGTAAATATGCAATCTTGTTTGTTTCAATATCGTGCATGATAATGTCTGTTTGTTCGGCTTTTATAATCTGATTTTTCAGTTTAATTCCGGTCTTATCAATGTCCTCTCTTTCAAGAAGGGGTATCGTTTCAAGAACCTCTAAAGGCTCTTCCGCTTCCTGATATTCGCGAAGTGCCATCGTGTCCTCTACAATTTTATCTACCTCTTCTTTTGTAAGAGATGCTTTGAACTTTTGCAGGTCTTCATATAAAACAGCTTCTTTTTCCTCATTCATATTTAACTTTGGAGTAACAATTACCATAGAAGCATTGGTATTTTCTAAAATATATTCTTTTAACAGCTTTTCAAAATAGCCGTTTTCGATTTCTTGGCGAAGCTTTTTATAAACTGCATCAGCTTCTATATAGTCAAAAACCTTATTGTCATCATAAAGCCAGCTGTCCAGAATATCCAGACCATAGGCAAGTCCTTTCGGGTAATGTCCAAAATCTGCCTCTCTGTACTGGAATTCAAATACATTCAGCCCCGCAAGAAGTGCCTTCTTATCAATACCGTTTTCTACCAGCTCCACAGCCGTATCACGGATTGTATTTAAGAATTCCTCTTTCAAATCCTCCGATGTGTTTTTTGCAATAATGGAAAAATACGGCTTTGCAATTCCCATTTCCAGCGTAGAATACACATCTTCACCGATTCCCTTATCGATTAACGCCTTTTTAATCGGTGCTCCCTGTGCGGAACAAATCGCATAGTCCAAAATCGGGAATGCCATATAGTGCTCTTTATTTCCGCACTCTCCCACATTTACGGCAAACGCTAGATAAGAAGCATCCTCCATCTCCTCTTCGCTCATAACCGAATACTGAGCACGGAATTCCTGCATTTTTTCAAAAACAGGTGCCTCTTCTATAGCAGAATCTACTTCTATCTTATCAAAACGGGATAAATATTCTTTATCCAGAAAATCCAGTTTTTCAGCCATATCCATATCCCCGTACAGATAGACATAGCTGTTACTCGGATGATAAAATTTTCTGTGAAAATCCAGAAATTCTTCATAAGTAAGACTCGGAATCACATCCGGGTCTCCACCCGATTCAATACCATATGTGTGTCCTGGGAACAGCGAATCCATCACCTTTCTTTCCACCACATCATCCGGTGATGAATATACGCCTTTCATTTCATTATAGACGACACCATTGATTCTCAAATCATCCTCGGCATCTTCCATTTCATAATGCCAGCCCTCCTGACGGAAAATCTTTTCTTCTTTGTAAATGTTCGGATAAAAAACCGCATCCAGATATACATTCATCAGATTCTGAAAATCCTTGTCATTACAGCTTGCTACCGGGTAAACCGTTTTATCGGGATATGTCATAGCATTTAAAAATGTATTCAGTGACCCCTTTGCCAGTTCAATAAAAGGGTCTTTTAACGGATACTTTTCAGAACCGCAAAGTACTGTATGTTCCAAAATATGTGCCACACCTGTACTGTCTTTTGGCGGTGTCCTGAAACCAATATAAAACACTTTATTTTTGTCATCATTAGAAAGGAGTGCTATTTTTGCACCGGATTTTTTGTGTCTTAACACATACGAAAGTGAATGAATATCCTCAATCTCTCTCTTTTCAATTAACTCATAAGCATCAAGTTGTTCTACTGTCATTTTCTTTATTGCCCCTTACTTTTTATTTTTATAATACAAATCCAAGCAGTGTCATTTTCGGGAAAACCACTTCTTGAATTACCACTCCGCCCGCTTTTTTCTTTGCCAGATTCATTTCCATAAATTTATGAATCGGTACTATTTTGGTTGTATAGACTCTCTTTCCTTTACCAAAGAGCCCTTTCTTTTCTTCCAAAATATTGAATTTTACTTTCACCTTTAATTGTATATATGTTTTCGCCGCAAACTCATCCGGCGTCATATAATAAAAATGGCTTTCCAGTGTAGTATCCGGATCCAAATCCTTCAAAAAATAGCGTTCAATAATCGCTTTGATTTTAAAATGAATATCCGGATGTTCTATGACATCCCTGTACGTAAATTTAGCTCCCAGATAAATATTGGAATAATCCGCCATAGTATATTTATAATCTTTATTTTCCATCGTTCCCTATTTGTCCGTTTCTATGTACTCAATCTGTCCTGCGCTAAAGCGAACCGCTTCTGAAATATCATCTAGGTCCAGCCCTGTTTCTTCTGCCAGTTCCTCTTTTGTCACCTTTCTTCCGAGGGCTTCTGCCAGTTCCTTTGCTTTGTCGGAAACCACATTGACTCTTTCGGCAATTTTCTGGTCCACCTCATCCTCTGCCACATAAGAAACAACGAGCTCTTCCATAGCATCCATAATCATTTTTGCGATAGCGCCCTGAGCCTCCCCGGCATTTTCAAAACAGCCAAGCATCGTCACACCAATGGTCAGTGCCACATTTCCTTCGCCGATTAAATCTTCCAAAAGTACACCTTGTCCCGCATATAATTTTGCCAAATCAATGACCTGCGGCAAAAGAATTTGAATCAGCTTTGCCTGAGCCACATCATCACCTGCCATTGCAGATAAAACTGTCGCCTCCTTTTCTCCTTCACTGACTGTCGGCAATTCTTTTAATTCCTCCAGATAAATCTGTAAATAATTGGTATCCTCCGTTGTCAGAAGTGTATCTGTATCCACCTCTTTATCAATGCCGATATTGGCCTTTTCCAAATATTCATATACAAGCTTCATCTGCTCTTCATCCATCCCAAGAGCATTAAATTGCGCATCTACTTCTTCTTTGGAAATTGTATTGCCTGACAACTTTGCCAGTTCCTTGACCTTCTGCAAGGTTTTTGCAAACTGTAGTTCCTTATCCATTTTTAAGCTCCTTTTTATTTATTTCACATGAGTATGTGTAAACAAATGGTCCTGACAATACTCATAATTACCCACACATTTTGAACAATATCTGAATTCCAGATGCTCTCCGTCTGCCTCCGTACGACCACAGATGGCACACTTATGTCTCGACGACATATTTGCTTTATGTGTCTGTGTTCTGTATACAACTCTTCTTTTCATCTGTTGCGGCGTTACCTTCACCCTTCTTTTATGCTTCATAAAGAAAATCAGGAAGTTAAGAAGAGACATAACAATCAAAATAACTGTCGGGAATGCCTGATTGATTGCAGCTGTCAGTATGTTATAACCCAAAATCACCGCATATGCAATTCCAATCCATTTTACCTTAATCGGAATAAGGAACATAAGAAGCACCTGAATATCCGGGAATGTAAATGCAAACAACAGTAAAATCGACATATTTACATAATACGTCGAAAATGAGTACGAGGCCAGATATCCCACGTATTCCATAACCTGAGCCAGTGTTGCACCCGTCTGAGAAAACGCAGGATAAAACTGTAATGTTCCCACCAGAAGGTACAAAAAGCTACCGATAATCGTACACAAAAATCCAGTCAAAAGATATACGTTATATTTGTATGTTCCCCACGTGTGCTCCAAATTGGTCCCGATTGACCAGTAAAAATATAAACTGATAATCACCCAGAAGCTCAAACTGCTCGGCAACATCGGCTACAAGATCGCACAGCGTCTGGGCGGCTACGAAGCTCTGGGC
>ERZ1032130.199-NODE-199-length-17492-cov-5.296553_pt1 | contig 17492 bp, 12 predicted proteins | sample MGYA00517879_ERZ1032130 | MGnify/ENA primary metagenome ERZ1032130 (study PRJEB33719, sample SAMN04262597) | wastewater metagenome | biome: rural village; feature: animal feces; material: feces | host: Bos taurus | place: El Salvador | collected 2012-01-31 ...
CACTATTAAGGGCCACATCAATGGTGACGACCTCACCTATTTGCACCGTCACTTCTCGTCGATCACCAAACTCGATCTCACCGAGGCGATACTCGATGGTGGCACATTCCTCTGCGCAAAGCACAAGAATTTCTACGAATTCGCCCCAAATGAGCTTGCCGGTCACACATTGCACATAGGCAATCTGCGCGAAGTGGTACTTCCCGAAAGTGTAGAAAATGTGGTAGTCAGCAGCTTTGCCGACGTAGATTTCGGCGCTTGCTCCGACCGCAGCGAGTTCACTCGTATGTCGGGAGCATTTAGCGGAACCCTTGAGTGCATCACCGTTCCTGCCGGCAACAAGCACTACAGCAGCTACGATGGCATGCTCTTCGACAAGGCTCAGACCACGCTGCTCAAGTGTCCGCTTGCCCATTCCCACGAAGTGGCGTTCCCGTCGTCGCTCAAGACAATTAATGCCAATGCATTCCGTGAGTGTGGGAAAATCCGCGAAATCGAGGTGCCGCAAGGCGTAACCACAGTGGGCGAGAAAGCCTTCTATGAGTGTGACTCACTGGTGAAACTCTCATTCCCGGCTTCAACCACCACTATCGACGACGACGCCTTTGCACACTGCTACAATCTCACCACTCTCGTGTGTGAAGCCGAGAAGCCTGTGCCAATCGTAATCAACCGCAGCTCAAGCGTTGAGAAATGTCTTCTCAAAGTACCTTCGGGCAGCGAGAAAGAATATGGCTCAGCTCCCTACTGGAGCGAATTCCGCCGCATCACAAGCATCTAAGCCCCACACAATAGAGGCTTCACAGCTCCATCGCCGCACACGGTCATCGCGCAGAGGCACTCTGCATGGCGGCACACAGCGTCATGGCACACGGTCATCGCGCAGAGGCACTCTGCACGCAGCCACATTCACCACTATGCTTAGTGTGCATGCACGATTCCACCGACTCACTTTTCACTCTATTATCATAAAATTAGCGAGGTATTTTCTCTTCCCTCGCTATTTTTTTCGTATTTTTTTGAAATATTTTCCCCGAAAATTGTGTTTGAATGCAAAAAAATTCCTAACTTTGAAAAAAATTGGTGAGATATGGTTTCAGAACTGCAAACTACACTCCGGCGACTCCGAGCCAAATCGGACGTGCTACTCGAAAAATATCACGCCCTGAAGCTTGAAAAGGAGGCTGTAGAGCAGGAAAACGACCAACTGCGCAGCCGGCTCGCGCAGCTCGACAAGGAGATTGAAAAGCTCCGGCTCGATTATGAATATCTGCAAATGGCTCGCATGATTACGCCCACTCGCGAATCGGTCGTCCAGAGCCGTGCCATTCTCGCTAAATTGGTGCAAGACGTTGATAAATGCATCTCACAACTAATGGAATAACACCATGGTCAAGGACAACGACAACAAGACGTGGATTCAGATAGCTGGCAACAAGCCCATTCCCCTCGCAGTGGGAAGCAAGGACGAAGCCGACGCTTATCATAAAGCAGAAGACCTCGTGAATAAGGTTTGGGGACAATATAATCCTAAATACAAAGCCAACTTCTCGTCGGCCGAAATCATGGCAATGGTAGCATTCAAGTTTGCCTGGCTCTATTTGGGCAGCAAGGAGACAAACGACGCAGTGGGGGAATACCTCAAGCAGTTTGAGCAGAAACTCGACGAAATCGTGGTGAAGCTTTGAGCTTCAGTGCCACGCGCGATATTTAATATTTTTATAGCAACAGTCATTGCACCGACAGTGTATCACAATTGTGCGACCCGAAATCGCACTGATGCACCTCGGCGCAAATTTTTTATATATATAACTTTTTTATTATTACTTAATTAAATGTTTGAATACATCTTAACCGGTATCGGGGCACTTGCTCTTGGCGTGATTGCCACGCTTATAGTGACCCGCATTATATCTAAAGCCCGTGGCAACGGCATCATCGACGATGCCAAGCTCCAGGCTGAGAAGATAAAGAATGAGAAAATCATTGAAGCCAAGGAAGCCGAAATGAAAATCAAGACTGAGGCTGAGCGACAGGCTAACAGCCGTCTTGCCAAGGTGCAGCAGGCTGAAGCCAAGCAGAAACAGCGCGAGTTGCAGCTCAACCAGATGCAGTCGGAAGTACAACGCAAGAAGAATGAGAACGACACGTTCAAAATCAATCTTGAAAACCAGCAGGCTCTGCTCGACCAGAAGAAGGAGGAAATCGAGAAGCTCAAGCGCAACGTGCAGGACACCCTTGAGCACGTAGCCGGCATCTCGGCTGAAGAAGCCAAGGAGAAGCTCATCGAGTCGCTCAAGGACGAAGCCAAGACTGCCGCAGCAAGCTACATCAACGACATCATGGACGAGGCTAAGCTCACTGCCAACAAGGAGGCCAAGCGCATTGTGGTCCAGTCGATTCAGCGTGTAGCCACTGAAACTGCCATCGAGAATGCCGTGACAGTGTTCCACATCGACAGCGACGAAATCAAGGGCCGCATCATCGGACGCGAAGGTCGCAACATTCGCGCTCTTGAGGCTGCCACAGGCATCGAGATTATCGTAGATGACACCCCCGAGGCTATCGTACTCTCAGGCTTCGACCCGGTGCGCCGCGAAATTGCACGCCTGGCTCTGCACCAGCTCGTTGCCGACGGTCGCATTCACCCGGCACGCATTGAGGAGGTCGTTGCCAAGGTGCGCAAGCAGGTGGAAGACGAGATTATCGAGACCGGAAAGCGCACTGCAATCGACCTCGGTATCCACGGACTGCACCCCGAACTTGTACGCCTCGTAGGAAAGATGAAATATCGCTCAAGCTACGGTCAGAACCTGCTCCAGCACTCTCGCGAGACTGCCAACCTTTGCGCCATCATGGCATCAGAACTTGGATTGAACCCCAAGAAGGCCCGCCGCGCCGGACTTCTCCACGATATTGGCAAAGTGCCCGACGAAGAGCCTGAATTGCCACACGCAATGCTCGGCATGAAGCTCGCCGAAAAGTATAAGGAGAAACCCGACATCTGCAATGCCATTGGCGCCCACCACGATGAAGTGGAGGCAACAAGCCTTTTCGCTCCTATCGTGCAAGTGTGCGACGCCATTTCAGGTGCCCGCCCGGGTGCTCGCCGCGAGGCTGTGGAGGCCTACATCAAGCGTCTTAACGACCTTGAACAGCTTGCCCTCTCCTATCCCGGCGTAGTGAAGACCTACGCTATCCAGGCCGGACGTGAACTCCGCGTTATCGTAGGTGCCGACAAGATCGACGATGCCGAGACCGAAAAGCTCTCGGCTGAAATCGCCAAGAAGATTCAGGACGAAATGACTTATCCCGGACAGGTGCGCATCACCGTTATCCGCGAAACACGTGCCGTAAGCTTTGCCAAATAACTAAAGTAATTTATCGCGATGGATAGCAATAACAACAAGAAAGGGTGCTGCCCGCGCTGTAAATTGCAGAGCTTCAACTGGCTTGAAGATGTGCCGGGTGGTCTCAACGACTTCGACATCGTGGAGGTTCACTTCAAAAACACCCGCAAAGGTTTCTACCGCAACTCTCAGCACCTCGACCTCGCTCCGGGCGACATAGTGGCTGTGGAGGCTAATCCCGGCCACGACATCGGCGTGGTGGCTATGACCGGAAAGTTGGTGCAACTTCAGATGAAACGCGCCAACCTCCGCCCCGATGTGGAAATTCTGCGTGTGTTCCGCAAGGCGAAGCCCAGCGACATCGAGCGCTATGAGGAGGCTAAGAAGAAGGAGACCGACACTATGATCCGCTCACGCCAGATTGCCGCTTCGCTCAACCTCAATATGAAGATTGGCGATGTGGAGTATCAAGGCGACGGAAACAAGGCGATTTTCTACTACATTGCCGACGACCGCGTGGATTTCCGCCAGCTCATCAAGGTGCTTGCCGACGCTTTCAAGGTGCGCATCGAGATGAAGCAAATCGGTGCACGCCAAGAGGCAGGTCGCATTGGCGGAATCGGTCCGTGCGGACGTCCGCTATGCTGCTCAAGCTGGATGTCGAACTTCGTTTCGGTTGCCACAAGCGCAGCCCGATTCCAGGATATCTCGCTCAATCCGCAGAAGCTCGCCGGACAGTGCGCAAAGCTGAAGTGCTGCCTCAACTTCGAGGTCGATACCTATGCCGAGGCTGCCAAGCAGCTGCCGCCGCGTGATGCTCGCCTCGAAACCAAGGACAACACCTATTTCCACTTCAAGACCGACATCTTCAAGCGCGAAATGACATATTCTACCGACAAGTCGGTACCAGCCAATCTGGTTACGATTTCGGCTGAGCGAGTCTTTGAGGTTATCGCCCTCAACAAGAACGGCGTGAAACCCGACAAGCTCGAAATCGACCAGAAAGAGCACCAAGCTGAGCTGAAGGAGTTTGGCGACATCATCGGGCAGGACAGCGTCACTCGCTTCGACAAGAAGAAAAAGAAGAAAGGTGGCAATGGTGGCAGAAACCGCCAGGGTGGAAACGGAAACCAGGGCAACCAGCGTGGCAATGGAGAAAACGGTAATCAGGGCGAACGCCGTCAGCGTGGTAACAACCGCCCAAAGCAGCAGCAAGGCAACCCCGAAGGTAACAACCGCCCAAAGCAGCAAGGCAACCCCGAAGGTAACAACCGCCCAAAACCAAAGCCAAAACCAAAGCGCAATGATGCACCAAATGGCAACAAAGAGAACAACGCGCCAAAGGAATAACCTTCACCGGAAGGCTTTGGCTGCAATGATAATGTTATTAGTATGCTTGGGCTCCTGTAAGCCCAAGCATACCGATTTTACGGAGTTCCGTCATATTCCGGCTTGTGGCTGGCTGAAGGAGTCGCCGCTACATTTCACACCCTCTTATGCCGACTCCACTCACCGCTACAACATATCACTTGCCGTGCGCCACGACAGCGAGTTTACATTCAGCAACCTGAGCATGACAATCGACATTTTCGGCAACGACTCTATCATTGAGCGTAAGCGCGTGAATCTGAATCTTGCCGACAGTGCCGGCAACTGGCTCGGCAGCGGCTTTGGTGCTCTCTACCAGCTACAAGCCCCGCTTCGCGCCGGAACTCGCGCCGGCGAGGTGACAAAAATTGTAGTGTGGCAGTCGCTCGACACCGACACTTTGTCGCATCTCACCGAAGTAGGCATTATCCTTAAATAATTTTTCCCACTTATAAGCCCCCCGATTGCAATGAACACTTCAAACGTTGATTCTCTCATCTTCGATATGGACGGAACACTGTGGGACGCCATTTCTTCCTATTGCGAAATATGGCGCATCTGCTTCGCCAACCATGGTGTGGATTTCCCCTTCTCCGATGATGAAATAAAAGCATATATGGGTACTCCTATAGATGGAATCTTCGACGACCTCATGCTGCGACTGGGTATCAATCTCGACCGTAGCGCCTTTCTGAGCGAGATTTCGCGAGTGGAAGATGCCGAGATGCTCCGCCTTGGCGGAAAGCTCTATCCGGGAGTGGTCGATGGCATAAGCCGGCTATCGCGCCACTACAAGCTCTTCATGGTGAGCAACTGCAGCCGCTACGGATTGCGCAATTTCATGGCGTTTTCGGGAACTACACCCTACTTCACCGACTCCCTCACCTACGGCGAACGCAGTGTGCCAAAGAGCGAAAACATTAGGGAATTAATCTCTCGCCACGCACTGAAGTGCCCCATCTATCTTGGCGACACGCAAGGAGATTGCGACGAGACTCACCGCGCAGGCATAGATTTTGCATACGCTTCATGGGGATTCGGCAGCTGCTCGGGCTTCGACATGAAGTTTGACAGCTTCCCGGAGTTTACCCGCTATTTTCTGAAACTAAAAGAATAAACAAGTGTCTCAATCACACACGATAAACGATATACGATAAACGATAAACATACAATATTATGATACCTCATGGATTAAGCAATGAAATGGCTCTGCGCAACCGGCGCATTGCCGACCGATTGAAATCTCAAGGAATCGACGCTATTCTCGTGAGCGAGAACGCCAACCTCTACTACACTTCGGGCCGCGTATTCTGCGGCTTCACCTATATCACCGCCGATGGCTCGGTTACCTATTTTGTGCGCCGACCGGTGGGACTTTCGGGCGACAATGTGCGCTACATTCGCAAGCCCGAACAGATTGCCGAAATGCTCCCTGCAATGCCGGCAACTATCGCCCTTGAGCTCGACACTGCTCCGTACAGCACCGTGGAGCGTCTGCGCAAGATTTTCGGTGACGCACAAGTTGCTAATGGCAGCGATGTGCTACGCCGATGCCGCGCCGTGAAGACTCCCTACGAGATTGCCCGCCTCACTGAGAGCGGTGTGCACCATGTGATGGCTTACAGCCGCATTCCGCGCATCTACCGCGGTGGAATGACCGATGTGGAGCTGCAAGTGGAGATAGAGCGCGTGCTGCGCAATGAGGGCTGCCTGGGGCAGTTCCGCATCGCCGGAGGTTCAATGGAGCTTTTCATGGGCAACCTCCTCACCGGCGACAATGCCGATGTACCTTCTCCCTACGATTTCGCCATGGGTGGAGCCGGGCTCGACCTTTCGCTCCCGGTGGGCTGCAATGGCTCGGCTATCTCTCCGGGACACACAGTGATGGTGGATATGTGTGGTAATTTCACCGGATATATGACCGATATGACTCGCGTGTTCTACGTAGGCCGTCTCGACGAGACTGCCGCAAAGGCTCATCAACTGTCAATCGACATTCACCACCGCCTGGCAAAGGAGTTCCATGCCGGTTGCGAAGCCAAGCGCATGTATGAAGTGGCTATGGAGATGGTCACAGCTGCCGGAATGGAAGACTACTTCATGGGACACACCCAGAAAGCCGGATTCATCGGGCATGGTGTCGGCATCGAGGTGAACGAGCTGCCTGTGCTTGCCCCTCGCAGCCGCGATGTGCTCGAAGAAGGCAACGTGATAGCCATTGAGCCAAAATTCGTGATTCCTCACGTAGGAGCTGTGGGCATAGAGAACACCTATGTAGTCCGCAACGACCACCTTGAGTGCATCACCAATGCCCCTGAGGAAATCACCGAGTTACTCTATTACTAACCCCTGCGCTACGGTAGCTATTCAGGCTAATGTAGCTATCCGCTCAATGAAGGAATGAAGGACCTGATAAACAAACACCTCAACGACGAAATATTCCACATCGTAGGACGTACTGCCGACGCAATACACCGTGAGTGTTATGTGGTAGGCGGCTATGTGCGCGACATCTTTCTGCGCCGCCCATCTAAGGATATCGACTTCGTGACCGTAGGCAGCGGAATCGAAGTGGCTGAAGCTGTGGCTAAAGCCCTCGGCAAGCGCACTTCGCTCGCCGTATTCCGCAACTTCGGCACTGCCCAGGTGAAAAGCCGTGGTATCGAACTGGAGTTTGTGGGTGCCCGGCGTGAGTCCTACGACCGCAACAGCCGTAAACCTATCGTAGAAGACGGCTCGCTCGACGACGACCAGCGCCGCCGCGACTTCACCATCAATGCTATGGCTATCTGCGTGAACGCCGAACGCTACGGTGAGCTGCTTGACCCCTTCGACGGAATAGGCGACATGGAACGCCGCATCATACGCACTCCTCTCGACCCCGACATCACTTTCAGCGACGACCCGCTCCGAATGATGCGTGCAGTGCGCTTTGCCACTCAGCTCGACTTCGACATATTCCCCGAAACATTTGAGGCTTTGCGACGTAACCGCAAGCGCATAGAGATTATCTCGCGGGAGCGCATCGCCGACGAGCTGATGAAGATTATGGCTGCCAAGCACCCCTCGCGTGGCTTCATGCTGCTCAATAAGTGTGGTCTTCTGCCTATCATCTTCCCCGAGCTTGCTGCCCTGTGTGGGGTGGAGACGGTGAAGGGTCGCGGACACAAGGACAACTTCCTCCACACCATGCAGGTACTTGAGAACGTGGCTGCCAAAAGCGACAAGGTGTGGCTCCGATGGGCTGCTCTGCTTCACGACATCGCCAAGCCCCTCACCAAGCGCTACGATGAAAAAATCGGCTGGACTTTCCACAATCACAACTTCATAGGCGAAAAGATGATTCCACGCATCTTCAAGCGCATGAAGCTTCCCATGAACGAGCACATGAAGTACGTGCAGAAGCTCGTGAGCCTGCATATGCGCCCCATTGCTCTTGTGGAAGAAGAAGTGACCGACTCAGCTGTGCGACGCCTCCTCTTCGATGCCGGCGACGACATCGACGACCTAATGACGCTCTGCGAAGCCGACATCACCTCGAAAAACCAGGAAAAGGTGCGCCGTTTCCTCGACAACTTCGTCCTTGTGCGCCAAAAGCTCGTGGAACTTGAGGAGAAGGACCGCGTGCGCTGTTTCCAGCCGCCTGTCACCGGCGAGGAGATTATGGCTACTTTCGGCATAGAGCCTTGCCGCGAAATCGGCTTGATAAAGGAGGCTATAAAGAATGCCATTCTCGATGGCGTCATTGCCAACGACTATGCCGAAGCCTACCAATATATGCTTTGCGAGGCTGAAAAACTCGGATTGAAGCCTATTGCCGTCAAAAGCACCGACGAGCTGCAAAACGAAGAGTTTGCCGCTGCTTGGCAATCGCCAATCGGCTGGATTGTGGTGAAAGCCTCTCACAACGGTGTGCGCGAGTGCTCATTTAGCGACACCGAGCCTGAACTCAGCACCATGGTGGGGAACAATATCACCGCACATGCCATTAAGGAGCTGAAGGACTATTTTGCCGGCACGCTACGCCACTTCACCGTACGGCTCGACCTGCCCCAGACGACCGAGTTCCGTGCTAAAGCATGGGCTACGCTGCAGCAAATACCCTACGGCAGCACTGTGAGCTACGCCGAAGAAGCCGCAATGATGGGCTGCCCCGACTCGGTTCGCGCCGTGGGCAATGCCAACGGCAAGAATCCTGTGTGCATCATCGTACCCTGCCACCGCGTCATCGCCGCCGACGGCACCCTTGGAGGCTACTCCGCCGGCACCGACCGCAAGCAGTACCTCCTCACCCTCGAGCAACACCCCCACCGCTAACCGGTGCTAAGCATACACAATGCAGGAAATATCAAGTACACTAATAATCTCAAAGTGATACCTCATAATGCAAGTGGCGAAACCGCCGTTTCGGAAACAGCGGTTTCGCCACTTGTGCCATTTTATATAACAGACAGAATCCCAGTAGGTTACCAGCGGTCGGTGTGGATATTTGTGGGGTCCCACTTATCCTTGGGGGTAACTTCGCCGGCGGGGTAGCCGATGGGAATGATGTTGAGCGGAATGATGTGCTCAGGAAGTCCGAGAAGCTCGCGGCACGTCTGTTTGCGCTCGGCACTCGGATAGATTCCGGTCCACACTGCGCCAAGTCCTTGGGCTGTGGCTGCAATAAGCAAGTTTTCGGTAGCTGCCGAAGCGTCTTGAATCCAGAAGTCGCGACCTTCGCCCTCAATGGCTTTGGTCATATCACCGCACACCACAATTGCCAACTGAGCCTTGGCTGCCATTCGGGCATTACGCAGCGTGTCGGCGATAGCTTCAAGCACCTTGCGGTCTTTCACCACAACAAACGCCCACGGGCGACAATCGCGAGCCGTAGGAGCAGCCATGGCGGCACGAAGCAAAGTCTCCACTTTCTCCTCCTCCACAGGTTGGTCGGAGTATGCACGCACACTCGTGCGCTGGGCAATCGCTGTGAGAGCCGGCATTTCTCCAGTTTCCTCCGGCTGTATCGCAGCAGTATTCTGCTTGGCAAGATACAGTTCTACGGCGAGAATCACCACCGCCAAAGCAAGAACAATGTTAAGAATTTTAGATGTCATAGTCATTCAATATTATAATAAAAAAAGCATAACCTCACCCGTAACCAGTAACCCGTAACCCGTAACCTCTTACCTCTCACCTCTCACCCCTTACCCCTCACCTCTTACCTCTTACCTCTCACCTCTCACCTCTCACCCCTTACCCCTCACCTCTTACCTCTCACCCTCGCTCTGCGCAAACTTCATCAGCGACCCCGTGGGACACACAAAACGGCAATATGGGCGCGGCACAAACACTGCCAGCACCAAAAATGCGCATGCCATCACTATCACCACCGGCGACGCCTGATCTAACATAAACGCGCTGAACGCCTCATAATCCATAAGGTCGAATCCGGCTCCCACTGCCATCACCAGCAGCAACGCAATCCACAGAGCCTCGCGAAAGCCATTAAGCCACTTCAGCACACCGGGCGAAGGCTGCCACTTGTGCTTCTTCACCGCCCCGGCAAGCTCTTGAAGCGACCCGAGCGGACACACATGGTTGCAATAGTGACCCGGCTTGCCGAAGAACGGCATCACAAACCCTATGAGCAACAGCACCGCCGGAATTATTCCCGTGGTGAGGTCAAGTCCGTTTGAAATAGCATTGACAATGAGCGACATCGATATAAAACTGTGGCTCCACAAGCCTATCACTGCCACATTCACAGCAAGCTGCACCAATCGAGCCACACGGCTGTGGAAAAACATCGGCAACATCACACTGCACACAATCACAAGCAGCGTGATTATCAGCTTCCACGAGAATACGCCCTCCAATGGCGATGGTTGCGATTTCACATAGTGTGAAATCGTGAGTCGCACGGTCTTTATCGCTGCAGTAGAAGTGTAGGTAGCACCACTCACGGCATCTACATCGACATTCACAGCCTCATTCAGCGTCAGACCATTCCAACGGTCAAACAGCCCCGACTCCACCACCGAGCGCATAAACCGCGGACTCTCGTCGTTGTCAAGCGGAGTTACGCTTACAATGCGGCCATTGGCAATGGAAATCTCCACCGGCGTGGTTCCGGCATAGCCTATCACCTTATCAGCAATGCCAATCGACGAAATCACCACAGTGTCAGCAGCAAGCATCTCCGATGCCACATCAGCCACATCAGCCTCCGCGCCACTACCTGCCAGCGCAACCATATCACGATTGCCGATAGAATATCCGCAAACCTTGCCATTCTTATTGACAGCCACCGCCGTAAGCAGCAGCAAGCACGTCAGCAAGTGCAAAATATGAGTTAATATCTGCCTATATCTCATATCTGATTTTTCTTTTGTGTCATTTAATCTTAATAGTAGTCAATTCTTAATCAAATGTATGCTAAATCAATACAAAGTTAGCAATTTTTTTCTCATCAAATTACATCATATCTGATATAAAATCATATCGAATTAACAATTTTATATACGTTCTAATATAAAAATGCAATCCACAAATCGTCCTCTCTTATTACCTGCAAATCACCCTAATTCCAAAATACCGTCAGTTTCACCGCACTTTTTCAAACGTATATACTACTAAAAATCAATATATTACAAATTTCCATTCCAAAAAAGCGGTAAAACTGCCGGTTTTTGGAATGGAAATTAGGTATTTGGCTGTTATTCGCGTTCAGAGAATTATCCCACTATCACCTTTGCGGTGGTAGTGCCAAGTTTCACGAAGTAGATACCCGGTGCAAGCGGAATGGCTGTGCGACTGCCCTCGGTTACGCTAATCTGCTTAACCAATGCGCCTGCGACACTGTAGATTGCTGCCGTGCCATTCTCCGACGGCTCTATCACTATCGCCTCACCGTCGGCATAGATGCCTGCGCGGTGTGCGTTGTCTGCCACATTCTCAATGCCCGTAATCACAGCATTAAAGGGCACTTCATCTCCGCCACCTGCAAATTTCGCTGCCGGAACGTAGCCTCGGAATGCGTCGATCGGTGCGTTTTCGGTGAGGCGAATGAACTTCGTGCCGTCGGCACTCAGCACATAGTCGCCTGCACTTGCACTGGCTGCGGTGAATGTTCCGGCGAGATATGTTCCGGCAGTGGCAGCACCCGTGATGCCGCCATTGTAGGCATAGTCATCAATCACAAATCCGCCCTCATTATAGAGCACGAACGGCTCTCCGGCAGCAGCCACTTCTATTTCATCACCGCTCGCTGCGCCATCGGCATATCCACCCACCGTGAACATCTTGCAGCCTTCGGGAAGCATCGACTGCCTCAACTCGAATGGCAGGCACATCACTTGCCATGTGTCGGCATCAGCGTTCTCGTAGTGAACGGCATAGGAATGGAACGAACCTGGATAGACGAAATCCATCTTATCGTAGAGATAGAGGCGGCTTGCAACACCATTTTTCGATACAAGGTTTGCCTTGGCAGCAATCAGCATCTGACTTATAGCCGCACCATCGGCAGCAATGAGCACATTGTTATCGAGCGGAACCGCCGACAGAGTGAAGTCAACATAAAGTCGGTCGGGGGCTGCAATGCTTCGTTCGCCCGTAAGATCGTAGTGCGAGTAGCGGCTGTTTGCCGAAGTCACAGGATAGGGATTGGGCGATGCCGTAGGATAGTAATATCCCCACTTCATGTCGCCCTCGTTGCTGTTGCCGTTAATGTAGTATGCACTCCAGCCACCAAGCTCGCTGAATCGCTTGTATTCCGAATCGGCAGTCAGGAAATCTGACGGATTATAGAAAAACAGTCTCCAATCGTGGCTGTCGTCAGAAAACTCAACATACGACAGCTTATAGGTCGTTTCATCTTCAGTATGTCCAGAGCAGGCATTAGTGTAAACCTGAAGTGTAACATCATCAAAGAGGTAGAAATCTACCAGAGAATTGCCTATTTCATTGTAGCTTTTATATTCTTGTGTTCCCAAAATTCCGCCAATGTAAACTTCCTTATTACTATCACTAAAATACTCATAATCCACAGTGGGCAGTATTGTGCAATAACGCGCCGCAAATTGAGTAGATGGGTAATACAAATATAGATCATCGGTGAATCCGTTTGCGCCGACTAATCCTCCCATAAAGCATGGCTCTTTATAGCTTGAATTCACTCTGAAATCACACATCACCGTAGAGTGGGTGATGTTACTATATGCCGACACACCTACTAAGCCTCCTGCAATCTTAGATGCTTCAATAAGGCTGTTCTGTATGGTGCAACCATATATGGTAAGATTTGGAGCATCGAGCGATTTTGCATTTGTAGCCACAAGTCCGGCAATTCCTCCGGCAACAGCATTGTCACTTGCAATAATGCTACAAGCAAGCACGTTTATACACGACAGCGGAGTATGAGCAGCTGTACTCGATGTAGTAAAAGATCCGGTGGCGATTCCGGCACAGCATATACCGGAGGCTGTGATATGCACATTAGAGAAGTTGATATTGCTCAGCGTAGCTTCGTCCTCCATCTTGGCAATGAAGCCCACGCATCCGTCACCATCGAGGGCATAGTTTATGTTGCGTACACTGTATCCGCCTCCATCGTAGTGCCCCTTGAAGCTCTTTGTGGTATAGGTTTTCGTTGCAGCGTCATAGTATAGTCCAAGCGGAGAAAATTCCTTTCCTGCAAAATCGAGGTCGCACACCTGCTTGAAATATAGCCCGCTGAAGTTGGTTTCAGAGTCCTTCAGTCCATTATTAAGCGCATTGAATATCTCCACGCTGCACACAATGTAAGGATTTGCCTCCGTACCGTCGCCCTGCACTTCTTCAAGCGCAAAACCGCGGCTTACTCCACCCCACTTGAATGGCAATGGATATTTTGTGTCCATATCGACACCCCACTGCATACTCCAGCAATCTGAAAAACTGTCGATAGTAGTTTGCGACTGTAATTCTTCGAGCGATGCTCTCAATGCATCGCCCCCCGCAGGTGCACCTAATGTTGCTGACGTAAGCAGGAAGCGAGTAGTATTTGAAATTCCTCCAGCGAAGCCACACAATGCGTAGGAATTAGTGTCCTTACATATTGAGCCATCATAATAGAGCTTCGAGGCTTTCACATTTCCTACATTCAGACCACCCTCCAACGTCATCGCGATACCAGATATTCCGCCACAGTATCCATTAACAGTCTGCTTGCTCGTCACGATATTCATGTCGGGCACATCAATCTGACCATAGTTTGCGCAGTTTCGCGCTCTAAAGGCATAGCCTGCAACACCACCCATATAAGCAACATCTATATCGACCCTCTCGTCTTTGCAATACACACGTCCAAAATTACCTGAATATTCTACTGTGTTGCAATTGCCAACGACTCCTCCGAGCTTCATATTTTGATAATGGCTTTGCACGCTGGCATAGTTGCGGCAGTGGCTCACTACACCAGCCTTTCCGGCTATTCCACCAACATTCTCGCAGTTGTATCCTACGATAGTGCAAGGCTTGCCATTGGCATCAGAGCCATAGGTTACGCAATTAACCACGTTTGTCCGACACTCTCCCACAATTCCACCAATGCAATAACCGCTGTAGTAATCTCCGGGGATAGTATTAACCGCTGCCGTGCAGTTTGTAATGGCTGAGTAGCTATATCCTGCTATTCCACCAACATATTCAGGACTTGTGTTTGACATAACCCGGTCATCTCCCATCAAAAGGCCGGAAAAGTGGCAGTCTGAAATATCTTGGTGGCTGTTATGATAGCCCACTATACCGCCTAAGTATGGGTGATTGTAATTACCATTTATTTCGCCTTCAAACGAGCACCCAGTCACTTTGGCATTGTCTGTAGTGTATCCAACTATGCCACCAATATACAAAGAGTGGTCGTTATCGCCATTCACATCGATATATGAATCTTTGACATGCACATTTTTCACCACGCCATTGCCTTTCACCGTGCCGAAAAGCCCTACATATCCTGAATATACCGGATACCAATAATTGTAATTGATGAACATACCGCTGATGGTGTGACCGCGACCATCAAACGTGCCGAGGAACTTTCCATCCTTGAAAGTGCCCCAACTGCCTATTACCTGCCAACGCTTTGCGCCTGTTTGGCCGGCCAAAAGATTGTCATTTAGCACAATGTCGTTTTCAAGGGCAATGTATTTTCCCTCATAATAATCGTAGCACCAGTACACCATATATGAAAAATTGGCAAGTTGCTGTGCCGTAGATATGATATAGGGATTTTCACTTGAGCCATCTCCTCGTTCAAACACCTGGGTTGGAACCGATGAAGGAACATACCAATCTTCAGCCGCACGAAGCGGCATAGTGGCGATCAACATTATCAAAATTGCAGCAATCAATTTACTAAGTCTTGATTTCATATTCTATTCAAATAATAGTTAATAATTATGGCTCAAATTTATTAAATATTCACCTAATTTCCAAAAAATCCATGCACTTTTTACCAATGCCGAAAAATGAACAGGCGTCATCTGAAAAGAGCGGTCAGGAATTTTTGCGGTAGCTCACGATTGCCCAAGTACCTACTACCACGGCATAGGCTGAGAGGGCGAAGAAGTTGGGCAGAAGGTCGGTAAAGGAGCTGCCTTTGAGGTAGAGCACACGCATTGCCTCGATGAAGTAGCGCAGCGGATTCACCGTAGTGATTATCTGCGCCCACCGCGGCATACTCGCCACAGGCGTGAGTAGTCCGCTAAGCAGAATGAATATCACAAGGAAGAAAAACATCACCAGTGCAGCCTGCTGCATAGTGTCGGAATAATTCGATACTATCAGTCCGAAGCTCGACACCACGAGGATAAACACCGTGGCAAAAAGGAAAATCAGCCCTATGCTGCCTGCCGGCACCATTCCGTATATGCCGCGTGCAAGCAGCATAGCATAGCCCAGAATCACAAGCCCCACAATCCAGTAGGGAATCAGCTTGGAGAAGATAAACTCCAGTCGCCCCACGGGCGTAACGTTGATTTGCTCTATCGTTCCCTTCTCCTTCTCTCCCACAATGTTGAGCGCAGGCAGGAATCCCACTATCAGAATCATAAGCATCGCCATCAGCCCGGGCACCATGAAAGCCTTGTAGTCGAGCTCGGCATTATAAAGGTAGCGTGGCGACACATCGAGCTTTGCAAGACGTACCGACGAAGCATCAAGCCCCATCTCCTCGCGAAGCTGCGCCGAATAGTCGGCAACAATCTGCGCCAGATAGGAACTGCCAAGACCTGCCTTCACTCCATTCACCGCATTAGCCGAAATCATCACCCTGCTCACGCCCTCGCGCATCAGATTACGCTCAAAGTCAGGCTCAATCTCGATGATGAAGTCGGCATCACCGGCTTCAACGCGGTGCAAAGCACTGTCGTAGGAGGGAGAGTAGTCGGCGAGGTGGAAATAAGCCGATGCCGAAAGATTGTGCACCAGCCGCTCCGACAAGCTGCTGTGGTCGTTATCCACAACGCTTATTTTCAAGTTCTTCACCTCCTGTGTGGCAGCCTTAGGCATCACATTTATCATACCTAACGGCAGCATAACAAACACAATGGGCAGAATCACATTACGCGCCATCTGCTTGAACTCCTTCTCTATAAGAAAACGTATCACCATAATCTTGATATAAAAATTTATTATGACTTTAGAGCCGCGTCTTGAACAGTTTCCACGACACACCGAGCAGCACCACTGCATCGAGTGCGAGTATTCCCACTTGCTGCATCACATATTTCACCTCAACGCCCTGAATCATCATGCGCCGCGCAATATCCACATACCACCGCGCCGGGAACACTGCCGATGCTCGCTGAAGTGCCTCGGGCATACTCTCAATGGGGAATGCAAGCCCCGACAGATACACCGTGGGCACAATGAGCAGCAGCGAGAGCAGCATTGCCGCGAGCTGTGTCCTGACCAGCGTGGAAATCAGAAGTCCCAGCAGCAGCGCCACAAGTGCATAGAGCATCGTTATCGCCACAAATGCCACAAGACTTCCGGCAATGGGAATGTGGAGCAATACGGTAGCGAGAATGAGGATTGTGGCGAGGTTGGTGCACGAAATCACGAAATAAGGCACCAGTTTTGCCAGCACTATCACTATGGGCGGCAGCGGCGATGCAAGCAGCACCTCCATAGTGCCCATTTCCTTCTCCTTGACAATGGCAATACTCGTCATCATTGCGCAGATAAGCATCAGTATCAGTCCGATAACGCCTGGCACAAAGTTGTATTCAGCCTTGCTCTGCGGATTGTAGAGCATTCTTATCACCGGCTCTATCTGCAACTCCTGCTGCACACCCATCTTCTCGGCATGCTCCTGAGCGAAAGCCACAAGTACATTCTGCGCATAGCCCACGCGCACCGATGCCTGGTTAGGCTCAGAGCCGTCGGCAAGCAACTGAACCTGTGCAGTGCCTGAGTGACGCATCTCCTCGCCGAAATTGTCGCTGAATGCCACCATCAGGTCGATTTTGTTCTCTAAAAACAGCTTCTGCGCCTCATCGGCATTGGCAACCTCAGTCACCACACGGAAATAGGCATTGTTGGCAAAATGCTCGCGTATTTGGGTGGTTATCTCATCGTGCGAGGTATCGAGAATCGCCACACGGGTGTTTTTCACCTCGTTGGTGATGGCGTAGCCAAAGAGGATAATCATCACCACAGGCATCACAAGCAGAATGAGCATAGTGCGCTTGTCGCGGAAAATATGATAGAACTCCTTGCGGACAAATGATAGGAATCGCTTCATTT
>ERZ1032130.200-NODE-200-length-17488-cov-5.945219_pt1 | contig 17488 bp, 17 predicted proteins | sample MGYA00517879_ERZ1032130 | MGnify/ENA primary metagenome ERZ1032130 (study PRJEB33719, sample SAMN04262597) | wastewater metagenome | biome: rural village; feature: animal feces; material: feces | host: Bos taurus | place: El Salvador | collected 2012-01-31 ...
AAATTAGATGCTTTTATGGAAAAAATGGAGGCATACGGGGATTTTATCGCAGAAAAATATAGAGATTCTGAAAAAGTTCCAATGATGTTTGCGGTGGCAGATGGAAATCATTCTCTGGCAACGGCCAAAGCATGCTTCGAGGACATTAAGTTAAAAAATCCGGAAGAGGATTTACTCGATCATCCGGCACGTTTTGCACTGGTTGAATTGGTAAATATTCATGACGAAGCCCAGAAGTTTGAGCCGATTCATCGTATTGTGAAAAATGTGGATGTTCAGGCACTGCTTGGGGCGCTGCTTTTGGACTCCTGTGCAGAAGAAGGATATCCGGTAAAATGGTACAGCGGAGAAAAACATGGAGTGGTGTATCTTGATCCGGAAAAAGGTCAGCTGCCCATCGGAATTTTACAGAATTTTCTTGATGAATATTTATCCGTACATTTGGGATCTATTGACTACATTCACGGAGAGGATGTATTGCAGAGTCTGGCTAAGGAAGCAAATACTGTCGGATTTGCACTGCCTGCAATTGATAAAAATAAATTTTTTAAAGGAATCATTGAAGATGGCGTATTCCCAAGAAAAACCTTCTCTACCGGACACGCCCAGGAAAAAAGATATTATCTGGAAGCAAGAAAAATTGTACTTGAATAAAAGCGTTAAATCCCTTGAATTTCAAGGGATTTTTGTTTATAATAATGTTCTGTGCATACTTACTTGAATATTTATACATAAAGTCATGAATATTCAAAGAAATATACATTGTTTGAAATAACAAAGGAATAAAAAGGAGAAGTGAGTTATGAAAAAGAAATTATTATCACTCGTATTAGTTGCGGCTATGGCACTTTCCGTAGTTGCATGTGGGGCAAAAGAAGAAGCTCCAGCTGAAGCACCGGTAACAGCAAAAGTAATTGATATTGAACTGACTGCTGAGGAATATGCATATGGTGTTGATAAAAATCAGCCGGAATTATTAGAAGAAGTAAATGCATTTATTGCACAGATTAAAGAAGATGGTACATTTGATGAAATCTGTGAACATTATTTCGGTGATGGTACACCGGTTGCTGTAGAATCCGCAGCAGAAGATGCAGCCAAAGATCAGTTAGTTGTTGCTACAAACGCAGAATTTGCACCATTCGAATATATGGAAGGTGATAAATACTACGGAATCGATATGGAAATTGCAAAAGCACTTGCTGATTACTTGGGAAAAGAACTGGTTATCGTAAACATGAGCTTCGACGCTGTTTGCTTATCTGTAGGACAGAGCAAATGCGATATCGCTATGGCAGGTCTTACAATCACAGAAGAACGTAAAGAAGTTGTAAACTTCTCTGAATCTTACTACAATGCAGCACAGAAAATTGTTGTTCCATCTAACAACACAGAATTTGATGAATGTGCTGCAGCTGATGATGTAGCAGCAATCTTAAATGAAAAAGATGATACTACAAAAATCGGTTTCCAGGCCGGCACAACAGGACAGTTCTACACAGAAGGTGATGCTGACTGGGGATTTGACGGATATGCAGTAGAAGCGGTTGGTTATGACAATGGTTCCTTAGCAGTACAGGATATGTTAAATGGAAACCTTGATTATGTAATTATCGATGCTGCACCGGCAGTAGCTATTACAACAGCAATCAATGAAATGATCGCGCAGTAATTTTACGTAAAGCAGGGAGAAATTAATGGGAAGCTTTGATGTAAAGATTGCAAAGTTTATGGAAATCTTCATTGAACAGCAGGGATATACAAGAGTTATTGAAGGTTTACAGAATACATTGTTAATCGCGGTAACAGGTCTGGTTTTGGGAATTTTAATTGGTACTTTGATCGCAACAGTACGTGTTCTTCCAAAATACAAACTTTTACCACGTATTTTAAATGGAATCTGCAGCTTCTATGTTGGATTGTTCCGTGGAACTCCAATTGTAGTTCAGTTGTTGATTTTCTATTATGTATTACTTCCGCTTATGGGAGTAAAAATGGGCGGCGTACAGGTTTCCATGCTGGTATTTGGTCTGAACAGTGCGGCATATATTTCAGAAATTATGAGAAGCGGGATTCTTTCCGTTGACAGAGGACAGATGGAAGCTGGCCGTGCAGTTGGATTAAGCTTTGGAACAACAATGATGAAAATCGTGATTCCACAGGCTGTGAAAAACATTTTACCTACATTAGGTAACGAATTTATTGCACTTGTCAAAGAAACATCTGTAGTCAGCTTTGTAGGTGCGGCGGATCTTTATGTAGCATTCCGTTACATTGGATCTAACAGCTATGAATTTATGGTTCCATACATTGTAATGGCATTGATTTATATCGTACTGGTGCTGTTGATCAGTTTTGGAATTAAAATTATGGAAAGGAGCCTGAGAAAGAGTGATCGACGTAATTAATCTGAAAAAAGATTTTGATGGTGTGAACGTATTAAACGGCATCAATGTGAAAATCAATAAAGGCGATATCGTCTGCGTCATTGGGCCTTCAGGTTCCGGTAAAAGTACCTTTCTTCGTTGTCTGAACTGTATGGAAGATCCAAGCAGCGGTCAGATTATCTTTAATGGAGTAGATATTGCTGATATGAGTGTTGATATCAACATTCACAGAAGAAAAATGGGAATGGTATTCCAGCATTTTAATCTGTTTAACAATAAAACTGTGATTGAAAATATCATGCTTGCTCCGGTACATACCAGATGGCAGGAACAGAAAAAACTGAAAAAATCAGAAAGAACCATGACAAAAGCGCAGATTACTGCCCAGGCAAAGGAAGAAGCAATGGCTCTTCTTAGACGTATTGGTCTGGAGGATAAGGCAGATGTTTATCCATCAACACTTTCCGGCGGACAGAAACAGCGTGTGGCCATTGTTCGGGCTCTTGCAATGAATCCGGATGTTGTGCTTTTTGATGAACCAACATCGGCACTTGACCCGGAAATGGTTGGAGAAGTTCTGGATTTAATGAAATCTCTGGCAAAAGAAGGTCTTACCATGGTAATCGTAACTCATGAAATGGGGTTTGCAAGAGAAGTTGCAAATCGCGTAATTTTCATCGATGAAGGTATTATTCAGGAAGAAAACGAACCAAAGGAATTTTTTGAAAATCCGAAAAATGAAAGATTGCAGGTATTTTTAAGTAAAGTATTATAAACAAAAGAGCACATCGTGATGATGTGCTCTTTTGTTTTTGAGACGGTCATGGTAAAATAAGAAAAACTGTTTAAAGGAAAGCTGAATGAACGAAAAATTACTGGAAAGACTTCGTCCGATTACGGAGGAAGAACGAAGAATTTTGGAAGAACAAAAGGAAATCCAAAAGGATATCTATACAGCAACAGAAGAATTTACCATTGATGGTCGTAAAATGCTGGAAAAAGGGCGAGTGATTGATATTCGTACGCACACCCGCTTTGTTTCATTTCCAAAACACAGTCATAATTTTATAGAGATTCTATATATGTGTGAAGGACATACTTTGCATAAAATTGATGGAATGACAGAAATTGAGCTGAAAGCTGGAGAGCTCCTTTTTCTGAATCAGCTGTCCTTTCATGAAATTGGAGAAGCTGGTGCAGGTGATATCGGGATTAATTTTATTGTGCTTCCACAGTTTTTTGATCAGGTATTGCCTTTGCTCCCAAGGAATGATGAATTGGCAGAATTTGTAATGCAGGGGATGAATCAGAAAGGAATTGGAAAAAATTATCTGCATTATCAGGTGTCAGATGTGCTTCCTGTACAGAACCTGATAGAAAATATGGTGTGGAATCTGCTGTACCGCCCACAGAATCACAGACAGATGAATCAGATGATAACAGCAACTTTATTTATGCAATTATCTTTGCATACAGATAAGCTGGCAAAATATGATACAGATGTATATCAGGATGTATTTGCCCCGGAAATTTTAAAATATATTGAGGAAGCGTACCAATCTGCAACTTTAGAGGAACTTGCGGGAGAAATGAATGTTGCATTGTCAACAGCAAGTAAGATTGTGAAAAAAAGCATAGGTATGACATTTAAAGAACTTCTGCAGCGTAAGAGATTAATGCAGGCAGCGAATCTGTTGGAACACACCAATTTACCCATTACGGAGATTATCCAGCGTGTAGGTTATGACAATACCAGCTACTTTCATCGTATTTTTAGAGAGACTTATCAAATGAGCCCAAGAGAATATAGAAATTGGAAAATAAGGACGTAAACTTAGTGGAGTTACGTCCTTGTTTTATGTTCTGCGTTTGTTTATAATACATTTACAAAGAACATGAGGGTAATAAGCAACAAAATTAGGAGGTAGTAAACATGTATGATGTAAAGAAAGCTTATGAATTGGCAAAAGAAGTATATGCAATGTACGGCGTAGACACAGATGCAGCCATTGCGAAATGTAAGGAAATTCCTGTTGCATTACACTGCTGGCAGGGGGATGACGTAATCGGTTTTGACAATGATGGTGGTTTGACAGGGGGAATTCAGACTACAGGAAATTATCCGGGCCGTGCAAGAACTCCGGAAGAATTAATGGCGGATATGGACAAAGCCATGAGCTTAATGCCGGGTACGAAAAAGATCAATGTTCATGCATGCTATGCAATTTTTGAAAATGGAGAGTTTGCAGACCGCAACAAACTGGAACCAAAGCACTTCCAGAAATGGGTGGATTTTGCAAAGGAAAGAGGATTGGGACTTGACTTCAATCCGACATTCTTCTCTCATCCAAAGGTAAAAGACGGTCTGACACTTTCAAGCCCTGATGAAGAAACAAGAAAATTCTGGATCGAACATGGGAAAGCATGTATCCGTATTTCTACATATTTTGCAGAACAGACAGGCATTCCGTGCGTTATGAACATCTGGACAGGCGACGGATTTAAGGATATTCCTGCTGACCGTATGGGACCAAGAATGCGTTATAAAGAATCCATCGATGAAATTCTTTCTGAACCATATGATTTCAATAAGGTAAAACCATGTGTGGAATCTAAAGTATTCGGTATTGGTGTGGAAGCTTATACCTGCGGTTCCGGCGAATTCGCATTAAGCTATGCAGCGGCAAACAGCGATAAATGCTTACCTTTGATGGACAATGGACATTATCATCCAACAGAAGTTGTTTCTGATAAGATTCCTGCATTACTTTGTTTCTTCCCGGAATTGGCTCTTCATGTAACACGCGGCATCCGTTGGGATTCTGACCATGTTGTTTTATTAGATGACGAAACAAAAGAAATCGCTCAGGAAATCGTAAGATGTAATGCTCTTGGCAGAGTTTATATTGCTTTAGATTACTTTGATGCTGCGATCAACCGTGTATCTGCATGGGTAACAGGTTTCAGAAGCATGCAGAAAGCGCTGCTGAATGCACTTTGTACTCCAAGCGAGATGTTAAGAGAATTACAGGATACAAACCAGTTCTCAAGAAAAATGGTTGCGATGGAAGACTGTAAGATGCTTCCAATCGGAGCTGTATGGGCAGAATACTGCAGACAGTGCGGCGTTGCAGCTGACAATTACTATGATGAAATTGAAAGCTATGAAAAAGAAGTTCTTTTAAAGAGAGTTTAAATTTTACTGATAATAACTGCGGTATTCACTTGGTGTCATGTTAACTGTCCGCTCAAAGGCTCTGATGAATGTAAGAGAATTTTTAAATCCTACCTGAGTCGCAATGGTATTTACTGACAGCTTTGAATAGGCCAATAATTCTTTGGCATTTTTGATTCGATAGTCTGTTAAATATTGATGAATAGTTTGTCCTTGCTGGTTTTTGAAAATTTTGCAAAAGTAATATTTGGAAAACCCAATTTCACTGCATATGGATTCCACGTCAATGGGCTCTTTATAATGATCCTGAATATAACGGATCGCCAGATTGACGTGAGTTTCCTGGGCAGGGGTCATTTTTTTGATGGAATTAACGTTCGCATTTAAATCATAGATGGATGTGAAAATTTTATGTAGCAGCATAGAAACATTCATATATTTCCCTGTTTCATCATAACAGGATTTTTCACCGGACAGAAGATCGTAAATGTCCATAAAGTCATCCAGAATGCTGGTAAAAGGATTATCGATGATCATATTGTTTTTCGTGCGGACATGGTTATAGAAGTATTTTACATGGGAGCCGCTGATAATAAAATAGTAGTAGTGCCACTCTTTGGAAACGGTAGTGAAAACAAGCGGTGTATTACAGGCAGTGGCTACAATGGTATTTTGCTGAACAAAATAAGTATTTTGTGATTTTGTAAAACGGGCAGTTCCATCGATGGAATAGAGCAGCAGATAATCATTGTAGGCAGGCTTTTGCCCGAAAACCAGCTTGTGCTCACTGGTATAAGCGAATTCTTTGATGTAAAACGGAAAAGCTTCTGCAATGTGACTCTTTTTCGTGGTTTCACGAGTGGAATATGCAGGAAAAGAACGGTTTGGTGTGCGCATGTAAATACCCCCAAAAGTAAAATGTTCAATTTGTGCAAATTGACTAATGACATTATATCATTTTATCGATAAAATGACAAATAGATTAAAATAACAATTTTTTTATAGCTGAAAAGCAAGAAATGATATTGCTTATTATATAAAAAAATACAATACTTGATACTAAGAGAGAAACGAAACATTAAAAATTTTAGGGAGAAAGGGGAACACAAGATGAATGATTATATCTTGGAGCTGAAAGACGTCGTTAAAACTTTCGGCGGTGTTACTGCATTAGGCGGTGTACACTTTCAGTTAAAAAGAGGTGAAATTCATGCCCTCATGGGAGAGAATGGTGCCGGTAAGTCTACATTCATTAAGGTTATCACCGGAGTTCATCAGCCGGACAGCGGGCTCATGCTTCTCGAAGGTGAAAAGGTTACACCACGTAACACAGAAGATTCTGAGAAGTTAGGTATCGCTGCTATTTATCAGCACGTTACAGCTTTCCCAGACTTAACAGTAACAGAAAATATTTTCATGGGACAGGAAATCAAAAATAAATTTGGTTTCTATAACTGGCCTGAAATGACAAAACGTGCGAAAGAACTGATTGCACCATTAAGTAAAAACATTGATGTTAACAAGCCAATGAGTGCTCTTTCTGTTGCGCAGCAGCAGCTGGTGGAAATCGCAAAGGCATTATCCCGCGATGCAAGAATCCTGATCATGGACGAACCAACAGCTTCCCTTTCTAAAAAAGAATGCGAAGAATTATATCAGATCGCTGAAAGATTAAGAGACGAGGGCGTATCTATCATTTTGATCACTCACAGATTTGAGGATATGTACCGTCTTGCAACACGTGTAACTGTATTTCGTGATTCCCAGTATGTAGGAGCTTGGGATGTTGATGGTATCTCTAATGAAGAACTCATCAAACACATGGTAGGTCGTGAATTGACAGCCATGTACCCAAAGAAAACAGCTACCATCGGAGAAGTTGTATTTAAAGTTAACAATATTTCAAAAGAAGGTTTATTTAAAAATGTATCCTTTGATGTACGCAAAGGTGAAATCCTTGCGCTGACAGGTCTTGTTGGTGCCGGACGTACAGAAGTTTGCCAGAACTTATTTGGTGTTTTAAATCCGGATGAAGGTTACTTTGAATTAGAAGGAAAGAAAATTGACATTAAAAATCCAGGTGTTGCATTAAAAGCAGGTATCGGTCTTCTTCCGGAAGATAGGCAGATTCAGGGACTTGTGAATGAACTTCCTATTTATCAGAACGTATCTTCTGCAAACATGGACAAGTTCATTAAAGGCGGTGCATTAAATGAACAGGCAGAAATCGAAACAGCTATTGAACTCTGCCAGAAGATTCAGTTAAAAGCCAGTGATATTTCTGCTCCACCATCTTCACTTTCAGGTGGTAACCAGCAGAAGGTAGTATTCGCAAAACTTCTGAACCGAGACCTTAAGTTACTCATCCTTGATGAACCAACCAAAGGTATCGACGTAGGTGCGAAATATTCTATTTATGAAATTATGAACGAACTTGCTACAAACGGATATGCAATCATCATGGTATCTTCTGAAATGCCGGAAGTCCTTGGTATGGCTGACCGAGTAGTTGTTATGAGAAACGGACGTGTATCCGGAATCATGGATAATAAAGAACTTACTCAGGAAATGATTCTTGAACACTCCTTAAAATCTGCAGAAGGAGGAGAAGCTTAAAGATGAACAGCAATAAATCTTTTGTAAAGAAAATTACTGAGAGCAGAAACTTTGGTCTTTGTTTAGTACTTGTAGTTCTCCTCGTTATGGCGAAAATTTTAACACCATCTATGTATTCCTTTAACTCTATCGTAAGTATGTTACAGAACAATGCGGTATACGGAATCCTTGCAATCGCAGAAATGATGGTTATTTTAACAGGCGGTATCGATATTTCCATCGGTTCCATCCTTTCTTTCGTAGGTATCGTTTGTACACGTTTGATGGCTGAAAACACAGGTATTCCAGCAGTAACGTGGGTAGCATTATCCATGGTGATTGGTGGATGCTGTGGTGCATTCAACGGTCTTATCGTTGGTTACTTCAAGATGGTTCCAATGATCGCTACCCTTGGTACAATGTATATCTTCAGAGGTCTTGCATTCCTCGTATCCGGTGGACAGTGGTGGTTCCCACATCAGTTCACACAAGGATATCAGAACTTTGCAACCATGAGAATCGCAGGTGTTCCTACAATTCTCTTCTTTGTATTGGTTATTTTCATCATTGCGTATGTTTTCCTTGAATACACAGCACCAGGACGTCGTATTTACGCCATTGGTACAAGTAAAGCATCCTCAAAAGTTGCCGGTATCAAAGAAAACAAAGTTACATTCTATGCAATGGTTATCTGTGGTGTATTAGCAGGTCTTTCCGGTATGCTTTATACTGCAAACTATGCAACAGGCAGTTATGGTATCGGTGAAGGATATGAAATGACCGCGATTTCTATTTGTATCCTCGGTGGTGTAAGTATCAACGGCGGTAAAGGTAAAGTTGACGGTGTATTCCTCGGCTTCCTTGCTATGTCAATTATTACATACTTCATCAGCTTACTTCCGGGCTTAAGTGTATGGTCCGATGCTCTTCAGGGTGCAATCATTATTGCAGCGGTAGTAATGAACCTCTACACAGAACGTTCAGCAGCTAAGAGAGCACTGAAAGAAAGGGGTGCATTAATCTAATGAGTGAAAATAAGACAAATGTACCTGTAAGAGACTTAACAATCAAACAGGGCTTCAAATTATCTAAATTTTTAGTATCTTGGGAAATGGTTCTTGTTTACATCTTACTTCTTATCAACGTAGTACTGATGGCAATGAAGCCAAATCTCTACTTTGCAGCTGGCACAGTTCAGTCGATCATTCAGGCTGGTATGGATGTATGTCCACTGGTTCTTGGTATGATCCTGATTCTGATGATCGGCGATATCGATGTATCTGCAGCTTCTACAATGATCTTTGCTTCTATGGCAACTGGTCTTTGCATGGATGCCGGAATGCCTATGATCGCAGCGGTTCTCATGGCTATCATCGCTGGTGTGGCTTGTGGTGCATTCAATGGTTTCTTCGTATCTTATATGGGAATGCCAGCGGTTATCACAACAATTTCTACACAGATGTTATTCCGTGGTATCGTTAAGATTGTTCTTGACGTAAATGTACTGAAGAACTTCCCGGCATTCTACACAGTCATCGGTTGGAGAAACATTGGACCTATCCCGGTAGCGATGGCACTTTTCCTTGTTATGGCAGTTGGATTCTGGTTCCTTCTTCAGAAATCAAAATTCGGTCGTACGCTGTACCTGATTGGTAACAACCCGACATGTGCACAGTACTCCGGTATCAATGTTAAATTAACAAAACTCATTGTATTCATGATCATGGGTGCCATGAGTGGTGTGGCTTCTATCTTCTTCGTAGGACGTATGGGTGGTTCCGTATCTTCTACAATGGGTACAGGCTATGAAATGACAGCAATCGCTATCTGTGTATTAGGCGGTGTATCTACAAATGGCGGTAAAGGTAAAGTTTACGGTCCTGTGATCGCAACATTTATCTTCACATTCCTTACATACACATTAGGTCTTCTGAACGTTGACGCGAACAGCCGTAAGATCGTTACTGGTCTTATCCTGATCATTGCGGTTCTGATTCCTAATGTAAACAAAAAACTCATTGCTGATCTGAAACTGAAATTCATCTACAAGGGTAATAAGAACGTAGAGGCATTAAACATCAAGACAGCAGCAAAAGTAAAAGCTCTGAAAGAAGAAATTACAGCAGCTAAGAAAGACGCAAACTTATCAGAGTCTGCTAAAAATGCTAAAATTAAAAAGGCAGAAGACGAAATTGCTGCACTTCAGAAAAAATGTAAAGAACAGACACAGATCTGGCTTGCAGAACAGGCTGAAGATGCAAAAAAAGCAAAAGAACGTTTTAAATAATTTAAAAGCGGTATAGGTAGCAAAGCTATTTATATCAATATTTAAGGAGGTTTTTACAATGAAAAAGAAACTTTTAAGCGCACTTTTATGTGTAGCAATGGTTGCATCTCTCGTAGTAGGATGCGGTGCTAAAGAAGAAGCACCAGCAGCTGACGCTCCAGCAGCAACAGAAGAAGCAGAAGCTCCAGCAGCAGAAGCTGACACTATGGAAGGAACACACGTATTCATGTTCAAATCCACAGGTAACTCTTTCGGCGATCTTATGTATGAAGGTTTCGCTGAATACATGGCAGGCAAAGGTGAAAAGACAGCTTACACATCTCCAGCTGAAACAACAGTTGCAGCTCAGGTACAGATGCTTGACGAGTTAATCACTCAGAAAGTTGCTTCTATCACAATCTCTACAAACGGCGATGCTGGATACGATGAAGTATTCAAAAAAGCTCAGGAAGCTGGTATTCCAATCGTTTCTGTAGACTCTGAAGCAAACCCAGCATACCGTGTATGCCACACAAACCAGGCTGAAACACAGGATATCGGTTCTTACCTTGTTCAGGCTGCAGTTCTCATCACACTTGGCGTTGACTTCCCAGGCGAAGGCCCAGCTATGAAACCAGCAGTAGAAGAAGCTCTTGCAGCTTACACAGGCGAAGAAATCGTATTAGGCGTTCTTTCTGCATCTATCGATACACCAGTACAGAATGGTTGGATCGCAGCTATGGAAAAAGAATTAGAAGATGCTTGCTACGCAGGTAAAGTTTCTCCAACACTTGACAAAAAATACGGTAACGATGACTTAACAGAATCTACAACACAGGCTAACGCATTCGTAGCTGAAAACAAAGTAGACTGTATCATCTCCCCAACAACAGTTGGTATCGCAGCAGCAGGTCAGGTTCTTAAGAACTCTAACAGCGAAATCATGTTAACAGGTCTTGGACTTCCTTCAGAAATGCAGTCCTTCATGCCAGGTGCAGCAGAAGACGACGCTTTCGCATATGTATGTCCATACATGATGCTTTGGGACGTTATCCACTTAGGTGCAACAGCAGGTGCAGCTACATATGCAGCTCTTAACGATGGATTCACAGGTGAAGTTGGTTCTTCATTCGAAATGGATGCATTCCGTGATTACGAAGCTACAACATATGAAGCATACCAGAGCGGCGAAGGTACAGCAGTTCTTGCAGGTGTACCATATGTATTCTACAAAGACAACATGGCAGAATGGATTCCAGTTCTGTAGTTAGCAGTTGAATCACATAAGTGTATAATACCAGATTTTAGTATCTGATTAAGATGATTCTATGAAATGGGGAAGTAATTCTGGTAACAGAGTTACTTCCCATTTCTGCTTTTTCAGGAAACCTTAAATATTTAAATAGCAAAAATTCGGGAGGATTTCACAATGAAATATTTGATGGGGATTGACAATGGGGGAACTTTCTCCAAAGCGGCGATTTTTGATGAGAATGGTCAGCAGATTTCAGTTGCGAGCGTACCAACAGTGACAATTACACCGAAGCCTGGATATACAGAACGCGATATGGAAGAATTATGGCAGGTAAATGCCCAGGCAGTGAAAGAAGCCATTGAAAAAAGTGGTATTAATCCAGCTGATATCGCAGGTGTATCATTCTCAGGACATGGAAAAGGTCTTTATCTTGTAGGAAAAGATGGAAAACCTTCTTACAATGGTATCATTTCTACTGATGCACGTGCGTGGGCATATGTAAAGAAATGGAAAGAAGACGGCACAGCAAAGAAAATATATGAAAAAACATATCAGGACATTTTGGCATGTCAGCCGGTAAGTTTGCTTGCATGGTTAAAAGATAACTGTCCTGAAGTGATTGAAAATACAAAATATGTGTTTGCAGTAAAAGATTATGTACGTTACAGAATGACAGGGGAAGCCTATGCAGAAATGTCGGATTTCTCCGGTGGTAACCTGGTTAATCTTGCAACTGGCGAATATGACCGTGAACTAATGGAACTTTTTGGTATTGGGGAAGTGTTTGATTGTCTTCCACCACTGAAAAATGCTGCGGATGTTTGCGGATATGTAACAAAAGAAGCCAGCGAGTTAACACTTCTTCCGGAAGGAACTCCGGTATCTGCAGGGATGTTTGATGTGAATGCCTGTGGAATTGCATCAGGCCTTTCTGATGGAGAAAAGATGTGTATGATCGCAGGAACATGGAGCATTAACGAATTTATCGCAAAAGAACCGGTATTAAATGGGACTGTTGCATTAAATTCCATGTTCTGTATTCCGGGATATTATTTGGTAGAAGAGAGCAGTCCAACATCTGCCGGAAATATGGAATGGTTCATTCGTAATTTAATGAACTATGAAAAAACAGAAGCAAAAGCAAATGGCGACTCTGTTTATGACATTACCAATGAATGGGTGGAAAGCATTGAACCGGAAGATAATAACATTATTTTCCTTCCATTCCTGAATGGTTCTAACGAAGATGCTCTTGCAAAAGGAACATTTATTGGTTTAACTGCTTATCACAGCAAAAAACATATGCTGAGAGCAGTTTATGAGGGTATTGTGTTCTCTCATCTGACACATGTGAAAAAATTATTACGCAATCGTGAAGTACCGGAAAGCATCAGACTTTCAGGCGGCGCTGCAAATTCTGACGTGTGGGTACAGATTTTTGCAGATGCATTACAGATTCCGATTGATGTAATTGAAGATAAAGAACTTGGTGCACAGGGGGCTGCCATTGCAGCAGGTATCGCAGCCGGAATCTATAAAGACTACAATGACGGTATCGAAAAAACTGTGAAGATTACAAAAACTGTTCAGCCAAGACCGGAATACAAAGAAATTTATGAAAAGAAATACCAGACATACCGTCGTGTGATCGAAGGATTAAGCGGCGTTTGGGAATGCTTTGAAAATTAAGGAGATACTATGGCAAAAGAATATTCAATCGGGCTTTATGAAAAAGCCATGCCAGACAGCCTTTCCTGGAAAGAAAAGTTTTTAGCTGCGAAAGAAGCCGGATATGATTTCGTTGAAATCAGCATCGATGCTTCTGAAGCAAAAATTTCAAGGGTTTACATGTCAAAGGAAGAACGTCTGGAACTGGTGAAGCTGATGTATGAAACAGGAATGCCCCTTCATACCATGAATATGAGTTCCTTGACAAAATATTCTCTTGGAAATGATAAACCTGAATATGTGGCCCGTGGAATGGAAATTCTGAAAAATGCTATCGAACTTGCGGGTGATCTGGGAGTTCGTATCGTGATGATTCCGGGGTATGATGTGTTTTATGAACCATCCGATTATGAAACAAAGAAGCGTTTTCTGGAAAATTTAAAAACAGCAGTGAAATGGGCAGAAAAAGCAGGTGTCGTGCTGGCATTTGAAACCATGGAAAATGAATTTATGAATACTGTGGAAAAAGCCATGAAGTATGTGACACTGGTAAACTCCCCATATTTGAAAATATATCCGGACAGCGGTAATCTGACCAATGCAGCAGTGAATTACAAAAATGATGTAATTGAAGATTTCGAACTTGGACGCAGCCATGTAGTAGCACTTCATATGAAGGAAACATTACCAGGAAAATTTAGAGAAATCCCATACGGAACGGGACATGTAAATTTTGAAGCTTTTGCAGAGAAGGCATGGAATATGGGAGTACGTAAATTTGTAACAGAATTCTGGTACGTTGGAAATCCAAACTGGATGGAAGATTTAAAATCTGCACATAAAATGTTTGAAGATATTTTAGATAAAACATTAGCAAATGCGAAGTAGAAAAAGGAGTGTACGATGTTAGAAGAATTAAAAAAACAGGTATATGAAGCAAATATGATGCTTCCAAAATACGACTTAGTTACATTTACATGGGGAAATGTAAGTGCTATTGATCGCGAATCAGGTCTGTTTGTAATTAAACCAAGCGGTGTTGAATATGATCAGTTAAAACCGGAAGACATGGTAGTTGTAGATTTACAGGGAAACAAGGTAGAAGGCGAATACAATCCTTCTTCTGATACAGCAACTCATGTTGTATTATACAATCGTTTTAAAGATATTAAAGGCGTTGTACATACACATTCTTCATGGGCTACAAGCTGGGCACAGGCAGGACGTGACATTCCTTGCTACGGAACAACCCATGCAGACTACATTTATGGTGCAGTTCCATGTGTACGAAACCTGACAAAAGAAGAAATCGAAGAAGCATACGAACACAATACAGGTGTTTTAATCGCAGATCACTTTGAAGAAAATAAGATTGACTATGTGGCAACTCCAGCAGTTCTTTGTAAAAACCACGGTGTATTTACATGGGGTAAAAACGCTCATGATGCAGTACACAATGCAGTTGTAGTAGAAGAATGTGCTAAAATGGCAGCTCGCTGCGAATGGTTAAATCCTAACAATCAGCCGGCACCACAGGAATTACAGGATAAACACTATTTCCGTAAACATGGCGCGAACGCTTACTACGGACAGATCAAAAAATAATCTGTGAGGGGGAATTGACATGTTAAGACATGCATTTGCGTTGGAAGTAAAGGAAGGACGAACTTCTGAATTTCGTGGAAATCTTGGAAAAATCTGGCCTGAGCTGACTGCATTTTTAGATGCAAAAAAAATGGTAAATTTCAGCATGTGGAATGTGGAACGAATAGTATTCGGTTACTATGAAACAGAAGATGATTTTGTATTCACAGATGCTGATAAAGAAACAGTGAAAGCATGGGAAGGTTCCTATGGTGATGCTTATACATGGGTATCTACACCATTTGAAGAAATGAGACTGATGTACCACGATTTTGGCATTGTAAGAGAGAGCAAAGAACTCATCAGACACCGTGTGTTTATTACAAAGTTAGTACCGGGTGCAGAAGATGAATACAAGGCTCGTCACGATGTTCTGGTAGAAGCAAGAGGCGGTAAAGTAACAGAAGGACCGGACAGCAATTTTTCTATCTGGAATGCAGGCGGTTATATTTTCGGTTACAACGAAATCGATACAACCATGGAACGTGACAGAACAGAAGAAGACAGACAGGGTGATATTGCATGGGAAACAAGAATGCTGGAAATCATGAGCTGGTTAACAGACGATGTTGACTGGATTACAGGCATGTGTCATGAAAATATCCGCAGAATCTGCTGGCATAACTAATAAAAATTGGAAAATTTTGGAAAGCTTCAAGTGAAAACTTGGAGCTTTTTTCTGTCTTATATGTGTCTTGTCAAAATGAAAAAGGAAAATGTATCTGCTTATAATTTTTCCATAGTCACACATACTAATTTTGCAAATAAAATTTATGGAGGTATGAAATGGCACAGATATCTGAAAAAGAACTTGGAACAATTAATGATCTGATTTCGGAAGAAGGATTACTGGTAAAGAAATTCCAGATGCTTGCACAGCAGACAGAAGATACTGAGATTAAGCAGAAATATGAACGTATTTCTAATCAGCATCAGGGACATCTTAATGCATTATATGCACATTTGCAGTAGGAGGTAGATTATGCAGCAGGTATACACAGATAAGGAAATCTTGAATGATGGTTTGTGTGCACAGAAAGCGTGCACAGGTAAATTTAATATGGCAGCTACAGAATGTGTTCACAGTTCTGTAAGGGATACGATGTTAAACATTTTAGAGCAGGAACACAGCATCCAGCATGAAGTTTTTGATATGATGCACAAACGAGGATTTTATGAAACTCCGGCAGCAGAAGATAAAAAAGTTGCTGAGGCTAAAATGAAACATCAGCAGTGTGTGAAATAAAGTCAATCATAAGAAAAGCTCCCGTTTTTGGGAGCTTTTCGTGTCTGAGATTATTTAATTTCAATTAATTCGTATTCCTGGAACCCAAGTCCAAGTTTTTCGGCATGTTCCACGCAAACTCTCCAGTCAGTGTTTGGATGAGAGAAATGGAAGTGGTCTCTGCATTCATGGTGGTGACCTTCATGGTCAGGATCAGTTAAAACGCTTCCCTGAATGATCGGCATTGCGTTTACTGCATCTGCACATGCAACATCAAGAGCTACAGGGTCGAAAGATGCAAACATACCAACGTCCGGAACGATAGGAAGGTCATTTTCAGCGTGGCAGTCACAATTTGGAGATACATCCATAACAAGGCTGATGTGGAAGCAAGGACGTCCATCAACAACTGCTTTTGTATATTCTGCAATTTTTTTGTTTAAGATATCGCAGGATTCATCATCTGCGGCTTTTACGGCGTCCTTTGGACAGACACCAATACAGCGTCCGCAGCCAACACATTTATTCTGGTCAATGGAAGCTTTTTTATCAATGATAGAAGGTGCATCATGAGCACAGATTTTTACACAGGCACCACAGCCGATGCAGTATTTTTCTTTGATGTATGGTTTACCTGCAGAGTGCATTTCCATTTTACCGGCGCGTGAACCACAGCCCATACCGATGTTTTTGAGTGTTCCGCCAAAACCGGTCATTTCATGACCTTTAAAATGAGTAAGTGAAACAAAAACATCTGCATCCATCACAGCACGACCGATTTTTGCTTCTTTTACATGTTCGCCGCCCTCAACAGGAATGTAGGATTCGTCAGTACCTTTTAAACCGTCTCCAATTAAGATGTGACAACCGGTAGAAAACGGGCTGAATCCGTTTTCGTAAGCACTCTGGATATGATCCAATGCATTCTTACGTCCACCAACATATAAAGTATTGCAGTCTGTTAAATATGGTTTTCCGCCAAGGCTTTTGATGACATCCACAACTGTTTTTGCGTAGTTAGGACGAAGATAAGCTAAGTTGCCCGGTTCACCAAAGTGGATTTTGACTGCAACATATTTTCCGTCGAAATCAATATTTCCAATACCAGCTTTACGGATCAGACGCTCCAGTTTCTGCTGGAGATTATCATTGTTTTTAGCTCTGAGATTGGTAAAATATACTTTTGATTTTTCCATTGATTTTCCCCCAAGGATTAGAATTTGTTTGGTGCATATATCAGCACATACAATTATTTATATTATAAGATTTTTAT
>ERZ1032130.201-NODE-201-length-17457-cov-4.610332_pt1 | contig 17457 bp, 17 predicted proteins | sample MGYA00517879_ERZ1032130 | MGnify/ENA primary metagenome ERZ1032130 (study PRJEB33719, sample SAMN04262597) | wastewater metagenome | biome: rural village; feature: animal feces; material: feces | host: Bos taurus | place: El Salvador | collected 2012-01-31 ...
ATGCCGATTCTATGTTTAATTTTAATTTATCGGTAAAAATTTACCGAAGTATTGTAAATATTCAACAGACAAGAAAACAAAAGATAATCTCATTTATCTGGCAACACTTCCTGCTTCTCCTGTCGTTAAATCTGATGACATTGGGAGTAGCACTATGTGTACGTTCAAATTTGGGAAGTAGCGTCATATCATCCTTACCTTATGTACTGTCATTGGCTGGTCCTGTCAGTTTTATCCCGGAATGGACAATCGGGAATTATACCATTTTCATGAATTTCGTATTTGTAATATGCCAAATAATCATTCTCAGAAAAGAATTCGAACTGGTCCAACTTTTTCAACTTGTGATCGGTTTTGTTTTTGGATGGTTGATTGACCTGAACATGTGGCTGACCAGCTTCTTGCCATGTAATACATTGACAATACAGGTTTTGACTCAACTAACAGGATGTACAATCATGGGAATCGGTATTGCATTTGAAATCAAATGCGGTTCGGTAACAATGCCCGGTGAGGGAATCTCCATAGCAGTGAGTCAGGCTGGCAAATTACCTTTCCCGAAAGCTAAAATTATAGTAGATACTACATTGGTAATACTTGCAATAGTAGCAAGCTACTGGTTCTTCGGCAAATGGATATGGAGTGCCGTGGGAGTAGGTACCATGTTTGCTATGGTATACGTCGGACTTGTGGTCAAATATGTAACTCAACGCATCAAATGGTTTGACCGCGTCCTTGCATACATTCCCGGATTCCGCCGATACCTGTTTGGCTTAATCCGCTTTATTACAAAATAATCAACGCCGAAATTATAGTCGCTCTAAAAATGACAGTGGGACGGACAAATATTTGTCCATCCCACCGATATTTTACAATTTATTGATTCTGTAGGCTATTAATATTCTTCCTCGTTGAAGAAATTTATCCACATTGATTATCAATATATTACACAATAACCAATGAAATTTGCGCAAACAAACCGCACCGTCTGAGACAGGCTGAAGCGATGGGAGGAAATGATATGCAAACTTAATCACTCTAATAATGTTTAATTTTAAACTATTTCGTAATACATTTTAGCTATTAATATCAATAAATTGAATCTTCTACGGCTCTTCTTTGAATTCATCTTTATAAATACTCCCCCATTTATACAAATCACATACTTCATTTTTAAGTATTCTTCGATCATACAAAATAAAATTCTGCTGTTTATAATTGCATATATAGCTTGGTGGTTGCTTTTAGCCTAAACCAGAGAGGTGCAAAAGTGGTCCAAATGATGATGCACTTATAAAGGGAAGGCTGTTTGTTGCAGAAATAAAAATTATGATGTTTACTGCCATATATAATGAGTTACATTCAGTAATGTGCACCTTCATTTGGAAAACTTAAATGAAATCTATATATTTGTACTCGTTCCCGGATGGGAATATCTCTTGGACAGGAGATTGCGCTGGATTAGCGCAAGGTATCATGCAAACGAAAGTTTCTTGGCGACTTGATCATTCCTACTTGCAAGTGACAAGAGTTGGCATACTACCTTATTTTTAGTATTAACCTCGAAAGGAATGATCAAAGAAAATTATGAATACTAAATCAGTGATTCTTAAATCTGAAAACCAGACTCAGATATCGGTCACAAAATCTATCGAAGGTATCAGCATTCAAAAAATTGTCATGCCAATTTCACCACTTGGATTTATTAATCTGATGCATCAGGCTGATAGTAAAGTTAACCCTAGAAAAGCAAAGATTAATCCTATTGTTAAAGCAATTGAGGAAACATTGCAATATTCCCCAGAGCTTTATTTCTTTAGTTCAAAAGGTATTCTACTTTCATCTATCTATGTTGATCTTTTAGACCGAAATAGAGTTCGCCTTAGCTTTTCTGAAGAAGAAATGGAGGGAATTATGGACGGTGGACACAACGCATTTGCCCTATGCCGATTCATTGCAAATGTTATTAATGGTGACAACTTGAAAACTTGGGATGATTGCATTAGATATTATCGTAATGAAGATACATTTGCATCGCTGAAAGGCGGATATGAATCTCATATGGAGCAACTGAAATTTTCTATTCCAGTAGAAGTTATAGCTCCTGTAGATAAAGATGAGGCATCAATTGAGTATTTCTCTAATCATATACTTGAAATTTGTTCTGCAAGAAATGCCAATGTCTCACTTAATGAAGCAACAAAGAGCAACAAAGAGGGACTCTATGAAGATCTTAAGAGATGCTTAAGGGGAAGTTATCGTGATAATATTGCATGGCGAAGCGGTGAACCGGGTACAATAAAATGTGACGATATTGTAGCGTTGGCCTGCCTGCCCTTGATTAAATTACACGAATGTGGTTATTTTGATGGCAACCAAAACATTGGAACACTGAACCGAATAGCTGTATATTCACAAAAAAGCGTATGTGTCAAATATTATCGCAACCTAATGAAAAATGAATCCGTTTCAGAACAGCAACTCGGGAAATACGATCTTACAGATAATGCGATAAGATCAGGGCTTGAACTTGTTGATGATATTGTTCGATTTTTCGATAAAATCTATTACCACTTTCCAATAATTTATAATAGGAATTCTGGTTCTTTTGGTCGTATCACAGGAGTAGCGCAGAAGGAAAATGAAGCAGGCGGAGGCGGATATATCAGCAAATTTACTGGCCCATTTAATACTTATCCTAAACGATCTATATATAACTATGCTTATGGATTCTTCTATCCGATCATTTGTTCCCTCACCACATTAATGGAATTCGAGGACGGCAAGCTGAAATGGAAAATAAATCCTTTAACAATAAATTTTGAGGATGAGAAAGTAATCAATAATTTTGCATTCTATATTGATCAGGTGAAACAGGTGCAATACGATCCTCAAAAAGTTGGCAAATCAAGTATGTCGTATAAAGTTGCAGACATAGTATTACAAAACATTATGAACGAAATGTTGGCATAGAAATACTGTATCTAATGGAGTTTAAGGGTAAAAGAGTTCTATTTGAAATATAACCTTAAAACGGGATATTCAGTAAAGGTCCTTAAAATATATGATGGCATATGCAGATGATATAACATAATCACTCCATATGCCATTTTTCTTGTAGTTTTTCTATATTTTTTCTCTTGACTCTAACCGTTAAGACATGACTCTCCGAAAGAAATCTGATGATCTCTTCTGATTCTGATTATGAAAATCATGTCATGTCGCTTTAGATGTTCTTTTCCTGATTTTGTCTATCATCAGTACGGCATTTGCCGTATATATTCCGAAGAAAATCCACAGGATTTCCGTTTTCATGTTCCGTACCTTTATCCTTGAAAGTGAGTAATGTTGCTTTTGAGTGCCAAAGCTACCTTCAAGCCGTATGGCTCTTTCTTTGGAGAGTTCACTTCTGAGAACCTTTTTCAAGGGTTCATCCTTTGCCGCCCTTCCCTTGCGTACGAAGGAAGTGGATATGCCATACTTAGTACAGAATTTTCTATTGGCGTTATTGGCATATATAGAGTCGCCTGCCGCACATCTCACCTTCACATTCATGAGTTTCTGCTGCATACGGATGCAATCCTTCAGACGTATACCTTCATTGAAAGCCTTGAACGAGATATGTTCGATGAACGATATGCCGTCTATCTGTATGTTGTTAACCTTTGCACCGAACTCGACGGGGTTAGTTTCCTTGCCTATTACGATGGGACGTACATAATGACGGTCAATACTTATAATACGGTCACTGACTTTACGGCCTTCAAACATTTCCTTTTCCTATACAAGAACTTTTCTGATGATGGAAAGACGCTTCTGGTAATCCTGTGTATATCGTAATACTCCTCCGTAATATCTATGAATTTCATCCATCTGTATAAGAAGTTTTTCAAGAAGTCTGAGCATACGACGCTTGAGCATCCTTGTCCTTGATGCCTTTCTTTTTCTTTTCTTACAGTAGGACAGATAGGCGCACATTTGTTGCACGGGCGTCTTATGCCAAGCTCCTAGCAATGCCGGCATATATGTCTGTAAAGCCATTCGAGGCATTCCCAAAGGAGCTTCATGTCTGTAGGAAAACACATGTGGCTTTCATAACACGTAGCATCTGTTATGCACACGTGAAGGTTCTCAAGATATGGTTTCCAGTGTGTGGCCAGTATCTCCTGAAGGGATTCAATGTCAAGACGGGATGCTATCTCATTACGGATGGCGCTTACTATCTTGTAGTTGGTTATAGGGGAAGATGGATCTATCATGATTCCGCAGAACATCTGGTAATGTATGTTCCCGTTAAGATGTTCCACCAGCTGTCTATCTGAGAAACTAATGTACGCCTTCAGGATCATGAGGGCGATCTTTGCTGAAGGGCTGAATACGTTCCTGCGTCCAAGACGATTTTCAGACAGACCTATGGTCTTTGCCATAACTTCAAAAGGGAAAACTGAATGAAGCCTACCAAGCTCACTATCATTAAAACTCTTGCGGTATTTTTCCAGAATATCAAATTCTGTAAAGCCCAAAGTAGGGTGAATTTCTGAAATATTTTGTATCTTAGTTGGGGAATTTCCCCCGTTCTGGCCGTCAAACCTTATTTTCGGGGGAATACCTAAAGATACAAAAAGCTAACTAATTCGCAACTATTTGTTTATGAACTAGTTGGCTAATTTATTCTATTTACTGAATGTCCTTAAAACACCAACGCGACAAACAAATTATCTTTGTTTATCGCGTTGATATTCAATTATTTAACCTATCTGTAGGCTATTAATATTCTTCCTCGTTGAAGAAGAAATCTTCCTTGCTCGGATAATCCGGCCAGATATCCTCGATACTTTCATAGATTTCACCTTCGTCCTCCATTTCCTGCAAGTTTTCGATTACTTCCAACGGAGCACCTGAACGCATAGCATAATCAATCAATTCGTCTTTAGTTGCTGGCCAAGGAGCATCTTCCAGCTTTGAGGCCAATTCCAATGTCCAATACATAGTATCTAATTTTAGAAGTTCTACATTTTGCTATTTCGAAGCCACAAAAGTATAACAAATTCTTTCATTCACAACCTTTATCCCAATAAATTTCAGCATTCTGTGTTAAAAGGTTTAACTTTCTAGCCAAAATGAACAGATAGTCAGACAAACGGTTCATAAATCGCTTTACCTTTTCATCGATTTCTTCTATTCCGTTTTCCTCCAATGCCAACATGCGACGCTCTGCACGACGGCAAACAGTACGGCAGACATGACATAAGGAAGCTTCGTACGAACCACCCGGCAGAATAAATCCGCGCCAAGGAGGAAGGATTTCATCTATCTCATCAATCGCCTGTTCCAACCGGAGAATACTTTCCTCACTCACCTGACTTTCTACCCTTAAGTTCACTTGAGTCTGATCGGTAGCCAGGTATGAACCTACAGCAAACAGTTTATGCTGGATGTATTGAAGCATTTCTTTGCTGGGAACGTCATTGACAGCAGTTATCAACAGCCCTAACTGAGAATTCAGTTCATCAATAGTACCGTATGCCTCCAGACGGACATGCGTTTTCGGTACACGCACACCTCCCACCAGCGAAGTCGTACCTTTATCACCAGTCTTTGTATAGATATGACTTTTCTTCATGATTCGTAATGATTTTAAATAGTGTCCTATAAGAAATTAATGATGCGGTGTTCCTTAGCTCTCCGCTTGTCGAAAAACACCAGTCCGACATCATATAAATCGAAAGTCACCCCCGTACGTTCATCGGAAACCAGTTCTTTCCACCAGTTTTTCTTTGCGGCATCGGCATAGGGAGTCCCGATAATGAAACAAGTACCGGTAACAGCCAATGGCAATAGAGCCTCCACAGCCTCCCGGTAATACGGTGTATTCCCGATATGTACCAGGTCCGGCCGTACTCCTTTCTTTTTTAACCGTTCCAACGTATCCATGGTTCCTTCTGTCAGATAAGTGATGTTTTCTTTGGCGGAAAGAATACGCTCAACCGCATCCTCACGCTTATCGGCCAAGGTATATACCTGCATCGAAGTACATGCCTCTGACATATAACGGGTACTGATGCCACTTCCAGTACCTACTTCTATCAACAAAGAAGGTTGAAGATGGTTCACCAGACGAAAAAGAAACCGGTCGACTTTCTCACGATAATGTGGCAAAAAGGCCACTACTCTACGCAAATGGTGTAACGGCTTATAAGCATAAAACGGCCAACATTCATATACCACAGATGTCACCAGAAAAAAGTCGGAAGGAGAATGTACGCCATATCCGCACCGATGGCGAAAACGACGGCACCAGTTCCAACTACGTAAAAGAATATTCGTCATTCTCCGATCGTATTAAAAACAGGTTAAATATTGAAGAACAAAGATAAGCATTCTTCGCCAAATGAAAGCAATCTGACAACAAAAAAGCCACAGCATTTCACCGTAGCCTTTTTCTTACTCACTTTTTCTTGAAGAGCCCTCCTGACTGATACCCGAATCGGCTATAAAAGAATCTTATTTTCTTTCTGTTCGCCGAAATGCTTGCTAAGCAATGCCGAGAAAGGTGTATCGAATGTTCGTGCCTGCTGCGGACAGACTTTGACACAAGCACAGCAACGGATACAACGGTCGGCTATCGTCATGGTTTCTTCTCCTTCAACAATGGCTTGCGTAGGACATTGGCTGACACAGGTGCCACAATGATTACACAACGCTTCATCTACACTAGGAGTCTGAGGAACCACAGCTCCTCCCTTTAAAGCCGCCTGCACATCGCCCCGGAAACGGAGCATCTCTTCCGTAGCCATTGCCTTGTCGGGCAAATCAGCGGTATTTACCGTTTCAACAGGTTCCTTATCAAGTTTCAACCGGATATTCCGGCCAAAAGCCTCGGCTACTTCCAGGTCCCGCACGTCCGGACGACCGGCAGCTACCGGATGAGCCTTCACACTGTATGAATGTTCGCCCACAAAAGCTCCGGCAGCTACAATCTGACCTCCTTTTCCGGTAATGAAACCTTCCAATTCTACCAGTGCCTGCTCATAAGCACGATTCCCGTAAAGGGCTACCAACACGACAGGAGTTCCTGACAACTTTAAACCACTCATCCGCTTCAAAGCCGGTGGAGCCACTTTCCCACCATATACCGGAACCGCTACCACCAACAATGTTTCGGCAGATACTTCTATCGGAGTTTCCTCTGTTTCATATGTCAAATCCAGCACCCGGACATTCTCATACGATGTGCCGCGCGCAATCGCTTCTCCTATACGCCAGGATGTACGGGTAGGAGAAAAAGTCACCAACAAAACGTCTTTCACATTCATCTCTTAAAAAATAATCGGTTAAAGAAACAAGTACATGCGCACTTATATCTACAAAACTAATGATATACATGCAGAACACAAAATTTACTCCCGAAAAATGAACAGGCCATGTTTCACCATGCCATCGCTTTTACCTGGCATTTCATTTTAATGAGCCAACATACAAGGTTCTGCATACGGAGGACATACAGTCTCCGAACCCCAAATATACATTTCTCTATCGGAGAATCTAAGTTCCAACGACAAAGAACCTTAAACAGGAATCCGGTCCTTTCAATCATTTCCTATGAGAATCCATTTATTTCCAAGCCTCAAAAGGCAACCATTATTTCGATTCGTTCCAAATGTAGGGACATTGCCGTAAATCTTGACCATCGGCAGGATATACCTGTCAAGAACTGATTAAATTTGCAGCCTGTTTAAGATTTTTCAATAATCCTTTCTTATGGTCAACCATGAGAAAGGATTCATACAGTTTCATATATAAAAACAGGAGAAACATGAACGAAGAGCAACTAAAACAGAAAGTACAAGGATGGATTGTATCAATCTCATCCCTGATATTGATCGGTAAATTTGCAGCTTACTGGTTGACTAATTCAGTCGGTATCCTGACCGATGCTATGGAAAGCATTGTAAATGTAGTAGCCGGTTTTGTCAGTCTCTATAGCCTCCACTGGTCTGCCAAACCTAAAGACAAAAGTCATCCGTTCGGTCACGGAAAAATGGAACAGGTATCCGCTTCCGTCGAAGGGATTCTGATAACTTTTGCCGGGCTGCTGATTGTATATGAAGGTATACTTCATCTGTTTTTTCCGGTAGGCATTCAGAAACTGGATATAGGTATCTACATAGTCGCCTTTTCCGGACTGCTCAATTACCTGATGGGCTGGTATAGTATACATATAGGAAAACGGTATAATTCCATGGCCTTGATAGCGGGTGGAAAACACCTGCAGTCGGACACTTATTCCACTATCGGACTGGTAGCCGGTCTGCTTGTACTGTATTTCACCGGAATGGCTTGGATAGACAGTGTTCTGGCCTTCCTGTTCGGAGGCATCATCATCGTAACAGGTATCTCCATCCTGCGGAAAACCATCGCCAACCTGTTGGATAAGGCAGATGAAGACTTACTGAACGATATGGCTCTGGAACTGAACGAAAAACGTTCTGCAGACTGGATAGACATACATAATGCCAAAGTCATCAAATACGGCAATTATCTGTATATGGATTGCGATCTGACACTTCCCTGGTTCTACAATATCGAAGAAGGGCACCGGGAAGGAGCACGATTGAGAGAAATTCTGGAAAAGAAATATGCAGATCGTATCCAACTGACCATTCATCTGGACCCCTGTACAGTCTTCGAACATACCAAATGCCGTAGCTGCAGCTGCAAAACTTGCCAGACGCGCCAAGAAGACTTCGAAGAAATCGAACCGATTACCTTAGCAACTTTCGTAGAAAATGCAAACGAACGTGACCACTAAGTTTTAACACGCAGTAATTTTTGAAAAAAACGCAGAAAAGAATTGTCGTTTAAAAGATTATATCTATCTTTGCACCCGCAAATCAAATTTATACATTTTAATAAATAGTCAAAATTATGTATTTAGACGCAGCTAAAAAACAAGAAATCTTTGAAAAGTACGGAAAGTCTAACACTGATACTGGGTCTCCAGAGTCTCAGATTGCATTGTTTTCATACCGTATTTCTCACCTGACTGAGCACATGAAGCTCAACAGAAAAGATTATAGCACTGAAAGAGCTCTGACTACTTTGGTAGGTAAGCGTCGTGCCTTGCTGTCTTACTTGAAAGACCGCGACATCGAAAGATACCGTGCCATCGTTAAAGAACTCGGTCTGCGTAAGTAATCCGTTTACTTGCTGCAACGAACAAAAAATCAGCCGTTCCTCCTCTCCGGAAGAACGGCTGATTTTTTATTGTAACTATTTCGGATATTCCAGATTGGCATCTGTCAACTGTTCCAGTACCTCATGCAGGTATTTCGCTGCTTCCCATTTGGCCATCGGCAAGTTCATCATCAGGTAGTTTCCACAGTCATGCGGAGAAGCACCTGGTATATCTCCATCGAACCCGGCAATGAAACGGAATGTCTCTGTCACAAGTGGAGCTATTTCACGAGAAGTCAAGTCGCCTTTCACAACCAGATAATTTCCTGTAAGACAACCCATCGGCCCCCAATAGATAATCTTATCGGCCCATGTCGGATGATTACGCAGGAAAGTGGCAGCCAGATGTTCAATGGTATGGATAGCAGCCGGCCCCAACGCCGGTTCACGGTTCGGTTCCTTCATGCGGATATCGAAAGTAGTCACGATCTCTCCACCTACTTCATCCTGACGGGATACGTAAATTCCCCGCAACAAATGAATGTGGTCAACTGTAAAGCTAGGTATTTTTTTCATGTCCTTGGAATTAAAGTTTATGAGGTAATGCTTTCAGGAAAGTTTCAGTAACACGGAATGAACGGTCGGCCATCTCTCCCCAAAAATTCAGATATTGTTCAAAATGCTTGTCGGCTCCCGGTGTATCGCTGATAATACGGAAACTGATGAACGGTATCTTATACAAGTAACATACTTGAGCAATAGCAGCCGATTCCATATCGACAGCCAGACCTTCCGGAAAATTCGCCTTGATGGCATCCAGTTCGTGACGGTCGGTAATGAATTTATCGCCGGTACAGATAAGTCCTCCGTGAATAGCAGTCTCAGTATCCAGACTCAAAGCACAGTTGAACAGTGTATCATTTCCCTGAAAGAAAGTCGGCAATCCCTGAATCTGACCGTATGCATTTCCTTCGCCGCACCATACGTCGTGATAAACAATCTGACGGCTCACCACTACATCCATGACTTTCAGACAAGTATCTATACCGCCCGCTACTCCTGTACTGATAATACAATCCGGGGCAAAATGACGGATAAGCTCTACGGTTCCTGCAGCTGCATTTACTTTACCGATACCACACTGCATCAGAATAATGGTATTTTGTCGGATAGTACCTTCAATATAAGAAAAAGGTCCTTCAATGTGTTCTGTCTTGTTCTCAAGCTGATTGGCCAGTTGCTTCTGTTCAGAAGACATGGCAGTTATGATTCCTATTTTCATGCGTTAAAAAAGATTTTCGTCAGCAAATTTACGACTTTTCAGTCAGTATTGTGTTATCTTTGTCGGTCGAAAAGAATTAATAATTAATAAAGTATTCTGTTTATGAGTCTGTTCAAGAAGCTACTTCCTGATATAGTGGCAGTCGTACTTTTCATGGTCATCTCGTTTGTATATTTCTATCCGGCAGTGACCGAAGGAAGAATCCTGGCCCAACATGATGCTGTGGCCGGAATCGGTGCCGGACAGGAAGCCAAAGAATTTCATGACCGTACAGGGGAAACCACCCGATGGACAAACGCCTTGTTCGGAGGGATGCCGACCTACCAGTTGGCACCGAGTTACGGTTCCAGCAAACTGCTGAACTATGTACAAAACCTGTATCACCTGTTTCTGCCTATCTATGTATGGTATGTATTTGTCATGCTGCTGGGATTCTATATCCTGCTGCGTGCCTTCAACTTCAAGGTCTGGATGTCGGCTTTAGGAGCCATTATCTGGGCATTCTCCTCGTATTTCTTCATCATCATTGCCGCCGGTCATATCTGGAAATTCGTCACACTGGCCTATATTCCACCTACCATCGCCGGTATGGTCCTGATTTACCGGAAGAAATATTTGTCGGGAAGCATTGTCACCGCTCTTTTTGTAGCGCTTCAGATTGTATCCAACCACTTGCAGATGACTTACTATTTCTTGTTCGTCATGCTGTTCATGGCTATCGCATTCGGTGTATCAGCCTGGAAAGAAAAACAATTCAACGATTTCCTGAAATCGACAGGAATACTTGTTATAGCCGGACTGGTAGGTATCTGTGTCAACCTATCCAACCTGTATCACACTTATCAGTACAGCAAGGAAAGCATGCGGGGGAAAAGTGAACTGGTAAAAGAAAATACAGCCAACCAAACCAGCAGCGGACTGGAACGTGACTATATCACGCAATGGAGCTATGGTATCGGAGAAACATTCTCGCTATTGGTACCGAATGTGAAAGGAGGAGCTTCTGTTCCGCTTTCACAGAATACGACAGCCATGTCCAAAGCGGACCCGAACTACATGGGACTGTATACACAGATCGGACAATACTGGGGCGAACAACCGGGTACAGCCGGCCCGGTATATGTCGGTGCTTTTGTAGTATTCCTGTTCATCTTGGGATGTTTTCTGGTGAAGGGACCAATGAAATGGGCATTGCTAGGCGGCACAGTCTTTTCTATCCTGCTTTCATGGGGAAAGAATTTCATGGGATTGACCGATTTCTTCATCGACTATGTACCAATGTACAATAAATTCCGCGCGGTTTCTTCCATCCTGGTGATTGCAGAATTTACAATACCCCTGCTAGGCATCATGGCTTTGAAAGAAGTGATAGAGCATCCGGCCTTGTTCAAGGAACGGGCTAAAGCCTTCTATATCAGCCTGGGATTAACCGGAGGTCTGGCCCTGCTGTTTGCCGCGGCTCCACGCTTCTTCTTTCCGAACTATATTTCTACCGCCGAAATGAGCGCTTTACAGTCAGCTATCCCGCAGGAACAGCTGACTCCGATTCTGATGAATCTGGAAGAAATGCGTGTAGCGGTATTTACTGCCGATGCCTGGCGCAGTCTGATTTTCATTCTTGTCGGATTCATTATCCTGGGATTATACTGCATGGGTAAGCTGAAAGCCCAATGGACTATCGCTCTGATTACCTTGGTCTGCCTGATAGACATGTGGGGAGTCAACAAGCGTTATTTGTATGACGGACAATTCGTAGCCAAAGGTTCAGACATGAAACCTTTTCTGGAACCTTCGCAGACAGATAAAGAGATTCTAGCCGACAAGACACTGGATTTCCGTGTCCTGAACCTGTCTACCAATACCTTCAACGAAAACGAAACTTCGTATTGGCACAAGAGCATCGGAGGTTACCACGCTGCCAAACTGCGTCGCTATCAGGAAATCATCGAAGAACATATTCAGGGAGAAATCACTTCCTTGTTCAAGGAACTTCCGGCTGCAGGCGGTGATATGACTCAAGTGGACGCCAGCCACTTCCCGGTACTGAATATGCTGAACACCCGGTATTACATCTTCCCGTTACAGGATGGCAATACCGTACCTATACTCAATCCGTATGCTATGGGCAATGCCTGGTTTGTGGATAAAGTGAAATATGTAGACAATGCCAACCAGGAAATCGATGCCTTGCATCAGATGGACCCGAAGCATACGGCCGTGGTTGACAAACGTTTCGCAGCCGAAGTGAAGGCAGAAACGGCTGTAGCTGACAGTCTGAATACTATCACCCTGACCGCATACGAACCCAACGCACTGACATACGAGGTAAACAGCCCGAAAGGAGGTGTCGTAGTATTCTCGGAAATCTATTATCCGGGATGGCAGTCCTTCATTGACGGCAAAGAAGTTCCTCACGGACGTGCCGACTACATCTTACGTGCCATGAATGTTCCGGCGGGTAAACATACCATCGAATTTACCTTCGACCCGAAATCATTGCATGTCACAGAAACAATAGCCTATACAGCTTTAGGATTACTGTTGGCAGGTACTGTCATCATTATTATATTGGGAATACGTCATCACAGAAAAGACGCATAATATTTTATCTGATTGATTCAGCCGTTATTGACCTGTCAAGTCTGTCAATAACGGCTGTTTTCGACTCATTCCATATCTATTTGCAATAGATCCGACAGATGCCACCTTGTCTCATGTTCATTTTCTTGGAGCAAAACTCCTCATTAACCAAAAACTAAAAAACAATAACACGATGGAAACATTTTGGAGAACAATTGCGTTATACAATTCCTCAACCTGGATATACCAACTTATCATCACGTTAACCGGTATCTGCCTGACCACTTATCTAATCAAGAAACCTTGCCAACGGAGTATCATCAGCATGAAAATCTTTCTGATAGCACTCTATCTTTGGATTTCCATCGTCTATTTCTATGTCTATTGTGCAGAACGAAGCTATAACAATGTCATGGCTATCTTTTGGGGAATCCTTGCCGCCTCATGGCTTTGGGACCTGCTGACAGGATATACTCCTTTTGAACGGAATCATAAATATACCAGACTGGCCTGTTTCCTGCTGTACATGCCTTTCCTGTATCCGATAGCTTCCATACTACGAGGTATGGATTTCCCGACCATCACTTCCCCTGTCATGCCATGCTCTGTTGTAGTTTTTACCATTGGAATTTTATTGATGTTCTCCCGGAAAATAAATCTGTTCATTGTGCTGCTACTTTGCCATTGGGCAATGATAGGATTCTCGAAGACCTTTTTCTTCAAGATACCCGAAAACTACCTGTTGGCCAGCGCATCAGTACCTGCCATCTATTTGTTCTTCAAGGAATATTTCTTATGCAATCTACATGACGTGACCAAGCCGAAAACCAAATATATGAATTGGCTGCTCATCATCCTCTGTATCGGGGTAGGCATTATTCTAATGGGAACATTGTTTATAGAATTGGCAAAGGACATATAAAGATAGTGTCGCAGGGAACAGAATAAAGACAATTATAGCTGCTTCATTTCCCGTTGTGATCATAACGCTGAACCCTCACCACCACATAAATCACTCCGATGATGGGTATCAGCGTAGTCGACACGATTGATGTAACCTTCTCGCTCACAGACATTACCCCCATTGCATAATAGGATAGAATCATAAGCACCGCCATTACACATAGCGAACGGCACATGAAACCTGACAGACCTTTTATATCTACTTTCTTTTTCTGTTCTGCACTCATGGTGTTGTAACCCGCTATAAGATTGGGGTATCTTCTGACAAGCAGTCCCAATACAAACAAGATGGCAGCTGTTATCCAAATGCTAGTTTCCATAATCTAGTATATTAAAACATTTCACATAGTACATTCCAGATTTCTAGTAGCCCATAACATAGAACTGGCCCCTCTTTTCTACCAAACATCGAACCAACTGGTCGCCAAAGGAAGTGATTTCTTCAGTTATCCAACTTAAACACCAAGATGGAATCTACCTCCATCAAAGATATTACATTTGTCTTGTTCAGCCCCCCAAAAGAATAACGGAAGGATGAAAAAGTAAAGGAGTAAAATTATAAAGAATATCAATTTATCTCTTAATTCTGATTTTATTACGAATTACGAAACATAAATTATAAATAAGAATAGCTTGCTCCTCGTATGTTTTTTAGATTAAAACTATTTCCCCCCTTTTGCTTTCTTCGATTTTTTTCTATCCTGAATAATGTCTTCCATATTTTCTTTTGCCCAAGCTATAAGTGTATTAATGCAGGGTAGTAAAGATAGGGCTCTATCGGTTAAGGAATACTCTACTTTCGGAGGAACTTCTGCATATACCTTTCTGCTTACAAAGCCATCTTCCTCCAATGTTTTCAATGTTACAGTCAGCATTTTCTGAGATATATCAGGAATACTCTTCTGTAAAGCATTAAAGCGCATTGTCGGTTCTTGGTTTAATGTGTACAGCACTAAAAGCGACCATTTATCACTGATACGAGCAAGTATATTCCTTATTGGGCAATCAGGAACAAGCTCGTCAATTATTTCATTTCTTTTCATAATTATTTCATTAACTGTTACTATACAAAAGTAACCAACAATATTTTATTATGCAAGTGCAAAAAATATTTTATTTTTTTGCTTATGTATTGCATTCATTATCAACAATAGTTTCATTCAAGTAACTTACAGTCTCCTGCGTGCCTTCTTGCATAAACAAAAAAAGAAACTCATATTTGCATACGAAAAGGAACAAGCATTCTTTTAGTTAGTATTTTGAATATTAAATTTTTACAATTATGAAAAGTGTAGTATTGATAGGAGCAAGCGGATTTGTAGGAACCGCCATCCTGAACGAATTGCTGTCAAGAGGTCACAAAGTAACAGCTGTTGTACGTAATCCAAAGAAGATTAATGTAACAAATTCTAATTTGGAAATTGTAAAGACAGACGTATCTGATACGAATGTAATGGTTGAAATCTGCAAAGGCAAGGAGGCAATTATCAGCGCATACAATCCGGGCTGGGCAAATCCTGATATCTACGAGGAAACTTTGCGTAATTATCCGTTGATATTGGAAGCAGCCAAACGGTCGGGTGCGAAAAGACTATTGTGCGTAGGAGGAGCAGGAACTTTGTTCTGTGCACCGGGGCTTCGTGTGGTTGATTCCGGTGCTATTCCGGATGCCATCATGGGCGGTGTCAAGTCTCTCGGCGAGTTCTATCTGAACACATTGATGAATGAAAAGGCCATTGATTGGATTTTCTTCTCACCTGCCGGAACACTGGAGCCCGGCAAGCGTACCGGAAAATTCCGTTTGGGTAAAGATGATCTTATCATAGACGAGAATGGCATCAGCCATATTTCTGTGGAGGATTACGCAGTTGCGATGGTTGATGAGCTGGAAAATCCGAAACACCATTATGAGCGTTTTACCATCGGATATTAAGCAAACTATTGTATAACTTAAATTAAAGGCATAAACAATGAAAAAGGTATTATTTATTTTATTGAATCTTTTAACAATTACAGTTATGGCACAAACTAAAGGACGTTTCGAGGTACATGACCTCGGTAATTTCAAGTTGCATGTGTATCACACCAATGATGTAATGGCAGATGCAAGTTACATCATTGAAGGCAAGGATTCGCTTGTTACCATGGAACATCCGCTTTTCAAGGACAATGTGGCAGAATTCAACATTTACATCGAGAAATTAGGCAAGCCTATCGAGAAAATCATTTCCGATTACCATCTTGGAGGAAGTGGCAACTACGCCCAAATCATGGCAGAAGGAATGGAAGAGTTCTCCAAAGGCCCTATTTATGGCGGTATGATGAAAGGCTTTGAGCAAATGTGGGGTGACACGATGACCGAGTTGCCTACGGGAGATGTAACTGAAGTACCGTTCGGCACAACACAGACATGGGCAGGAGTTACGTTCGAGTTTCGCCATGGAGCATCCAGCGACTTTCCCGCTGCCAGCCTCCTGATTGGAGGCAAGGCCTATTATACGCACTGGACTCCGGTAAAGGCGCATGTCAGCCATTTACAGATTTCTTCTCCGGCAGCTATCGATGCCGAAATTGCTGAAGCTGAAAAGTCTCTTGCTTCGGGTGCTGAACTGTTCATCGGCGGACACGGAGGTGCAGCAAAACGCGATGCAGTTGAGTTCAAAATCGCATATCTGAAGAAAATGAAAGAAATATTGACAGCGAACAAATCTTCTCAGGATTTTGTGGATGCAATGAAAAAAGCTTATCCCGGTTTGCCCGGAGAAGCCGAATTGGAAGATTTAGGCAAAACCCTCTACAAATAAGAATAAGACATGTTGTGCATGATGCTTCGGATGTTACTTGAATGTCATACCATCCGAAGCCTTTTTCAAGCAATAAATAAACAAGATTCAATTATGAAAAAAGCATTTGATTTTTTAAGCAAGCATAAAGATGTGGCTTTTGCCACTGTGGAACAGGATAAACCCAAAATTAGAGTGTTTCAAATTATGAAACAGGAAGGGCATACCCTGTACTTTGCAACTTCACCGCACAAAGAAGTATACCATCAGGTAAAACAGAATCCCAATGTGGAAATACTTGCTATGTCTGGAAATATTTCTGTTCGCATTAGTGGGGAAGTAATATTTGATGTTCCAGACAACATTGCAAAAGACATCTATATCAATAATCCTGTCTTACCACGACTGTATAAAACTTATAAAGATTTGGTATATTTTAGATTGACCATAGATAAATTAGATTATTACGATTTGAGTTTTACGCCACCACTATTTGAGCACTATGAGAATACACACTAAATAAGTTTATGGCACATGTAAGGAAAATTCAAGCAAATAAAAAGGCTAAGTAATTGATAATTCATTACTTAGCCTTTTAATCTGTACCCAGACCCGGAGTCGAACCGGGATGGATGTTACTCCACTGGTGTTTGAGACCAGCGCGTCTACCGA
>ERZ1032130.202-NODE-202-length-17438-cov-11.926710_pt1 | contig 17438 bp, 19 predicted proteins | sample MGYA00517879_ERZ1032130 | MGnify/ENA primary metagenome ERZ1032130 (study PRJEB33719, sample SAMN04262597) | wastewater metagenome | biome: rural village; feature: animal feces; material: feces | host: Bos taurus | place: El Salvador | collected 2012-01-31 ...
TGGACCGTACCAAGGAGCCCGGTTCTCAGGGCGAGCCTCTGTACCAGGATGTCGTGATGGCTCTGGCAAAGTGCGGCTGCAATAACGTTCAGGTTATCGGCGGTCGTTATGGCCTGGGTTCCAAGGACACCACTCCCGCCTCCTTCTTCGCAGTTTACGAAGAGCTGGCTAAGGACGAGCCCAAGGAAGAGTTCACTCTGGGTATCGTTGACGATGTCACCTTCCTGTCCCTGGACGAGAAGGTTTCCCCCAACACTGCAGCAGCCGGCACCATCGAGTGCAAGTTCTGGGGTCTGGGCGGCGACGGCACCGTTGGCGCCAACAAGAACTCCATCAAGATCATCGGCGACCATACTGACAAGTACGTTCAGGCTTACTTCCAGTATGACTCCAAGAAGACCGGCGGCGTCACCGTTTCCCACCTGCGTTTCGGCGACAACGCTATCAAGTCTCCTTACTACATCAACAAAGCTGACTTCGTCGCCTGCCACAACCCCTCTTACATCACCAAGGGCTTCAAGATCGTTCAGGACGTTAAGCCCGGCGGTGTCTTCCTGATCAACTGCCAGTGGAGCCCGGAGGAGCTGGAGCATCATCTGGATGCCGCTTCCAAGCGCTACATTGCTAACAACAACATCCAGCTGTACACCATCAACGCTATCGATCTGGCCATCAAGGTCGGCATGGGCAAGCGTACCAACACCATCCTGCAGTCCGCATTCTTCTCCCTGGCACAGGTTATGCCCGGCGAAGAGGCCATCGGGTACATGAAGGACGCTGCTGAGAAGTCCTACCTGAAGAAGGGCCGCGACGTTGTTGACAAGAACTGGGACGCTATCGATGCCGGTGCTACCGCTTACGTCAAGATCGACGTTCCCGCTGCATGGGCTGAGGCTGTTGACAACAAGGCTGAGGTCGAGCTGGAAGGCAACCCCGCAACCGTCGCTGTCGTCAAGAACATTCTGCACCCCGTTGGCCGTATGGACGGCTACTCCCTGCCCGTTTCCGCCTTCGCAGGTCTGGAAGACGGTCAGTTCCCCCTGGGCGCTGCTGCATACGAGAAGCGCGGTGTCGCTGTTACCGTTCCTCACTGGGACGAGACCAAGTGCATCCAGTGCAACAACTGTGCTTATGTCTGCCCCCACGCTACCATCCGTCCCTACGCTCTGACTGCTGAAGAAGCTGCTGCTGCTCCCGCCAACGCCCGTCTGATCGACGTCAAGGCTGGCAAGGGCAAGGGTGTCTACAAGTACACCATGGCTGTTTCTCCTCTGGACTGCATGGGCTGCGGCGTCTGTGTCGGCGTCTGCCCCACCAAGGCCATCGCTATGGTTCCTCAGGAGCAGGAGCTGGCCGAGCAGGAAGTCTTCAACTACATGGTCGCAAAGGTCTCCGAGAAGAAGGATATGCAGGACAACACCGTCAAGGGCTCCCAGTTCCACAAGCCCCTGCTGGAGTTCTCCGGCTCCTGCGCAGGCTGTGCTGAGACCTCTTACGCTCGTCTGGTAACCCAGCTGTTCGGCGATCGTATGTATCTGGCTAACGCTACCGGCTGTTCCTCCATCTGGGGCGGCCCCGCTGCTACCTCTCCCTACACTGTCAATGCTGACGGCCACGGCCCCGCATGGCAGAACTCTCTGTTCGAAGACAACGCTGAGCAGGGTCTGGGTATGTACACCGCTCAGGCTGTCATCCGCGAGTCCCTGGCTAACAAGATCAAGACCGTTATGGCCAACACCGAGTGCGCAGAGCGTAAGGCTGCCTGCGAGGCTTGGCTGAACACCATGAACGACGGCGAGGCTAACAAGGCTGCTACCAAGGCTCTGGTTGCTAACCTGGAAGCTGACGTCTGCTGCGATCTGGTTGCCGACATCCTGTCCAAGAAGGAATACCTGTCCAAGAAGTCCATCTGGATCTTCGGCGGCGACGGCTGGGCATACGACATCGGCTTCGGCGGTGTTGACCATGTTCTGGCTTCCAACAAGGACGTCAACATCTTCGTCTTCGATACCGAAGTTTACTCCAACACCGGCGGTCAGGCTTCCAAGGCTTCCAACCTGGGCCAGGTTGCACAGTTCGCTGCAAACGGCAAGGAGACCAAGAAGAAGTCCCTGTCCGAGATCGCCATGAGCTACGGCTACGTTTACGTTGCTCAGATCGCTATGGGCGCTAACCAGGCTCAGACCATCAAGGCTATCTGCGAGGCAGAAGCTTACAATGGTCCTTCCCTGATCATCGGCTACGCTCCCTGTGAGATGCACTCCATCAAGGGCGGCATGATGAACTGCCAGGCTGAGATGAAGAAGGCTGTCGAGTGCGGCTACTGGAATCTGTTCCGCTTCGATCCCAGCAAGGAGACCAACAAGTTCCAGCTGGATTCCAAGGCACCTAAGGGCGGCTACCAGGAGTTCCTGATGAACGAGGCCCGTTATGCTCGTCTGACCCGTGAGTTCCCCGACCGTGCAACTGACCTGTTCGCTAAGAACGAGGCTGCTGCTAAGGAGCGTTGGGAGCACCTGAACAAGCTGGTCGAGATGTACAAGGACTAATTTCTAAGTACACTTGAACACTTGGCTCTAAGCTAAATTTTGGCCCGTCCCCTTCGGGGGACGGGCTTTTTCAAAGAGGAATTTCCTATGCTTTTTCGTACCAAACGACTAATCCTGCGCCCTTACTCCCCTGCAGATGCGGCAGACCTGCACGAGATCTTCTCCGATCCTCTGGTGATGGAACACTGTGAAACTCCCTATACCCCGGAGCAGACCCGGCAAGCCCTGTCTTACTTCATAGAAAAGGGCCTTGGCTATGCAGTTGCCTTGGCAGATTCAGGAAAAGTCATCGGTCATCTGTTGTTCCACCAGTTCCCCATGGAAGATGACGGAATTTATGAAATAGGCTGGTTTTTTAACCGTGAATATTGGCGGCAGGGTTATGCCTATGAAGCCTGCTGCGCTATGATCGACTATGGATTTCGCTCGCTGCATCTGCATAAGATTTGTGCAGAAACCATCGATCCCATCCGTTCTGCGGGCTTGATGGAGAAATTGGGCATGTCCCACGAGGGAACCTTCCGTTCCCACACCCGATCCCCCGACGGACGGTGGGCAGATGTCTATTGGTACGCCATTTGTAACCCTATGGAGGAATCCTGATTATGAAAGTTTTGATTCTCAACGGCAGCCCCAAAGCAAACGGCAACACTGCCTTCGCCCTTTCCCAGATGGCGGAGGTCTTTGCGGAAAACGGCGTGGAAGTGGAAATCTTGCAGGTCGGCTCCCAGCTGATCCGGGGCTGTACCGGCTGCGGAAGCTGCTATAAGACCAGAAAATGTGTATTTGACGATCTGGTAAATGAGGTTGCCGCAAAGCTTCCCAGCTACGATGGCATTGTCGTAGGTTCTCCCGTTTACTACGCCTCTCCCAACGGCACGCTGATTTCCTTCCTGGACCGGCTGTTCTACTCCACCGGTCACATTGACAAGCGGATGAAGGTAGGTGCCAGCGTGGTCTGCGCCCGCCGGGGCGGATGCACTGCGGCCATGGATGTACTGAATAAGTATTTCACTATTTCTTCCATGCCTGTTGCTTCCTCCACCTACTGGAACCAGATCCACGGCGGCAAGCCCGGTGATGCGCAAGCCGATGCCGAGGGCATCCGCACCATGCGAAACCTTGCCAAAAACATGGTCTTCCTGATGCGTTCCATTGCCGCGGAAAAAGAAGCCAACGGACTGCCGGAACCGGAACCCAAAGTTTTCACCAATTTCATCCGATAAAGGAGAAAAATCATGATCTGCACCATCATTGATATCCGCGGTGACTATGCCTATGTCAAGTATCAGGACACCGGCGTGGTCTCCGAGGTCGCCATCGCCCTGCTGCCCTTTGGCGCAGATATTGGCGATAAGCTGAAATTTGAAGATTACGAGTTTACTATGCTGTAATTCAGAAAAGGGTCTGTTGCAAAATTCGAAAATAGATCGATACAACTCGTAGGGGCGATTATCAATCGCCTGCGGGCGCTCAATGAGCGCCCCTACATCCACAGGACATAGACAACTCCAAAAGCTGAGGGCGTGCTGCATTATTTTGAACTGCTTCCCGTCAAGTAGACAGTGAAATAAAATAAAAGATTTTTTTGCTTCCGGTGATCCGTTTCGGGTTACCGGAAGTTTTTTACGCTGCCAATAGATAGCTGTGGTGCTTTTCCATCGGTGTTAGAACGCCCAGGTTGCGCTGTACACGGCGGTGGTTGTAGTAGGTAATGTAATTCTCAATCATCTGCACAAGCTCCTCACGGCTTGTGAATCTTCTGCCGTAATACCGTTCCCGCTTGAGAATCCCCCAGAAGCCTTCCATAGGACCGTTATCAATACACTTGGCTACTCTGGACATACTCTGCTTCATTTTCGCTTTCTTCAGCTTGTTGTAGAATACACGGTTGGTATATTGGAACCCCCTGTCACTATGGAACAGAGGATGTGCATTCGGGTTAGCCTGAATAGCAGAATCCAAGGTATCAAATACCAGAGGGTTGTCATTACGGTCACGGATGATATAGGACACGATCCGTCGGTCATACAGATCCAGAATGGCACTTAGATAGATCTTGTGTACGGTTACACCTTCATACCACTTAAACTCGGTTACATCTGTCAGCCACTTCTCGTTAGGCATGCTCGCGTGGAACTGGCGGTTCAGCCAGTTCTTTGCTATGTGCTGCGGATTCGCTGCTTGGCGTGTACAACCGTTGTTCTTATACTTAATGGTAGATTTAATATCCAAGCTGCGGCAAATGCGAAGCACTCGTTTCTCGTTTACATTCAAGTTGTAGTCATGGACCAGATCATCTTTTATACGGCGGTAACCTTTGTCCGGATTCTCAGTATGTATCTGCTCCATAAGCTCTGCTATCTTTTCATTTACTTTCTCTCTATTGCACTTCTTACCGCTGAGCCAGCGGTAATAGGCAGCTCTGGAAACACCAAACATGCTACAAGACAGTTCTATAGGATATCCGTATTCTTCCTTGCCTTCTTTTATTGCCAGATAGATATGAAATTGCCACACCTGGCTCAGCCCCGCCTCCTCTCTATCTCGTCCAATTTTTTAACAGGTCACGCTCCATCCTCGTCATATAAAGCTCATGCTCCAATTGTGCAATCCGGATCTTCAGTTCCTCTTCCGGTGTTCTGGGTTCTTGCTGAGCCGTCCGCTGGCCGCGGCGGTCCTCCAGGGCTGCTTCTCCTCCCTCTATGTACTTGAGTGTCCAGCTTCGTGCCTGCTGGTAGCTGACATTGTAGGCGATTGCAATCTCTCCGTAGTTCTTTCCGTTGGCGATACAGGCTTTTGCAACTGCGATTTTCTCTGCCTGGGTGGTTTCTCTTCCTTTGGTCATACGGCTTCCTCCTGTCGAATTTCTTAATTCCTTATGACCATTATACACCTTAATCCAGTTTTGTAGGGGATGGGTTGAACGAATTTTGTATTTTTTGCAAATTTCCTCCATACTCCCTTTACCGGATAGATAATCCTTTACAGCTGCTTCTTTCAATTCCTTAGGGTACTTACGCCATCCTTGTGCTGTACTTAGCCCTTCTTCTCCTTCTGCTTCGTACCGGTTAATCCACTCCCGCACACATTGTTGATTTACTCCGATTTGACGACCGGCTTCACATACTCCAAATTCCCCGGATAAACATCGCTTAACGATTGTAACTTTCTCTTCTTTGCTGATCTTTCTGCTTTTGGACATAGAAATACCCCCATAAGAAACAGTTTTCTTTTTCACTGTCTCTTATGAGGGTAGCATATCAATTTTGCAACACGCCCTTTTTCTTAGCAATAATATTCCTTTGGATCCCGGAGAAAGCGGGTGATCTCCCCTTCGCCGGCGATGCCGTTTTCCGTGAGGCTGGCCTGGATCGCTGTGGTGACACCTACCACCAATGAAATGGCAAAGCAGGCAGGCCAATATTCTGTCATCATTTCACCGATATTGAAGCACAACGTCAGCACGCCCAAGATCGTGATAAACAGCATCCAGCTCGGAGCCAGCAGACCCTTTCCCCGGATAAAACGCACCTCGGCCGCGCCGTCCTTTTCCCGGACGAAGCCCCATGCCCGGTTGATCTCTCCGGTGATCTTCCGGTTCCATTCCCATTCGGCATGATGGGCCAGAGAAAAGAATGGGCCGATGATGATACCGTTCATCCGTTCATCCAGAAGATAAAAAGGGCTGTCCAGCTTTTGCCTTAAATACGCGCAATAAGCCTTGGCAGGCAGATCTGAGATAATCCGCTCCATTTGGGCACACCCTTTCTGTTTATTTTTTCTTCTGCTGTTCCTGCATTTTCAGAAACTTTTCCTTCATTTTCTGTAGTTCCAGCTTCTTTTTCTGTTCTTTTCTGCGGTCAAACTGACTTTTGATCTCCGGGGGCTGTTCCATCAGCTTCTGGGCAGGGATATTCCGTTCCGCGAGACGGCGGTTGGTAAATTCCCGGGCCAGGGTATACAGCACGGATGCCAGCGGGATCATCACCAGCATACCGCCCACACCCATGATCTCACCGCCGATGGTCACCGCCACCAGCACCCACATACCGGGCAGTCCAATGGAGGTACCCACCACTCTGGGATAGATCAGGTTGTTCTCCAGCTGCTGCAGCACCAGGAACATGGCCACAAAGGACACCGCCTGCAGCGGGTCATTGACCAGAATAAAGAAAGCACCCACGATGCAGCCTACAAAAGCACCCACCACGGGGATCAGGGCCGTCACCGCAATGATGACACTGACCAGAGGAATGTAGGGCATCTTCAGAATTGCCATCACCACGGCAAACAGGCAGCCCAGAATCACCGCTTCCAGACACTGTCCGGAAATAAAGCTGGAGAAGGTGGAATTGGTTAGCCGCATGACCCGGATGATCTCATCTGCCCGGCACTCAGACAGCACCGAATACAACACCCGACGGCACTGGCGGGCCAGAATCTCCTTGCGGCCCAGGCAGTAAATGGCAAAGACAATGGCAATCACCGCATTAACAATGCCGGTGGTCACATTGCCGATGACATTCACCGCGCCGCCCATCACCGTGGACACCTGATTGGCAAGCCAGGAAAGGATGCTCGTCAGGATATTGGACCAGTCCAGGCTCTCCAGATGGAAGGCTTTCTGAATCCAGCTGCCCAGTTCCGGGTTGTCTGCCATAAGGACCATCAGATTCTGGGCAGTCCGGTCGATAAAGGCAGGAATCTTTTCCGTCAGAGAAACGATTGTCAACCGAATCTGGGGAATCAGCAGTTCAAAGACAAACATGATGATCAGAAACAGGCAGAACAGCGTCAGCAAAATGGACATTGTACGCCGTAATCCTGTTTTGTGTATGCCATCCAGCTGCCGTTCAATGGCCCGCATGGGTACATTAAACACAAACGCAATGCCTGCACCAGCCACAAAAGGCGCAATCAGTTCCCAAATTCTGCCAAACAGGATGGTCGCCCGGGCCGTATCCAGCACCAGCCATGCAAAAATGATGGTACCGGCAATCAGGGTGAAAATCCTGCGCATGATCTTCTTCTCAATATGCAATCCGCATACCTCCTTTGATACCCTCAGTATAACGGATAATCCAAGGATAATCCAGTAAACAAGTTGTAAATTCTGTTACTTTACCAGCTTTCGCAGGGTATTGCAGAGGGCATCCACATTCTCCCGGGTGGTGGCCCAGCTGGTACAGAAGCGGATGGCACGGTGCGTGGGGCTGACCCGCTCCATTTCGGTGAAGCAGAAGTCCCTGGAAAGCTGCGTCAGCAATTCATCGGAGAAAATGGGGAAAATCTGGTTGGTGATACCGGGCACCAGATAGGAAATACCCAGTTCGTCGCAGGTTGCACGGATCTGATCTGCCAGCTTTACGGCGTGCTCTGCAATGGTAAAATACAGGTTATCCGTCATCAGAGCATCAAACTGAACACCCAGCAGGCGGCCCTTGGCCAGCATACCGCCGTGCTGCTTGATGAGGTAACGGAAATCCTCCTTCAGGGCAGGATTGGTAATGACCACAGCCTCACCGAAGAGCGCACCTACTTTTGTGCCGCCGATGTAGAACACATCGCACAGACGGGCAATATCCGCCATGGTCACATCATAACCCTCTGCCATCAGGCCATAGCCCAGGCGGGCACCGTCCAGGAACAGGTACAGTCCCAGTTCGCGGCAGGTTTCACTCAGGGCGGTCAGCTCTGCCAGACTGTAAAGGGTGCCATATTCCGTGGGGTTGGAGATGTACACCAGCTTGGGCTGAACCATATGCTCGAAGCTGGAATCCGCCCGGTGGGAAAGGACTACGTCCTTCACCTGTTGTGCCGTGATTTTGCCGTCACCGGAGGGAACGGTAAGGACCTTGTGGCCGGTGGCTTCCACCGCGCCGGTCTCGTGGACATTGATGTGACCGCCAACAGGGCACAGGGCTCCCTGATGAGGCCGCAGAGCGGCGGCGATAACGGTGAGGTTTGCCTGGGTGCCGCCTACAAGGAAGTGGACTGCAGCGTCTTCCCGGCCGCACAGGGCCTTAATCTTGGCAGCGGCAGCTGCGCAGTATTCATCCTCGCCATAGCCCAGAGTCTGCTCCAGATTGGTACGGATCAGGGCATCCAGAACCTTCTGGTGGCAGCCCTCAGAATAGTCATTATTGAAATAAATCATAGTATGTACTCCTAAAATTATAGAATTGGGTTTATTTTACCCCTCTATCCTAATTCTGTCAAGGCACAATGCATAGCATATTCCGTTTCTTCAAGGCATAGGCTTTTTCAGCAGCACAGCATCGGAGGGGAGCCTATGAACACAAACCTAGAGGAGCGCGCCTGTCAATTGGCTGTGTACATGATTGAAACCGGTGCCACTGTCCGCTCTACTGCCCGGCAGTTCGGCATTTCCAAATCCACCGTCCACAAAACCCTGACCCAGCGACTGCCCAAGTGCAATCCCATTCTGTATGCCCAGGTCCGGGCCATTCTGGATAAAAACAAGCAGGAGCGGCATATCCGGGGCGGCATGGCTACCAAGCGGAAGTACGAGCAAAAAGGCTAAGCGAAAAATGGAGAATGCAGGGTAGAACCATTCCGCATTCTCCATTTTGAATTTTGCAATTACAAATCGTCCGCGTCCTGTACCGGCTTTTCATTGGGGCCTTTTACAAGACCGGTATAGCTGCCAAAGGGGTCGGTAATGATGATCTCTTCCTTCTTTTTCTGCATAATATCCACCTCAGGCATATGATTCTCCGAAAAAGGCGGATTTATGTTGCATTTTTCTTGTAAAAATGCTAAAATAGCCCTACATTTTATTACTTGGAGAAAAGCCATGTTCGACATTACTCTTATCACCATGGGCAAGCTGAAGGAAAAGTTTTATATTTCTGCCGCAGAGGAATACAAAAAGCGTCTTGGCGGCTACTGTAAGTTCACCCTTTTGGAACTGCCGGAAGTTCGTCTGCCGGAGAATCCCTCCCCTGCGGAAATTTCCGCGGGACTGGAAAAGGAAGCGGAAGCCATTTTCGCCAAAATTCCCAAGGGCGCCTGGTTCTGTGTCTTCACCCCCGAAGGGAAAGAACTGAGCAGTGAGGGCTTCGCCCAGAAAATGGCGGAAGTCAAAAATTCCGGAAAATCCTCTGCCTGTTTTCTCATCGGTTCCTCCTTCGGTATGGCCCCGCGGGTAAAGCAGCGCGCGGATTTCAAACTTTCCATGGGTCCCATGACCTTCCCCCACCATCTTGCCCGGATCATGGTGCTGGAACAGCTTTACCGGGCGGAAGCCATTCAGGCGGGAAGCAAATACCACAAATAAGCAGCAACCGCCCCGGCAGAAGCCGGGGCGGTTTTGCAGTCACAGGGTTTCCAAAAACCGCCGGACTTCTTTTCTGTTTTTCAGCACGATGGCTTTTGCGTGCTTGGTCTTGCCGATCCAGGTGTAATTGCGGATACGGTTATTTTTGTTGAAATTCCAGATAAATTTCAGATGATCCCAATCCAGCCGCTCTATGCAGCCAGCGGGCATATCCGGGCGTACTTTGCCCAGATTGTGAAGATACCGGCTGACAGCACCCCATAGGCAAGTCCATCTGGAAAAATCCAGATAAATGATGGTATCGCACTTTTCCAGACGCATCTCCATCGTGCGGCTGTAGTTGCCATCGATGATCCACTGGTCCATATTCAACGCCAAAGCCAGCCGGGAATCAAATTCCTCCCGGGTCACATTCTTCCAGCCTTTTTTCCACCAAAGCTGGTCCAGATGGACAAGGGGGAGGCCCAGCTTTTCCCGTAAAGCCCGGGCAAGGGTAGATTTTCCGCTGCCGGAGCAGCCTATGATCAAAATTCGTTCCATGATTCTCCTGCCAAAGCCTTCCTCAAAGGGGAAGGCTTTGTTACGTTTATTCATTATGTAAACCTGCTATGCTAAGGAACAGGCCTGCTGTTTGCAGGCCTGTTTTTTTCATTTCTTAGTAAGCAACGCCCCAGTAGATCATCTTATCGGCAGGCTTACCGCAGCAGGCGCAGGTTTCACCCAGCTTTTCCTGTGCGAAGGGGATGCAGCGGGAGGACATGCCGGCCTTTTCCTTCATGGCCAGTTCGCATTCCAGATCGCCGCACCACATGGTCTTGACGAAGCCGCCGTTGGTTTCCTGCAGCTCCTTGGCTTCTTCCAGGGAGTGAGCCTCGTAGATGTGCTCTTCCAGATTCTTCTTGGCCCGGGCGTACATACCGTCGTGGACAGCCTGCAGCTGTTCCGCCACTGCCTGCTCCAGCTCTTCCAGCTTCACAACGATCTTTTCCCCGTCGTTGCGGCGGACCAGCACGCACTGGCCGTTCTCCAGATCCCGGGGACCGCACTCGACGCGCAGGGGGACACCCTTCATCTCGTACTCGGCGCACTTCCAGCCCATGGAGTTGTCGGAATCATCCAGCTTGACACGGAAACCGGCATTGATCAGGCGATCCTGGATGGCGTTGGCACCTTCCAGAACGCCAGCCTTATGCTGGGCGATGGGCAGGACAACCACCTGGATAGGAGCCACCTTGGGGGGCAGCACCAGGCCGTTGTTGTCGCCGTGGGTCATGATGATGCCGCCGATCAGACGGGTGGAAACGCCCCAGGAGGTCTGGTGGGGATTGGTCTTCTTGTTGGTCTTGTCGGTGAACTCGATCTCGAAGGCCTTGGCGAAACCGTCACCGAAGTAGTGAGAGGTACCGGCCTGCAGGGCCTTGCGGTCATGCATCATGCACTCGATGGTGTAGGTAGCCTCGGCACCGTTGAACTTTTCCTTATCGGTCTTCTGACCCCGGGTAACGGGCATAGCCAGCACATTCTCGCAGAAGTCGGCATAGACATTCAGCATGGTCTCGGTAAAGGCCTTGGCTTCCTCTGCGGTAGCGTGGAGGGTATGGCCCTCCTGCCACAGAAATTCCCGGTGACGCAGGAAGGGGCGGGAGGTCTTCTCCCAGCGCAGCACGCTGCACCACTGGTTATACTTCATGGGCAGATCCCGGTGGGACTGCAGAACATTTGCAAAGTGCTCGCAGAACAATGTCTCGGAGGTGGGACGGATGGCGTACTTCTCCTCCAGACGCTCGCCGCCGCCCAGGGTGACCCAGGCGCACTCGGGAGCGAAGCCCTCAACATGGTCCTTTTCCTTCTGCAGCAGGCTTTCGGGGATCAGCATGGGCATGTAGACGTTTTCTACACCCTGCTTCTTGAACTCCTTGTCCATAATGTTCTGGATGTTCTCCCAGATGGCATAGCCATAGGGACGGTAGATGAAGACGCCCTTAATGGAGGAATAGTCGATGAGCTGTGCCTTCTTGCACACATCGGTAAACCACTGGGCAAAGTCCACCTCCATATCGGTGATCTGCTCAACCTTCTTATCTTTTGCCATATATTTCATCCTCTCAGGTTTTTCCAAATTTCGTAGTGTATATTGTAGCACATTTGTCAAGAGGTTGCAATTGTTATGGAAAGAAATTTCTGATTCTCCTGTATCTAACTTTTTTAGCGAAGTACCTTGACAGGCGAGGTACTTCGTGTTATCATAAAAGCGCAAGGAGGGATGCACAATGTCTATCGCCGGCGATCTGATCCGCGGGCATACCGATGCCATCATTCTGGCCCGGCTGCTGCGGGGCGACAGCTACGGCTACGAGATCAATAAGACCATCTCCACCCTCTCCTCAGGACGGTTTGAGCTGAAGGAAGCCACCCTTTACACCGCTTTCAAGCGGCTGGAGGAGCTGGGCTACATCGCCTCCTATTGGGGCGGCAGCGGAGCCGGTGCCCGGCGGCGGTACTACACCATCACCGCCCAGGGCCGGGAGGCCTGCTTCCGTCTGCTGGCAGAGTGGAACGAAACCAAAGACATTATGGATAAACTTCTGGAAGTGGAGGAAAGACTATGAGAGAGCAACTGATTCAGTATGTGGAGCTGCTCTTCGCAGGCACAAGGGATTGCGAGGATATTAAGCAGGAAATTCTACAGAATACCCTTGACCGTTATGACGATCTGATCGCAGAGGGCAAGGTTCCCGAGGCCGCCTACCGGCTGGCCATTACCGGCATTGGGGATATCAATGAGATTCTGGGCACTAAGCCTCAGACCGCTGTCGCCCCCGTCCCCGCAGCTTTGGATAAGGAGTATCAGGATACTCCCGGCAAAAAGCTGATGCGGGCCATCGCTGTGGGACTGTACATTCTGTGTCCCCTTCCCCTGATCGTTCTGAGCGAATTTCTGGGCTGGGATAACGTCGGATTGTGCGGAACGCTGAGCATTGTGGCTGTGGCAACCGTTCTTATGATTCTGGGCGCAAAAAAAGATCCCAAAGAAGAGGAAGAAGAACGGCGGGAACGGGAGGAGGCAGCCCGGAAATCTCCCCTTGCCAAAAGTGTTTCCGGCCTTGTCTGGGCCGTCGGTCTGGCAGCCTACTTTCTCATCAGCTTCGCAACTCTGGCATGGCACATCACCTGGGTCATCTTCCCCATTCTGGGAGCGGTGGATAAGCTGCTGAGTACCATCCTAGAAGCCAAGGAGGCAAAACACCGTGATTTCCCAGTTTCCCCCAAGGGATCTCTGCGTAAAAGCATCGATAGCATCATCGGCGCTGTGGGTCTGGTCCTGTATTTGATCCTCAGCTTTGCCACCGGTGCATGGTACATCACTTGGCTGGTCTTCCCCATTGCCGGCGCGGTAAAGGGACTGGCCAGTGCCATTTTCGATTACAAGGAGGCTATGGAACATGAAGCGTAATGCCATTATCCAAATCATTCTCTGGAGCATTGTCATTGTGATACTTTGCTCCATTATGGCAAGTGTCATGCTGGGATGGAATTTTCGGGCAAAATCCTGGACATTGAACCTTGATGCCCCCATAGGAACCAGTTCAGTCGAGTTAGCCACCACCCCCGCAGACCCCACGCTTGGTATTCTCAATGAGGACGTAAAGCTCTTTGCAGCCCCCTCCCCGGATGCTACACCTATTGAACCACTGAAAAAGGGGGACACCGTAGAAGTTTCTAGTTTTGTAGATGTAGAGTCTGGATCTTGGGCATTGGTCCTCTCCCCCTCTCAAACCTTGGGCTGGATTATGGAGAAATACATTGATATTCAAAGCAATAGTGTCGGGCATTCTTCCGTGCGCACTGAAAATTTTGAAACACCCATCTACGAGACGGAATATATCAATGTATCCGGCGACAAGCACAACTTCTCCCCCACCGGGATTTCTGAGCTAAAGATCGAATGGGTAGCCGGTGATATCCTCATCCAGCCCACGGATACGGACCAGATCACCGTCAAGGAAGACGGTGTCTCCGATAAAAAATATGCCATGGTCCTGCGTCAGAGCGGCAACACCCTGAAAATCCAGTTCTGCGAGGATACGGCTTTCGGCTTCGGCATCCACTTCAACACCCCGGATATCACCAAAGACCTGACCATTCTGGTTCCCAAAGACTGGCAGCTGGATTCTCTGGAAATCGACTGTGCCAGCGCCACCGTAGAGGTCAACGATATGACCATCCGGGAGGTAGACTTCGACGGTGCCTCCGGTACCTGCGAATTTGAAAACTGCACCGTGGAGGAAATGGACATCGCCACCGCCTCCGGTGATGTGAAATTTGTGGGCAGCCTCGGTATGCTGGACTGCGATGCCGCCTCCGCCAGCGTCTACGCCGTGCTGTCCAATACCCCCAGACGGCTGGATATGGACTCCATGTCCGGTGATCTGGAGATCATCCTGCCGGAGGATGCCGGCTTTACGCTGGCCCTGACTGCCATGAGCAGCGACTTTACCTCCGATTTTGAAACCACCATGAAAAACGGCAACTACGTCTGCGGCGACGGAAGCTGCCGCATCAACGTGGATGCCCTCAGCGGCGATGTGATCATCCGCAAAAGTGAAGCATAATACGCAAAGCACCGCCAGCCCCTAAGGGTTGGCGGTGCTTCCATCTTTTTTCTGTCATTGCGAGGAGCGCAGCGACGTGGCAAGCCCCTGCGAATTTCCAGAAAGTGTTGTTTAGGGGGGCTGCGCGAACCTTCGAGGGGGATTGCCACACCAGTGTGCGCACCGGTTCGAAATGACATCTAGTTATTAAAACTCGCCCGCGTCGTACATAACGGCGGACAGGGCACACAGGGGGGCTGTCTCGCAGCGGAGGATGCGCTTGCCCAGAGTACAGACCTGCAGGCCCGCTTCCCTTGCCTGGGCCACTTCCTTTTCTTCCAGACCACCCTCAGGACCGGTGAGCAGACTGACGGTCTGATAAGGGCTGCTGGTCAGGGCCATTTTCAGGGTCACGGCCTGCTCATTTTCATAGAACATCAGAGCTTTGTCGGCCTTTACCGCTTCTTCCAGTGCGGCCTTGAAGCTGGGCAGCGCCCGAACCTGGGGAATGCGGCCCCGGCCGGACTGTTCGGCTGCGGAAGCGGCGATCTTTTGCCAGCGCTCCAACTTCTTTTTCAGGCTTTTTTCGTCAGGCTTGGATACACAGCGGGCAGAGGGAAACGCCACAATTTCGTAAGCACCCAATTCCGTTGCCTTCTGGATCACATGTTCCAGCTTATCCGCCTTGGGGAAAGCCAGAAAGACGCTGACCTGAACCGCCGCTTCTGTTTCCGATTCCCGGCGCTGCTGCACCGCAAGAACAAACTGACCGCCTGCCGTGTCTGTGATAAGGCAAAGGCATTCCTTTCCCTCACCGTCGCAGACCAGAGCCTGCTCCCCTGCTTTTAAACGCAGGACTTTGGCATGCTGGGCATTTTCTCCTGTTAAAATCACATTTTCTCCGGAAAGCTCCTCCGGAGACACAAAAAAACGAACCATAGCGGGTCCTCCCTCTTTTTTCTATAGTTTACCAAAGGTTTTCCCATCTGGCAAGCCCTTCGGTGATCTTCTTTTCTTCCCTATTGTCAAATTCTTCTTTATCTTGTATAATATAGAAAATTTTCCAAGGAGGAACTGTCATGACATCCAAAGTATCCGAACAAGCCTTGAAGATCATCCGCAAAATGCAGCAGAATGAGCTGACGGAAAGCGTCATCTACGAAAAAATCTCCCGCTTCGCCAAGGGTGAGGAGAATAAGCAAACGCTTCGGCGCCTTTCTCAGGAAGAAAAGGCCCACTACGAAATCTGGAAAAAGTACACCCATCAGGAAATGAAGCCTGAGGGCGGTAAGGTCTTCTGGTACACTCTGGCGGCCCGTGTTCTGGGCTTTACCTTTGCGGTGAAGCTGATGGAACGGGGGGAAGAAAACGCTCAGGAAGAATACCAGATTCTGATTGAAGAAGTAGAGGAAAGTACCCAAATCCGACAGCAGGAGCACGAGCACGAGGAAGCGCTGCTTGCCATGCTGGACGAGGAGCGGCTGCAGTATGTGGGCAGCATGGTCCTTGGCCTTAATGACGCCCTTGTGGAGCTTACCGGTTCTCTGGCAGGTTTTACCTTCGCCATGCAGAATACCCGGCTCATCGCCCTGTCCGGCCTTATCATCGGCATTTCCGCCACCTTCTCCATGGCTTCCAGTGAATTTCTGGCCGCCCGCAGCGAAGGCCGCAGCGATGCCCTGAAATCCTGCACCTACACCGGCATCGCATATCTGCTGACCGTGGTAGCCCTCATTGCTCCCTACCTGATTTTCCCCAATGCCCAGTATATGCTTGCACTGGTCTGCATGCTGGCCATCGTGATCCTGATCATTGCAGGCTTCACTTACTACACCAGCGTTGCTCAGGACCAGCCCTTTAAGTCCCGGTTCTGGGAAATGGCCATTATCAGCGTCGGTGTGGCTGTGATGTCTTTCTTCGTGGGCATCGCCGCCAAGAAGTTCCTCGGCGTTGATATCTAAATTGAAAAAACACACGGGAATGCCGCTAAAAATCGGCATTCCCGTGAAAAAGTTATTGACAAATCCAAGCTGCAAGGTTATAATATTTAAGCATGTTCGCGAGAGTGTTGGAATGGTAGACAAGCACGTTTGAGGTGCGTGTGGTTATGCCGTGTGGGTTCGAGTCCCATCTCTCGCACCACAAAAGTCCGAAACCGTTAATACAATCGGTTTCGGACTTTTATTTTTTTCCTAACTGAAAAGCCTTGTAAATCAAAGAGTTCTGGCAACAGGGGGTTCAAATTGAGCCTCTTGCTGCCAGAACTTTTTTGCTTTCCGGGGAAAATCATATATTTTTATGATTTTCAAACGAACCCCCTGCCGAGGAATAATTTGAAAGTGTGGGGTAAAATTTGAATGTACAGAGGAATAATTTGAAAGTTTACATTGGGGGATCAAAATCATCGTCTGTACACGGATAATGTGCTTTGTTTTTTCAAGCGGCAGAGGAATGTCCCCCTCTGCAAAATACTCCACCTTTACCACCTCTGCGACAGAGTGATGGTTGTCCTTGCCGACAGGAACAATTACATTCTTGACCGCAGTACTGCTACCGGTGCATCCGACGAAGGCGTGATGGGCGCTCGCGAAGTGATCGAGAATGAACTGATCCAGGAACTGGATGTTTACAAGAACGGCAGGATCGTTTACTTCATCGACCACGCAAATGTCTGGTACACTTCCACCGGTGGTGTTCAGGCACTGGATACCATGCTGGCAGACCTAGAAGGTGCTCTGCTGAACGAAACATCCAGTTAATTTTTGCAGGCAGGTAGAGGAAATTCTACCTGCCTGTTCTTTGTTTAAATTTAAAAATGTAGGGTTGAACCGGGAGTCTCCAAAAACTGAGTATAAAAAGCAAAACGCCCCACTGGAGAATCCTGAGAATCATTCATTTGTTATTCTGCATTCTCATATAAAACGAATCGGCTTCGTCTCTGGGAAGTACGCGTGAATAGTAAAAGCCTTGAATATAATCACACCCTGCTTCGCA